>JGI24770J26754_10002004_pt1 | contig 14196 bp, 13 predicted proteins | sample LakOneMetagenome_FD_26754 | JGI IMG/M metagenome (IMG submission 26754) | reverse complement strand
CTGGCGCAGCAGCTCGATCAGCCGGCCGAGGGCGGCACGTGTCTCGCCCGGGCCACGGAGCGTCACCTGCTGGAAGGACAATCCGTCGAGTGCGGCCAAGACGAGGTCGGCTGTCGGCGCATTCCACCATGTCTCAGCACAGCTTCTCCTCGACCTCGACGTGGCGACCCTGGACACTGACGCCCTTGTCCTGGGAGGCGTTCGTGACGCGACCGACCACGTGCAGGCCCTCGTCGGCCGGCTACCCGGGATGCGCGGCGTCTATGGCGGGCGGCTTCGCAACGCAGGGCAGGTCGAAGCCATGACGGCCAACCTCATCGCCGTCAACAGGCGCTACAAGACCCACTCAGGAGTCAGGCTCACCGGCCTCGGGTGACTGCCTTCCCGCCGCGGCCGCGCACGTCGAGCAGCGCCTCCGGTTGTCTGTGCGGAGTCGCTCAGGTGGTCACCCGCAGCCAGACGGCGGAGCGTCCTGTGCCCTGCGGCTTGAGGCGCCCTTCGTCCTTGAGTTCATTGAGGACGAGTCGGATGGTCGGATCGCTGATTCCCGGTAGCGCGGCTCTGACATCGGAGATGGCAAAGACGGGCGCACCGTACCTCAAGACGTGCTCACGGACGCGTTCGGATTTCGTCCCGCCAGACCTATCGGCAGCGACACCCTCGGCGAACCGGGCGTAGCCGCGAGCGAGAAGCTGACCGAAGTACTTCAGCCAGGGCCACGGGTCGTTGGCGTGGTCGTTCCAGTCGTGGGTTGAGTCGAGCAACGCCTGGTAGTAGTCGTCGGCCGACTCGGCGATGAGCTGTTCGAGCGACACGTAGCGGCCCACCCCATAGCCGGCCTCCGCGAGCAGCGCGTTCGTCAGCGCTCGTGCCACGCGACCATTGCCGTCGTCGAACGGGTGGATGATGAGCAGGTCTAGGACAAACAGGCCGACGAGGAGCACGGGGTGGTGACGGTTTGCCCTGACTGCATCGGCATAGCGGTCGATGAGGTCGGCGGCGTAGTACTCGGTGCGAGCGGCAGGCACGGGCTTGAAGCGGACGGTCTGGATTCCGTCAGGAGACCGGTCGACGACAAGGTTGTCGCTCTCCTTGAAGGACCCACCGGTGGTCTTGGTCTCTGCGAACAGCAGTCGGTGCAGGTGAAGAAGCATGCCGACGTTCAGGGGACGCCAGTCTTCGGCGAACAAGTAGTCAAGAGCAGCGCGGTAGCCGGCGAGCTCTTGTTCGCCGCGGGTGCGCAGCGCGATGGGCTTGTTGGCGATGATGGCGGCCGCACGGCTGCGGTTGTTGACAATGACGCCCTCGAGGGCAGACGACGCGGTGATGCTCGCGACCCGGGCGCGATTGGCCAGCTCGGTCAGTAGGTCAGGCACCTGGTTGAGGTAGAGGCCTTCACTGCCTTGGCCGCGGTCGATGTCGCGCAACGTCATCACCAAGGGCGCTGGCACCGCGCCGAGGGTTCGGTCAAGGTCGATAAAGGAGTGCACCGGAAGCCCTCACAGACGGTCTAAACTAGATAATACGGCGGTCCGTTATGTAGTTTAGACCGTCTTGAGGATAGTTGGCGCCAGCGCGCCGGACCGCTGTGCTCGGCTCGAGCTCCAACCGAGGAGCCGAACACCAAGCAAGGCCCCTGGGCGGCAGAAGCCTGACTGGTGGGCCACACCCAGGACCGGGCACGGCAGAGAGGGCCAGCGCGGAGAGTTTCCGCAGGTCAACACACAGGTGGTTGGAGCCGCCTGTCGGAATCGAACCGACGACCTATTCATGTTGGGTAGGCGGCGCACGAGCACCGTCGCGAGGCACGAGTAGAGGGGGCGTTTCCAGATGACGAGCTTAACCGGCACCGGAAGCGACCGGATTCACCTGGCCCTAGCCGACCATTCCGACGGAGTTTCGCCGGAGCCCTCGGTGTGGCAACCGCTCGCATGGGTGACCCCCGTCGGCAGCCGCGTCGAGCAACTGCACCAGACTGCGCCACCTGCGTTGTCGCCCTTAGTGAAGTGATTGGTCGGGAGCTGTGGTGTTCCATGAGTGGAACCGGACCGTCAGGCCGGAACGTGACGGCGCACAGCAGAAGGGCCCCGCGTCGATGTCGACGCGGGGATCGAGCGGAAGCAGGCGTATGAACCGGAAGGGCTCGTCGTCGACCCGCGCTCGGATCGTGACTGCGTCGCCCGCCCTACTCGCACGGATAGTGGCTCGTCGCCCAGCCCAGCCGGGGACGGGCGAGGACGACCAGTCCGATCGTCCATCCGTCACGACCACACCACACTGCGTCATCCCGTCGGCGTATTCAAGTCCGGCCTTCACCCACTGAACCGACGAGGCCCTGAGGAACAGGCCCGCCTGGTCGAACTGCTCGGTGAGGTCCGCGGTGAAGGTGACCTCGACGGCACTTTCACTCCCGAGTCGCTGCACCAGCGCGTGTTCCGAGTCGTGAACGAAGCCGTACGACGTCACCCGCCAGGCATCGGACCCTTCGACCGCCGTGACCAGCAGGTCGCCGCCGTCGGGCTCGACGTGGGCGGGTGCATGGGTCCACGACCCGTCATTCCAGGAAACGCGATCCGTCTGCACAGCCTTCCCCTCCGGCCGTCAGGCTAGCAGCGGTCAGTCGGCTCGGGGCTCTCGCAGGGCCGGTGCCGAGGCCGCGGCGACGAGGAGGAACGCCACCACGATCAACAGCGCCTTCAGGAACCCGACGTTGTCGGCCACGTGTCCGACGATGGGGGGTCCGGCGAGGTTGGCGAGGTAGCCCAAGGAGGCCACGACCGACACGCGGACGGCCGCGTTGGCACCGGTCGCCGCCGCCGACATCCCGAGCGGGAATCCCAACGAGACGCCCACGGCCCAAAGTGCGATCCCGACGAGCTGAGTAGCCATTGCGTCACTGGCGATGAACATCAGTGCGCCGACAGCCCCCACCCCAGCCGTCCAGCGCACGGCGTTGACCCGGCCGATCCGATCCACGATCGGACCACCAGCCAGACGCGCGGTGGCCTCGACGGTGGCGAAGACCAGGAACATCACCGCCGCAAACCGGGCGGTGCCGCCGTGACCATCCGTCACTGACAGGGAGAGCCACGAACTCGCTGAGCCCTCTCCGACCTCGACCCCGAGCATGACGAGCCCGATCAGAGCCAGTCGGGCGTCAAGTTGGGCCAGGAAGGACCGCAGCCAGCGGCCCACCTGGAAACCGCCGTGGCGGGGCGCCGCGGCGGATTCGAGTCCATAGCGGTCGGCAGGGATACCTCGCGGGACGAGCACCACCGTGACGGCGAGCAAGATGCTCTCGCCCGCGAACTGGAGCGCCACGGAGATATTCGCAGCTTCGCAGGCAGCGCCCACACCAGCTCCGAGGGCTACGCCCACTGACCAGGCGCCATGCATGAGTGGCATCAAGGTTCGGCGGGCGCGCCGCTCGACCTCCGCGCCCTCGACGTTGACCAGCACTTCGATCAGGCCGATGCCGAGTCCGACGATGACGAACCCCAACGCGACGAGGGGGACAGCGCTAAGGGCGAGCCCACTCGATAGCGTCGCGAGCGCGACCGCCAGCAGCCCGAGGGCCAGTCCCACCCCACGCCGCCCGCCAAGCTGGCGCCGTACGAACGCAGCCAGAACCATGCCGAGCAGCGCACCCACCGTCGTACCCGCCAGGATCAGGCCGAGCTCACCCGCGTCGATGCGGAGCGACCCCTTGATCGATGGCATGCGCGGTCCCCAGGCGGCCACCGTCAGCCCCGCGACAGTGAAGCAGGCGATGACAGCGTTGCGCCATCGCAGCAGCTCCCGTTCAGCGCCGACGTCTGGAGCTCCAGTTCCCATCGCTCCCACTCTCTCCCGCTCTGGATGTCAGCGCAGGTCCGACCCGCCTCGGAGACTCTCACGTCCTGTCCCGAATCGGCACAGAAGGGGTGGCGTAGGGCCGCGGACGATAGAGAAACAGCCAGTGCCGTCCGACTGCACGCCAACCGCGAGAGCTCCGGAGGATCCATGCGACTTGTCTCCTACGAACAGGAGGGGCGAGTACGTCCGGGATTCGTAGTCGATGGAACCGTGTTCGACGCACAGACCTTGCTGAGCGCCAGGGGTGTTGCACCCGAGGCGAGCGAGCTGAGCATGCCGACGCTGCTCGCCGCATTCGCCGGGCGACTCCCGGAGCTCGCCACACACCTCAAGGATGCCCAGGAGATCGCTGACGCATACGTCGGCGGGATCGCCGGCGTGCACCTGGTGCCGCCCGTCCCGAATCCGGGAAAGGTGCTGTGCGTCGGGCTGAACTACAACGATCACCTCACCGAGACGGGTCGCGCACTGCCGAGTCACCCCGACATCTTTGCGAAGTTCGCCTCCACCCTGATCGGCCCCAGAGACGCGATCCAGCTTTCTGAGGTGACCGACAACCTCGACTTCGAGGGGGAACTAGCGGTCGTGATCGGCAAGCCGGCCCGCAACCTGGACCAGTCCGAGGCTCTAGGTGCCGTGGCGGGGCTGATGGTCCTCAACGACGTCACGGCTAGAGACCTTCAGTACCGGGGAACCCAGTGGATCCCAGGGAAATGCGTTGATGCCTCCACGCCGTGCGGCCCCTGGATCGTCACCCTCGACGAGATCCCCGACCCTCAGAGCCTGGATCTGACTACCTGGGTCAACGACGATGTGGTGCAGCACTCCAACACCACGTACATGATCTTCCCGATCGCGGAGATCGTGTCCTACATCTCCACCTTCTTGACCCTCCAGCCTGGGGACGTGATCGCGACGGGCACGCCCGCTGGCATCGGCGCCAAGCGCCAGCCGCCTCTGTGGCTGCGCCCCGGCGACGAGGTTCGCGTGGAGATCGAGCAAGTCGGTTCGCTGAGCAACGCCATCCGATGAAGAGCTGAGAAGGGCCCCATGAACACCTCTGCGGTCAACGAGTCGTCCACCCAGCACGATCCGAACGCGCGCTTCGGCGCTCGCGGATATCCACTCCTGCCCGGCGCTATCGGCCGATCGACGTTCTATACCGGCACCCCCATGCCTTACGCGGTTCGTGGGCAGGGCTGCCTGGTGTGGGACGACCGCGGCCGGGAGCTGATCGACGCCAACAACAACTTCACGACCCTGATCCACGGCAACGCCCACCCCGCGCTCGTCGAGGCGGGCCAACGTGCCCTCGCCGACGGGGCCTGCTTCGGGATTCCCAACGAACACGAGTGGGAGCTTGCTGAGGCGCTGCTCAGTCGCCTCCCCGCGCTCGACCAGGTTCGCTTCACCAACTCAGGCACCGAAGCGGTGATGTCGGCGTTCCGGGTGGCCCGTGCGATCACTGGTCGAGACGGCCTGGTCATGGCACTCGGCGGCTACCACGGCACCTCCGAGCCGGCGCTGTGCGCAGGCGGCCAGGCGTACTTGCGCGGAGTCCCGATCGGCGTGATCGACGACGTGACAACCTTGCCCGTCAACGATGTCGAGGGCCTGCGGGCTTCCGTTGAGCGCGACCCCACCAAGTACGCCGCCATCATCATCGACCTGCTGCCCAATCGAGCAGGAATGATCCCCGTGAACCTTGAGTTCGTACGTGAGGCACGCCGGCTGGCGACTGCGTACGGCATCGTCCTCATCATCGACGAGGTCATCAGCCTCCGACTCGGGCCCCACGGCTACGCCGCCGAGTACGGCGTAACTCCTGACCTGCTCACCGCCGGGAAGATCATCGGCGGGGGCCTGCCCATCGGGGCGATCCTCGGCACCGAGGAGTTCATGCGTTGCCTTGATCCCGCGCAGCCAGGCTCGCTCCCCCACAGCGGCACGTTCTCCGGCAACCCCGTCAGCATGGCGGCAGGAGCCGCAGCCCTCAAACTCTTCACGCCCGACGAGGTGGCCAGGCTCAACGAGCTTGGCGCACACGCCCGCCAGACGGTCGCGGACCGCATTGAACCCTNCGGCTGGGAGGTCCGGGGGGCAGGGTCGCTGTTGCGCCCGGCGCCTCAGGGCGTCGCTCAAGTCGANGCCACAACCCAGCGGAAGCTGTGGTGGCAGTGTTACGAACGGGATCTGCTGCTGGCTCCCGGAAACCTCACCTCCCTTTCCACGCCGATGACGTCCCTAGTGGTCGATGATCTGGTCGAGCGACTGGCGGATGCAGTCATCGCGACGGCCGCCACGATTCACGCGTGACCCGACGAGCAATGCCGATCCGATCGCGAAGGAGGTACGGATGATCCGCCAGGTGCTTCACGCCCAGTTGGCGCTCACCAACAGCAGGCGACTCGGCCGAAAGGCAAAGGCCACTCCCCAGGACCTGATGGGCGGCTTGCAGGTCTCCAGTTCGTCGGACGAAGCCACCGCAGACAGCCAGCCCGAACCGCCCACCCGACCCGACCGTTAAGACGCGGGGTGGGCGGTCGTCCGTCGCACGATCAGCTGCGGATCCAACCTGACGGACTGGGGCACCGGTACATCATCGGTCGCAGCTGCGATGGCCAGATCGACCGCGCCACGGGCGATCGCATCCATGGGTTGAGCGACCGTGGTGAGGGAGACCCGCTCCCACCGGGCGAGGGCGATGTTGTCGAACCCGACGATCGACAGGTCGTGAGGGACGCGAAGCCCCTCGGCCTCAGCCGCCGCGAGCAGCTCCAATGCCATCAGGTCGTTGGCCGCCACGACCGCCGTCGGGCGCTCACGCTGCCCGATATAGACCCGCAGGCGTTCGAACCAGTCGGTTCGTGCCGCCCTCCGGTCCGGGCGGAGGAGGTGGCTCCCTGCGACTGTCAGGCCAGCGCCGCGCATACCCTGACTGAAGCCCTTGAACCGAGGCCGCTCGGTGGCCAGCTCGTCATCGAGCATGGCGCTGACGAAGCCGATCCGGGCGTGCCCCAGGCCGACCAGGTGGTCGACGGCCTCACGGGTCCCGCGCGCATCGTCCACCGCGATCCAGGGGAAGCCCGGCGCCACGATCGATGCCAACACGACTGGTGTGGANCCATCTAGCAGCAATCGACCGTTGCCATGAGGAGCCGAGAGGAAGATCAGCCCAGCCACGCGNTGGCCCAGGAGCGANCTCACACGGGCGGCCTCTCGCTGGCCCACGCCGCCCGTCGTGGCGAGGAGCACGCTGTAGTCCCGTTTCGCGGCCTCGTTCTCGACCTTCGCCGCCAGTTCGGCGTGGAAAGGGTTCGCCAGGTCACCCACCACCACGCCAAGCACGCGGGGCTGCTGCCGCATCGACCGGGCGCCGATATGGGGGCGGTAGTCAAGTTCGGCGACCGCAGCCATGACCTTCTGACGGATAGGTTCGGCGACGCTGGTCTTGCCCTGCAGCACATTGGATACCGTGGACTTTGATACGCCGGCGTGCCGCGCCACATCGATGATGGTTGGCGCACCCTCGTGACTCCGACCGGATGCCGCGCGCGTTCGGTTCATGACGGCCCTGAACTGTACACGGGGCATCTCCTCCTGGCTTGGAGCCCAACCGGCGGCCGGTGGCCGGCTCGCGGTTGCCAGCTCGGATCCGTTGACATCGAGGGGCACGGTCCATATCTTTCATGGAACGTTCCACGACTTACTCGGCCTGCCACTTTCCAATTCCGAGAAGAGACGCCCATGAACTCATCGCCTATCCCCGGTTCCGCCAGCAGTTCAGCCATCTCCCGTCGCCGGTTCCTCGGAGCCTCCTTGGCCCTCCCGGCCGGTCTCGCCACCTCCGCGCTCTTGTCATCGTGCGGATCCGACTCCGGCTCTGACGGTGGAGACAACGAGGTCGTCGCGCTGGGCTGGGTGCCCTACGTCGATGCCAAGATCGCTGCCCTGATGGCCGATGCCGGGCTGACGCTCAAGGGGGTCCCGGCCGAGACCGACCAGGAGATGTTCACCAAACTCAAAGCTGGCGGGGGGTCGAACTACGACATCGTCTTCTGCAACTGCGGCTGGTCCCCGACCTACTACAAGGCCGGGCTGGTCGAAGCGTTTGACGCCACCACCGTCCCCGGCTCTGACCAGATCTGGCCGGTCTTCCTACAGGACGATTCGCTCCCCTACGTCGTCGCACCCAACAAGGTGACGATGTTCCCCAACACCTTCGATTCATATGGCCTCATCTGGAACACCGAGGTCACCTTCCAGCCCACCGAGCCCTACTCATGGATGGCACTCTGGGACGAATCAGTCCCCGAGGGCAAACGCGTGCTCAAAGGGGGACCCGAGGACTTCCTCGCGATGGCTGGACTGAGCCTGGGCGTGCCCAAGGATGAGATCTTCGCTATGACCGGCGACCAGCTCCAGCAAGCCGCAGAGCACCTGGCCGACCTCAAGCCGTTCCAGATCGCCGCCAGTGACGACGTGTTCGAGAACGCACTCGTCTCCGAGAAGGCCTGGATCGGCATGTGCACCCAGCTCGCCGCGGGCCCCCGGCTCAACGCACACGAAGGAAAGGAGCTGGCCAAGGCCGTTATCCCGCAGGAGGGGTCTATCGGATGGATCGACGGCCCACAGCTGGTCAGCGGCGCCAAGAACCGGGCCAACGCGCTCAAGTTCATCGAGGTGTTCAACAGCAAGCCAGTCCAGGAGTACCTCTGGACCACCTATGGGTTCTCACCGTGCAACTCCACGATGACCGAGAGCATTCTCGACGGTGGCGGCGAGGGCGCCCAGAATCTGCGCAACCTCGGCGGCGACAACCCGGACAATGCGACCAAGCTGGTCTTCCAGGGTCCACCGGACAACCCCGAGGAGTGGACCAGGGCCTACGACCAGATCGTCGGCTCGTGATCCGACGACACCGGGACCGACGGTGAGTCGGCGGCTCAGGAATCTCGACAGCCTGTGGCTCGGAGCACCCGCCCTCGCAGCGGTGGCGATCGGTGTCCTGCTTCCTATGGGGGTGCTGGTGGTCTACTCCCTGTGGCCCACCGTCGACCAAGAGGTCGTGCACCAGTGGACGCTGGAGAACTACTGGCGATTCTTCCAAGGCCGAGAGTACTGGCAGACCCTGCTGAAGACCTTCCTCTTCGTTGGGATCGCCTCGGCGCTGACGGTAATGGTCACCTTCCCTTTCGCCTACTACGTCGCCCTACGGGTGCGCCCGGCGCGNCGAGTGGCTTGGGTCGTGTTGGCCGTCCTTCCCTTCTTCACCAGCTACCTGATCCGGGTCCTCGTGTGGATGAACCTCCTCGGCGACGAGGGCGTGCTCAACGACGCGCTGTTGCGCTCCGGCCTGGTCGACCAGCCCCTCGGCATCCTCGGCGACAACAAGTCCGGCATCGTGATCACCTTTGTCTACCTCTTGTTCCCGCTGGCATTTCTGACGACATACGTCGTTATCGAGCGCATGAACCCAGCACTCCTCGACGCGGGGGCAGATCTGGGAGCGACGCCTCGGCAGCGTCTGATGCGGATCACCCTGCCGATCGCCCGCACCGGCCTGCTGGCCGGGTTCATCTTCTGCTTCATCGCAATGCTGGGTGACTACGTAACCCCCTTGCTGATCGGTGGGACCGAGGGCTACCTGTACTCCAACCTGATCACCAACCAATTCGGCTCCTCGGTGCAGTGGGGGTTCGGATCGGCGTTGGCGTTGATCCTGATGGTGGCCATCTTCGGGTTGCTGCTATCGATCCGCAGGGTCACGGGTGCNGCCGCCGAGGTCGGGGCCTACACCCGGTCNTTCACCCCGGCCCGCTCACCTGGACTGCGCGCGTACTCGCTGCTCTTCCTGGTGTACCTCTATGCCCCCATCGCCCTGCTCGTACTNCTGGCCTTCAACAGCCGAAGCACCATCGGCCTCCCGATCACCGGGCTGACGCTCGACTGGTTCCGCCAGGCCGCNCAGGATCCGTTGCTCGTAGACAGCCTTCGGAACAGCCTCCAAGTGGCAACCACCGCCGTCGGCATCAGCACATTGGTCGGAACGCCGGCGGCCGTCTACTTGGCGCGGCGGCGAGGTCGCGTGCGCGACGCCACGCTGCTGACCCTGGCGCTCCCGATGTTCCTCCCACCGATGCTGCTCGGACTGGCCATCATCATCGGCCTCGACGCACTGGGGCTGTCCCGTGGCATGTGGACGATCATCCTGGGACACATCATCTTGACGATCCCGATCGTGACCATGCTTGTCCTCGTTCGCCTCGAGGGACTCGACCAGAACCTCGAGCTCGCCGCCATGGACCTTGGAGCCTCGCCCGCGGTCGCGCTCGTGCGGATCTCGGCCCCACAGGCGGTCCCCGGGATCATCGCCGCCGGCCTCATCTCGTTCGCGCTCTCGATGGACGAGTTCATCTTGACCTCGCTGGTAACCGGGTCGGACAGCACCCTGCCCCTCTACATCTTCGGCCAGCTCAGATTCAGCATCACTCCGGCCGTCGTCGCGGTGTCCGCCCTCTTGCTGCTGGCCTCGGGACTCCTCCTCGTGGCGGGCGCCCTGATCGCCACTATCGGTCGACGCGAAGGCAACCGATCGGCCGCCGAATTCGCAGGAGTCATGTCATGACCGCCGGACTCGTTTGCACCGACATCGTCAAGACCTACCCGGGCCAGCAGACCCCGGCTCTCGGCGAACCCGACGGCAGNGGNGTCTCCGCGACCATGAGCAAGGGAGAATTCTTCGCGCTCCTGGGCCCGAGCGGATGCGGCAAGACCACCTTGCTGCGCATCCTCGGCGGTTTCCTCGAGCCTGAGCGCGGAACCGTCCTCATCGATGGCGTCAACGTCACCGGCGCCCCGCCCTATCGGCGTCCCACCAACACGGTATTCCAGAGTTACGCCCTCTTCCCTCACATGAAGCTCGGCGCCAACGTCGCCTTCGGTCTCCAGATGGCCGGCATACGCCGCGGCGAGCGTTCGCGGCAGGTGGCGCAGGCGCTCTCCCTCGTCGGTCTGGCCGGCTGGGAGGACAGGCGGGTGAGCGAACTCTCCGGCGGCCAACAGCAGCGAGCCGCGCTGGCGCGAGCGCTGATCAACCGGCCCTCGGTGCTTCTCCTCGACGAACCGCTCGGAGCGCTCGACCTCCGGCTGCGACGACAGATGCAGGAGGAGCTGGTGACTCTCAAGGCAGAGACCTCGACGACGTTCGTCCACGTCACCCACGATCAGGAGGAGGCATGCGCCGTCGCGGACCGCATCGCCGTGATGAACCACGGCCGCATCGTCCAGGTCGACACTCCGCTCGCCCTCTATCGCGCGCCTCGTACGAGCTTCGTCGCCGAGTTCCTCGACGTCGGCACCGTCTTCCGCGGGGACNTCACCTGCACCGCGGGAGTGGCGCGGCTTCAGGCCGGGGATCTTACGATGCAGGCAACCGCTCCTGAATGGGCAACCGGGGCCGAACGCCTAGCGTTGGTCCTCCCCCACGACCGGATCTCGATCACGCTGACCGGAACAGCGCGCCAGACTGCCGCTGCCGGCCTTTCCGGCACGGTCGAGCGGGTCATGTTCACCGGCACGGGCTTCAACGTGTTCGTCCGGGTCAGCTCCGGCATCGAGGTGCGCGCGGTCGTGACGGACGGTGCTCTCGCGGGCGTAGCGCCCGGCTCGGCGGTCGAGCTCCGATGGTCGCCGGAGGACGTCATCGTGGTCGAGGACGACACCACACCACGCCACTGACCCGACTCCCCTGCACGACCACCGCCGGAGGACGAGGTCGCCACCGGGCGTTCTCGACGACGAGAAGGAAGTAGAACCATGGATCGACTCGCAGGCAAGGTGGCACTAGTGACGGGAGCGGCCAATGGCATCGGGCTGGCAACGGTCCGCCGGTTCGCAGCCGAGGGAGCCTCGGTCGTCGCCGTCGACCTCAAGATCCCCGACGACGGCTCGACACCGGATATCCACTGGGTGGCTGCCGACGTCCTCGACGAAGCGGCCATCGCAGGAGCGTTCGCGCGCTGCAAGGGGCTGGGCGGGATCGACGTGTGCGTCGCCAACGCCGGGATCGGTCGGATCGAGAGCTTCGTGGACGGGACACGGCGTTCTTGGGGGGATGTGCTGGACGTCAATGTCCTCGGCGTGATGATCACCCTGCAGCTCGCGGCGAGGGACATGATCGCCCACGGGCGCGGCGGCAAGCTGCTGGCAACAGCGTCCATCGCTGGGCTACGGGGCGAGCCGCACGCACCATCGACCGCCTATGCCGCCAGCAAGGGCGCCGTCATGGCGTTGACCCGGGCACTTGCCTGCGAACTGGCAGACCACGCCATCACCGCGAACGCCGTCGCGCCTGGTCAGATAGACACCCAACTCAACTTCGCGGACCTCGAAGTCATGAGCGCCCGTGAGGGGCGCGACCCTTACGACGCACGCGACGAGTTCCTCGCGACGTCCGTGCCAGCGAGGCGCATGGGCACCCCCGACGAAGTGGCCGGCCTCTACGCCTATCTTGCTTCCGACGAAGCCTCCTACGTAAACGGCACCACCCTGCGGATCGACGGAGGCGAGCTCTCCATTTAGCGAGGCCGACGGGGCGATCGATCGGCGTACGGCCTGCCGGCTCGATGCGAGACCGGGCGGGACCCGTCAGCGGGCGAAGCGGAAGAGCTTCTTGTTGGCGAACTCGAGCATGCCCACCTGACCCATTTCACGACCGTAGCCCGATTTCTTCACGCCACCGAACGGGACGTCGGGGCCGCCGAGCATGCCTGCGCCGATGAAGACCATGCCGACGTCGAGTTGGTCACTGACGCGCTCCGCACGCTGGAAGTCGTCGCAGATGACGACGGCGCTCAGGCCGTAGGGCGAGGAGTTGGCCAGCGTGATGGCCTCCTCGTCGCTCGAGACGCGATAGAGCTGGGCCACCGGACCAAACAGCTCCTCCTGGTAGATGTCCATCGACGGGGTTATGCCCGTGAGGATGGACGGCGTGTAGACGTTGCCCTCAGGCTCGTTGTTCCCGACCAGGACCTCGGCCCCCTGGTCGAGAGCGCCCTGCACCTGGGCAGCCAGCGTCCGGGTCGCNGCGTCGGAGGACAGCGGTCCAAAGTCACCGGCCTGATAGGACTGCCCACCGATCGCTGCAGCGAACTTCTCCGCGAAGGCGTCGTAGTACTCGTCCATCACCACAATCCGCTTGGATCCAGAGCAGCTCTGGCCGGTGTTGTCCATCCGGCCGATGACGGCCTGCCGGACCGCGTAGTCGAGGTCATCGGTGTCGAGCACCAGGAAGACGTCGGAGCCACCGAGCTCGAGGACGCACTTCTTCAGGGCCCGACCGGCCTGCTGTGCCACGATCGCTCCTGCATGCTCGGACCCGGTCAGCGAGACGCCTTGCACCCGGTCATCGGCGACGATGGTGGCCACCTGGTCGTGGGTGGCGAACACGTTGACATAGGCGCCGTCGGGGAAGCCGGCGTCGCGGAAGAGCCGCTCCAGGGCCAAGGCGGACTCGGGGCACTGCGCGGCATGCTTCAAGACCACGGTGTTGCCCAGGATCAGGTTGGGTACGGCGAACCGAACGACCTGGTAGTAGGGGTAATTCCAGGGCATGATGCCGAGGATCACGCCGAGGCCTTGGAACCGGAAGAAGCTGCGCAGACCGTCGGCGACCTCGAGGGGCTCATCGGCAAGCCAGGTCTCAGCATTGCGAGCGAAAGCCCGGACGATTCCGGAAGAGAAGTCCAGCTCACCGATGCCTTGGGGCAGCGGCTTGCCCATCTCACGGTTGATGATCTCGGCCAACTCCTGCCGGCGCTCGTCGAAAAGGTCGGCCAGCCGATGAGCCAGAGCGGCCCGGTCGGCAACGTTCGTCCGCCGCGACCACTCCAAGTAGGTCCGATGCGTCGCGGCCAGGGCCGCCTCGATCTCTGTATCGGTGGCCGCCGCATAGGCGGTGAGCACTTCACCGGTGGCGGGGTTGGTGACGGCGTAACTGGTCATCTGGATTGCTCCTCCTGGCTAAGCCTGTTGGATCTCGTTCCGGCCGGCCGAGCGCCGACCTGACGGGCGGCGAGGTGCTCGCGCGGTTCGCGAGGGCAAGCACCCCGCCGCTCACGTCACTGGAGCGGGCTGGTCTCAGCTGCGCTCAGGAGCACTTGTCGCTCCATGGAAGCGCTGGCGCGCGCGGCCCTTGAGATGCTCGGCAGTCCCAGCGATGTTGCCCGGGCGTTGCGAGGTCATGGGTACCCCGACGTCCCAGAAGGCACCCGTCCCCGACAGGTAGCGCCAGGGCTCGACTCGAGCCACGATCACGGCGGGACGATCCGTCGCCCGAGC
>JGI24770J26754_10002002_pt1 | contig 14218 bp, 13 predicted proteins | sample LakOneMetagenome_FD_26754 | JGI IMG/M metagenome (IMG submission 26754) | reverse complement strand
GCGCCCGCCACAGCGGTAGCGCGGCCCCACACCGGCGCGCGCCGGGAGCGGATGCGGGGGCTAGAGGCGGTTGACGGCGGTGACGCGCACGACGGCCTCGCCGAGCTCGTCGGAGGCAGCAAGGTCGACTTCTGCGCTGATGCCCCAGTCGTGGTCGCCGGCCGGGTCGTCCAGGATCTGCCGCACTTTCCATTGGGTGCGCGTCTCCTCGATGAGCAGCAGCTCGGAGCTGCGGGCATTGGCTCCGGTGAGGATCTGGTCGTGCTCGGCGAAGTAGTCGTCGAGGGAGTCGGCCCACACGTCATCCGTGAAGCCGTGTTCCTTGTCGAGGTCGCCGAGCTCGTCGTAGTGCTCGAGCGCGGCGAGCTGCACCCGGCGGAACAGTTCGTTGCGCACCAGGATGCGGAAGGCCCGCACGTTGGTCGTGAGGCGCTTCGGGGCCGGCGGCAGGATCGCGTGCGCCTCGGTGGCGTGCTCAGCGGCATCCGGGTGCAGCATTTCCTCCCACTCGTCGAGCAGGCTCGAGTCCACCTGCCGCACCAATTCGCCGAGCCATTCGATCAGGTCGAGCAGGTCTTCGTTCTTGGCCTCGTCGGGGATGGTCTGCCGGGCCGCGCGGTAGGCGTCGGAAAGGTAGCGCAGTACGACGCCCTCGCTACGGGCGAGTTTGTAGAACGCGATGAACTCACCGAAGGACATCGCTCGTTCGTACATGTCTCGCACCACGGACTTGGGGCTGAGCTCGAAGTCCGCGATCCACGGCTGCGACGCCTTGTAGGTCTCGAACGTGTAATTCAGCAGCTCTTCAAGCGGCTTGGGCCAGGTGACCTCCTCGAGCAGCGCCATCCGCTCGTCGTATTCGATGCCCTCGCGCTTCATGGCGTTCACGGCCTCGCCGCGCGCCGCGAACTGCTGACCCATCAACACCGGCCGCGGGTCGTCGAGGGTGGCCTCGAGGATCGAGATCATGTCGAGGGCATAGTTGCCGGTTCCCGGGCCGGGGCCGGTGGCCGGGTCGGGATCGAGCAGCTCGAACGCCGCAAGGGCGAACGGCGACAGCGGCTGATTCAGCGCGAAGTTGGCCTGCAGGTCGACGGTGAGACGGATGCTGGGCTCACGTCCGTCGACACCGCGCGGAGACTGCTCCACGATGCCCGCCTCACGCAGGGTCTTGTAAATACCCAGCGCCCGGCGGGCGAGCACGAGCTGACGCTTCCAGGGCTCGTGGTTGTCGAACACGAGCGAATGCACGTGCGCGAAGGCGTCACCGCCGCGCCCGATCACGTTGATGAGCATGGCGGCGGTCATCTGCATGCTCGAGCTGAGCGTTTCCGGCTCGGCATCGACCAGGCGACGGAAAGACGGCTCGCCCCACGACACGAAGCCGTCGGGCGCCTTCTTGCGCACGATCTTGCGCTTCTTCTTCGGGTCGTCGCCGGCCTTTTCGATGGCCTTGAGGTTCTCCGACTCGTGGTCCGGGGCCTGAATGACGACCGTTCCGGCGGTGTCATAGCCGGCCCGCCCGGCACGCCCGGCGATCTGGTGGAACTCCCGCACGTGTACCTGGCGCATCTTCACGCCGTCGTATTTGGTGAGGGCGGTGAACAGCACAGTGCGGATGGGCACATTGATGCCCACGCCGAGGGTGTCGGTGCCGCAGATCACGCGCAGCATGCCGCGCTGGGCGAGCTGTTCCACCAGGCGGCGGTACTTGGGCAGCATGCCGGCGTGGTGAACGCCGATGCCCATCCGGATCAGCCGCGAGAGGGTCTTACCGAAACTCGTCGTGAACCGGAACTCACCGATCAGCTCCGCAATCTCGTCGCGCTGCTCGCGGGTGGCGACTTTGGCGCTCGCGAGGGCCTGGGCTCGCTCAAGCGCGGCGGCTTGCGAGAAGTGCACGATGTACACGGGAGCCTTTTGCGTGTGCAGCAGGTCTTCGACCGTCTCGTGCACCGGGGTGGTCTCGTAGTAGTAATTGAGCGGCACCGGGCGTTCGACGCCCGTGACGATGGCGGTATCGCGACCCGTTCGCCGCGAGAGGTCGTCGGCGATGAACGTCACATCGCCGAGCGTGGCCGACATCAGGATGAACTGCACCCGCGGCAGCAGCAGCAGCGGAACCTGCCAGGCCCAGCCGCGGTCAGGGTCGGCGTAGAAGTGGAACTCGTCCATCACGACCTGATCGACCTCGGTGTCCTCGCCGTGGCGCAGCGCGAGGTTCGCGAGGATCTCCGCCGTGCAGCAGATGATGGGGGCGTCGGCGTTCACCGAGGAATCGCCGGTCATCATGCCCACGTTCTCCGCGCCGAAGGTCTCCACCAGGGAGAAGAATTTCTCGCTGACGAGTGCCTTGATCGGCGCCGTGTAGAAGGTGCGCTTGCCGGCCGAGAGCGCGGCGAAGTGCGCGCCCACCGCCACCAGAGACTTGCCGGTTCCGGTAGGCGTGCTCAGAATGAGGTTGGCGCCGGAAACGATCTCGATGACCGCTTCCTCCTGCGCCGGATACAGACTGAGGCCCTGCTCGGTCGCCCAGGTTTCGAAGGCTTCGAAGAGCACATCGGGGTCGGTGACGTTGGGGAGACTCTTGAGCAGTGACATGGTCTGTTAAGACTGCCTTACTTTGCGCCCCTCCGCCTGCCGAAAGGGCGCGCCTGCCGCGCCCCGTGGGGTGGATTCAGGAAATCCGGCCACGGGCGGCCGCAGCGGCGGCGCATCCGCCGGTGAAGTGGACGCGATCTCCTGAATGCGCAACGGAGCAGGCGGATGTGACTGGGCCAGGGTGGGGCTCCCAGCCGGTCGTTCTAGGCTGGGAGCATGTCCACGAGCATCGCCCCGAGCACCCCCACCCGCCCGCGTGCCGGAAACGTCGACCGGTTCTGGCTGCCGGCGCTGGCCGGCGTGGCCGCCGCCCTCGCCGCCCTCGGACTCGCCGAGCTCACCGCGGCCCTGCTCGCGCCGACCGCGAGTCCCGTGCTCGCTGTCGGCGCCCTGGTGATCGATTTCGTGCCCAATGGGGTGAAAGACCTCGTCATCAGTCTGTTCGGCACGGCCGACAAAGCCGTGCTCATCATCACCCTCGGGCTGGTGGTGCTGGCGCTCGCCGCCCTCGCCGGAGTGCTCGAGTACCGGCGGGCACCGTGGGGCCGGGTGCTCGTGGCGGCGATATCCGCCGTGGCGCTGCTTGCCGCACTCACCCGCTCGGGCTCGGCCGCCTTCGACGCCGTGCCCTCGCTGGTGGCGGCGGGAGCGGGCACGATCGTGCTGACCGTGCTCGTGCGCCGGCTCGGCCGCACTTTCGAGGGCGAGGGCGCCCTGAACCGACGGGGCTTCCTCGCCTATACCGGCGTGAGCGCCGGCGTCGGCCTGCTCGCGCTGATCGGCGGGCAGTTCCTGCTGGCCGGAACCCGGGCAGCGGATGCCGCGCGCGCCTTCTTCACCCTGCCGCCGGCATCCGTCCCCGGCGTTCCGATCCCCGCCGGAGCTACCCTGGACGTGGCAGGCCTGACCCCGATCATCACGCCGAACCGGGACTTCTACCGCATCGACACCGCACTCCAGGTGCCCCGCATCGACCCGAGCACCTGGCGGCTGCGCATCACCGGCATGGTGGAGAACGAGGTGGAGATCTCCTTCGCCGAGTTGCTCGCCCTTCCGCTTGAGGAGAGCACCACGACACTCGCCTGCGTGTCGAACTACGTGGGCGGTGACCTGATCGGCAACGCCGTGTGGCTCGGCTACCCGATCCGCAAGCTGCTCGAGCGGGCCGGGCCGACGGGGGGCGCCGACATGGTGCTCTCCACGAGCTCCGACGGCTTCACCGCAGGAACGCCCATCGAGGCACTCACGGATGAACGCAACGCCATCCTGGCCGTCGGCATGAACGGTGAACCGCTGCCGCTCGAACATGGTTACCCGGCGCGGATGGTGGTACCCGGCCTGTACGGCTACGTATCGGCCACGAAATGGGTCGTCGAACTCAAGCTCACTCGTTTCGATCGGGAGCAGGGTTACTGGACGCCGCGCGGCTGGTCCGAGTTGGGCCCGGTGAAACTGTCTTCGCGCATCGACGTTCCGCGTTCGGGAGTGCCGGCCGGGCCGGTCGTCGTGGCCGGTGTGGCGTGGTCGCAGCATGTGGGCATCCGGGCCGTTCAGGTGCAGATCGACGACGGCGCCTGGAACGACGCCACCCTCGCCGATGCCATCTCGGTCGACACCTGGCGGCAGTGGATGTACACCTGGCCGGCGACCGCTGGAAACCATACAGTCCGGGTACGGGCGACGGATGCCGAGGGCCTGGTGCAGACATCGGCCACTCAGAACGTGGCTCCCGACGGTGCCACCGGGCTGCACCAGATCTCGGTGTCGGTGGCCTGATCCTGGCGGCGTGAGGTCAGGACTCGTGTCCCGGCACGAACGGGCCACCGTCATCGGCGGCACGTCTGCTCGGCCGCACGGCGGCGCACGGTTCTAGTCCGGCGTGAGCACGGCGATCGGGATCGGGCGCGACGTCTTCTTCTGGTAAGCGGCAAAACCTGGAGCACGCGCAAGGATCACCCTGCGCAGCAGGGCCTCGCGTTCGACGTCGTCGGCGATGCGAACGCTCACGCGGGTCACTTGTGAACGAATCTGGATGTGCGCCTCGGCCGCGTGCCGCAGGTTGCGGAACCATTGCGGATCCGTCGGGCCGCCGCCGGCGGAGCCGAGCACTATGTAGCGGTCGTTGTCGTCGAAGAAGCTCACCGGCACAGTGTGGTCGATTCCGGTCTTGCGCCCCGCCACGGTGAGCAGCAGCACGGGCGTACCTCCGAAAGACCCGCCGAACCGCCCATCGGAGAGCCGATACAGCCACACAGCCAGCCGCACACCCACCCGTCGCACATTTTTCATCAGGGAATTCATGCAGCGGCCCTTCGTCAGCCACGATCATGGCACCGGCCCTCAGCTCCGGTCAAGCCGATGGCACGAGCTTGGCCGCGCCGTGGGCGGCGCTGACCTTNGATCAGCAGATGATCACCGCGCCGGCCGCAGCAGGAGCGACCCGTGTTACACCGTCGTCACATTCCCGGGACTGATTGAATAGGACAATGACGATCACTGCAGCAGCCGACGGTTCCGCGCTTGGCAATCCGGGTCCGGCCGGCTGGGCGTGGTACGTCGACGACCTCTCGTGGTCGGCCGGCGGCTGGAAGCACGCCACGAACAACCAGGGCGAGCTCAAAGCGGTTCTCGAGCTCTTTCGCGCCACCCGGCATATCGACGACGACCTGCTCGTCCTGTGCGACAGCCAGTATGTGATCAATTGCATCACCAAGTGGATGCGCGGCTGGAAGGCCAAAGGCTGGCGCAAAGCAGACGGAAAACCGGTGATGAACGTCGACCTGCTCAAGGAGATCGACGCGGAACTCGTGGGGCGCCGCTACCGCTTCGAATGGGTGAAGGGTCATGCGAACCACCCGCTGAACGAGGCCGCCGACGTGCGTGCCCGCGGTGCTTCAGAGTCTTACCAGCGCGGACTCCCGGTGCGCAACGGCCCCGGCTACACCGCCGCCGGCGCGGCGTCGGCGGCCCGAGCCACGTCTGCGGTGGTGCCGACACCCGCCGCTGCGGCCGTGGTGTCGGCCCGAGCCTCGACTCCGGCATCCGTACAGGATGGACTGTTCTCATTCACCGATGTCGCCTTCGACCTCGGTGTCGCCGAAACGGCTGCGGATGCCCGCCGTGTCACCGTCACGCTGAGCGCCGACGAGTACGCCCGCCTCGAACAGCGCGCCCGAGTGCGCAGCCTCAGCATCGAAGACTGCCTGCGCAGCTTGATCTGATCAGCACCGTGGCACCATGGAGTATGACTCCTTCTCCATTCACGGCCGCCGAACTGCGCCCCTTCGAGACTGCGCTGCGCGAGCGACTGACCGCGCTCACGAGCGAAGTGCGTCAGCTGGCCGACACCTTCGCCGGCGTACAGGAGGCCCGCGGTGATGGTTCAACGGACGGCGCCCATGACGCCGAGGCCTCGTCCCTGAGAACCGAGTGGTCCCGCCTCTCGGGTTTTCAGGGTGAATTCGCGGCGGAGCTTGCGGCCATCGACCGCGCCCTCGCCCGGATGGACGCCGGCAGCTACGGCGTGTGCATTCGCGGTGGCGAGAACATCGCCCCCGCTCGCCTCGAGGCGAAACCGGCCTCCGAACTGTGCATCGCCTGCGCCCAGGCGCTGGAGAACAGCCGCCGTCGCTGAGCCCGGCCGCATGACGCCGGGTCAGTCGAATCACCCGGCGGATATGCCTATTGCGCATCGTCCACCCGGCGTATACTTCCGCGTATTCCGACGATGCCGCTTTCACCCGCACCGTCGGAATGAGCTTGTCCACGCATCAGCCAGCCGAGCCGGAACACCAGGGCGACCCAGCCACGAACGGAGCAATCATGGTCATGACAGCACTCACTTCAGCGGACGTGCGGCACTTCGAGAAGGACCTGCAGCGCATGCGAGTCGAGCTCACCGCCGAATTGGCCCGGCTCTCGGAATCCCTCGACGATGTGCGGGAGGCTCGCGACGGCACTCAGGACGATGAGCACGACCCGGAGGGCCCGACGCTGACCATGGAGTGGTCGCGTCTATCCGGCGTGCAGCGCGAGTTCACCAACAAGTTGGACAACATCAACCGGGCACTGCAGCGTGTTCATGACGGCACGTACGGTTTCTGCACGCGCCGAGCCGAGCCGATCGGTCGGGACCGGCTCGAAGCTCAGCCGGCGACTGAATTCTGCATCGACTGTGCCCGGGAGATCGAGGCAGAGAAACGGCGCTAGCCGGCCACCGTCAGCACGGCCGGTGCCCGCCACTCAGCGCACACCGAACTCAGCGCACACCGAACTCAGTGCACACCGATCAGTGCCCGCAGACCGAATTCGGAGACAATGGGGATGCCGTAGTCCCGCGCCTTACCGGATTTCCCGGTCGATGCCGCGGGATCAGATGCCACGAGCAGGCGGGTGCGCATGGTGACGGCCGCTGCGACCCGAAACCCTCGAGCACCGAGTTCACGGTTCCAATCCGTTCGTGATCGGGCCAGCTCTCCGGTGAGCACCACGATATCGCCGTGCTGCAGCGTGAAGTCGTGCTGCTTCGGCTGCGGAACGGCGCGGCGAGCCGGGCTCACCAGATGCGGGGAGGATGTGACGTGAGAGTCCGGCACACCGAGCATGCGGGTCACCAGCAGAAGATCAGCCTGGTCTACGGCGCTGAGCGTTCCAGCGCCCCAGGCCACCCGGGCCAGCTCATCGCAGTAGCCGGTGTTCAGTTCCGCGCACGTCGATCGATCGATCCCCCGGGCCTCGGCCATCTGCATCAACGCATTCCGGTCTCGGTCGGAGAACTGCCGGTTCAGCAGGCACAGGTCGAGCATGGCCAGGTAGTCCAGGCACTCATCCGGTCCGGTGTAGTCCGATAGCTTGAGTGAGAGGCGTTCCAGGAAGCCGGTTGCGGGTACCGCGCCCGTGGGCTGCACGGCCCGGGGCATCCACGTTGCCCTCTCCCCGAGAAGCGGCGCCCAGGGCGACGCGGCGGCTCGGTCGAGGGCATCCGCCCACGATTCCTGGTCCGGTACGCATTGCAGGTAGGACGAGAGCAGGTGCGCGGTCGCCGTGGCTTTCCCGAGCGAGCGATGCGCGTCGCCGACCCCGATGTCGAAGGCCGCGCAGCAATCCACCAGCGAACGGCCGGCCCCGGGGAGCAGATCCCGTGCGAGCTGCATGGTGCAGATGGCTTCCATGCCGCGGCGCGGCCGGTAGCCCATCCGGGCGAATTCGGCCATCAGGAAACCGGTGGTGAACTCGGCGTTGTGCGCGACGAGCGCCCGACCGGAGAGCAGCTCCCAGAGTCGCGGTGCGATCTGCGGGAATGTCGGCGCCGAACGGATCTGCTCCGAACTGATCCCGTGCCGCAACCAATCGCCGGGATTCAGGCCCGGGTTGACGACACTGTGCCAGGATCCGGTGATGTCCCCCGCAGAGCTGAGGTGCACCACAGCGACCTCGACGACACGTTCACCTTCGGTATCGAAGAGTCCGCTCGTTTCGAAGTTCAATACGGCAAATCCGCAGTCCGGCATATCCGTCCTTCACCTGTCCTTAGGTGAAAGTATCCGGAACCCCTCCCGGACCGCGAGGACCATTTCGGGTGCCCTACGTTTGGGGGCTGCCCGACGACGGCCGTGCCGGGTGAGGAATCAGACCGGCAGGTTCTCGGCCTTCTGCGCCTTCTGCGTCTTCTTTGCCGCATTGCGCGGCGGAAGCAGGGTATCGGCCTGCTCCAGGGACATGCCGTTCGTCTCGGGCACCTTGGCCAGCACGAACCAGAACGACAGCCCGGCGAACAGCGCATACATGCCATAGGTGATGGTCAATGAGAGGTCCGCCATCGGCGGGAAGCTCACCGTGATCAGGAAGTTGGCGATCCATTGGGCTGCAGCCGCCAGGCCCAGGGCCTTGGCGCGGATGGAATTGGGGAAGATCTCGCCGAGCAGCACCCAAACCACGGGACCCCAGGAGGCGCCGAACGAGATCACGAAGACGTTGGCGGCCACCAAGGCTATCGGCGCCCAGCCGCCCGGCAGGCTCAGTGCTCCGTTGATGGTCTCAGACTGGCTGAATGCCACCGCCATCGTGGCCAGTGACGCGGTCATGCCGATCGAACCGGCCAAAAGGATAGGTCGTCGACCGATCCGGTCCACCAGGGCGATCGCGACCAGCGTGACCGCGATGTTCGTCACCGAAGTGATCACCGAAATAGTCAGCGAGTTCTTCTCTTCAAAGCCCACTGCCTGCCAGAGCGTGGTCGAGTAGTAGAAGATCACATTGATTCCGACGAACTGCTGGAAGACCGAGAGGATGATTCCCACCCAGACGATCGGTTTGAGCCCGAAGGTCTTGCCGCGCAGGGACCCCGACTGCCGGGAACGCTCATCGTCCGTGATCGACTCGCGCATGTCACGGATCTCACGGTCGACATCTCCGGAGGGCCACAGCCGGGTGAAGACCGACCGGGCATCCGCTTCGCGATCCTTGAGCACGAGGAACCGCGGTGACTCCGGAAGCATCAGGGCCACGGCGCCGTAGACGATCGCGGGCACCGCGCCGGCGAGGAACATCCAACGCCAGGCCGCCAAGCCGAACCAGAGCGTTCCGCTGGCACCGTCCGCGGCATTGGCGAATACGGCGTCTGAGAGCAGTGCTGTGAAGATTCCCAGGGTGATCGCGAGCTGCTGCAGCGACCCGAGGCGCCCGCGCATCTGTCGGGGTGAAATTTCCGCGATGTACGCCGGGGCGACAACGGATGCCAGGCCGATGCCGAGCCCGCCCACCACGCGCCACAGGATCAGGTCGGCGACGCCGAAGGCGAAGCCCGATCCGATGGAACTGATCAGGAAGACCACGCCGCCGACGACCATCATCGGGATCCGACCGTAACGGTCGGCGAAACGGCCTCCGAAGAATGCTCCGGCTGCGGCGCCGAGCAGGGCGCACGCCACCGCGAATCCGGTCAACGCGCCGCTGAGGGCGAATTCCTTCTGGACCGCATTCACCGCGCCGTTGATCACGGAGGAATCAAAACCGAAGAGGAAGCCTCCGATCGCGCCGGCAGCGGCCAGGATGATAACTTTGCGATTCGAGCTCGGCTTTGTGCTGACGGTCACTGGTGCTCCCTGCGTTTGATGCAACCAGAAGATCTTACGCCCCGTATACCCCCATCTTGGTACCACCAATCCGTCAGTCCCTTGGCGGGAGCACCGGGCTACTGCACCGGAACCCAGCGCGACTTCACCCGCTCGGTCACCTGCGCACCGGTCACCTCGGCGACCGCCAGTGTCGCCGCCCGCACCTGGTGTCCGACCTGCAGCGCCTCTGCGGCCCCCTCAGCAGCGAAGCGCACCACAACTCGCGCGGAACCGGCCACCACAGCCAGCTCAGCGGCCTCCACCGTGGTGAGCGCAGAAGCCGCTCGTGCGGCGACCGGTACGACGGAGTCGGCGGCGACACCGACCCGGAGCGCTCCGACGGTCAGGGTTATTCGGAAGGACGGCATACTCCCAGCCTAAAGAATCCGGGAGCCGGTCGCCCGGCTGGTGGCCTCGGCCGACCTGCCCGTCCCGGCCTCGGGGCTGGCACACAGCCGTTGACCGACTCCCGGCACTACGCTCGGCACATGAGCAAGTTCGCGGACAGTTGGCGGTCACATCTTCTGACGACCCTCTCCGGGTCCGGCGACGGCCACCCGCGCTGGGTCACTCAGATGGAACAGGGTGACGACCGCGGCTTCTTCGGTCCCGGCTCGGCATCCTGGGCGGTGCACGGCGGGATGGCCACCATGGTCGCCGGTATTCGCGCTCTCCTCATGCAGACTCTGCACCCCGGCGCGATGGCCGGCGTGCACGACTGGTCCCGCTACCACGAAGACCCGCTGGGTCGGCTGTCCGGAACCATCCAGTGGCTGGTCACCGTGACCTTCGCCGACACGGAGCTCGCCACCCGGGAGTCCGGGCGCGTCGCCCATTTCCACCACCGGGTCACCGGCACGTACCGTGACGCGCAGGAGCGGGAGCGGCCCTACGCGGCCGGCGACCCTGAGCTGTTGTCCTGGGTGCACGTGGTTTTCACGGATGCCTTCCTGGAGTCCCACAAGATCTGGGGCGGAGCCATCCCCGGCGGCGCTGACGGATACGTGCGCGAATGGGCCAAGGCCGGCGAGCTGATCGGAGTGAAGAATCCACCCCGATCCGCGGCCCAGCTCAGTGCCCAACTCGATGAGTTCCGTACCGCCGGTGTTCTCAAAAGTGATGCCCGGGTGGCTGAAGCGGTGCGCTTCATCCGCAACCCGCCACTCCGGCGCTCGATGCTTCCCTTCTATCGCATCATGTTCGCCGGCGCTGTGGCCTCGCTCGCACCGGAGTACCGGCGCATGCTCGGCCTGCGGCGCTCACCCCTGCCCGTCATCTGGGCGACCGGAGCAGTGCTCGATTTTGTGCGGCTGCTGCTGGGCAAGTCCTCCTCCTCAGAAGATGCCGCCTGGGTGCGCATCCATCGGGTCGAGGCCGCCGAGCGCTCTGCTGCCGCCGAGAAGAAGGCCGGCGAGAAAGCCGCCGAGAAGGCCGCCACGACGCCGACGGAAGCCCGGCCGCACGGCGACTGAACGCGAAGGGGACGCCGCCGTGCACCGAATCGGTGCCGACGCCGATCAGTCTTCCGGTACGAAGAACGCGCCGATCGCGCGCGAAAGCGCCGGCGGGTCGTTGACATGGCACAGCTCTCGCGCCGAGTGCATGGACAGCAGCGCCACACCCACATCGACCGTGCGGATCCCCAGTCGCGTCGCCGTGAGGGGACCGATGGTGGAGCCGCACGGAACCGTGTTGCTGGAAACGAACTCCTGGTATGCCACGCCGGCCTGCGCACAGGTCCGGGCCCAAAGCGCCGCACCCACGGCATCCGTGGCATAACGCTGGTTGGCATTGATCTTGAGCAGCGGGCCACCGCCGATGATCGGCTGGTTGGCCGGATCGTGGCGTTCCGGATAGTTCGGGTGCACGGCGTGACCGGCATCGGCGGACAGGCACCACGACTGGGCGTAAGCCTGCAGCCGCTGGGAGACGGACGCCCCGAGCCCGGCGCTGATCCGGGTGAGGATGTCGTCCAGGAGCGGTCCGCTGGCACCGGAGCGTGACTCGGAGCCGAGCTCCTCATGGTCGAAGGCGGCCAGCACACTGATCGAGCCGGAGCCGGCTGCGTCGGCGGCAGATGCGTCGGCGGCAGATGCGTCGGCGGCAGCGATCAGGGCGCACACGCCGGCGTGCACGGCGGACAGGTTGTCCATCCGGCCAGCCGCGAAAAGCATGTTGTCGAGGCCGAACCGGGCCGGGGCAGCGGTGTCGACGGTGAGGATGTCGTAGCCGGCCACGTCGTCAGCCGAGAGTCCGGCAAGCCCGNCGAGGTGGGCCACCAGGTCGNCTTCGGCCACGTCGCCCACTCCGAANACCGGGGTGAGGTGACGCTGCCGGTCGAGCACGAGTCCGTTGTTGACCTCACGGTCCAGGTGCACGGCGAGCTGTGGAATTCGCAGGAACGGCCCGGTGCGCACCAGGTGTTCGGTGCCATCCCGAGTGACCAGTCGACCGGCCAATTCCAGCTCCCGGTCGAGCCAGGAGTTCAGCAGCGGACCACCGTAGACTTCCACGCCGGCCTGCAGCCAGCCATGGGAGCCGATGGTGGGCCGGGGCTTGAGCTTGAAACCGGGGGAATCGGTGTGGGCGCCCAGCACCCGGTACGGCGTGGTCGGCTGCGCGTCGGCGGGCTGCAGCCAGGCCACGACGGCGCCGTCGCGCACCACGACATATCCGCCGGCTTCCCCCGACCAGGCCTCGGACTCGGTCAGCCGGGTGAACCCCTGTTCCTCGAGTCGACGCGCCACCTCAGCGGCCGCGTGGTACGACGATGGCGAAGCACTGAGGAAAGTGGCGAAGTCGTCGATATAGCTGGCTGTGGCATCCATTCCACCATCCAACCACCGTTGCCGGTACGACTTAGACTGAATCAGTACACCTGATTGGGGCCTCATGACCGATTCACACAATGATCTGACCTCGGAGCCGGGCTGGTATCCGGATCCGTCCGGATCGTCGATGAAACAGTGGTGGACGGGCACGGAGTGGACCGGGCAACGCTACGACCCGGCGCTCGAGGCCTACGGGGCGACTCCGCCGGCGTTCGCCGGTCGCGGCACAACCGTGGACAACACCCTGCTGTGGGCCATCGTGCTGCTGCCCATTGCTTCGCTGATCGCTCAAATGCAGTTCGACACGACCGCGTACCTTGCTCGAAGCCTCGGCTCCGACACTCCCGTGGTCGACCCGATGTACGTGCTCATCCAGCTCCTCGGCTTCGGAATCCTGGCGGCCAGCATCGTGATGGCCTTCCTCGACTACCGCCGCCTCAGCCGCCTCGGCGTGGCTCGGCCCTTTCACTGGGCCTGGACGTTCCTCTACAGCGGAATCTACGTGATCGGACGCACGGTCATCGTGCGTCGGCGCGTCGGCGGTTCCCTGAAGCCGGTCGCGGTGTGGGCCGGCCTGCTGGCGATCACCACGATCGTGTCCGTGGCCAAGGCATTCGCGGCCATGTCGGAACTCGGCCCGGCCCTGACGGGTTCTGTTCCCAGCTGATCCGCTCTCAGGCCTCGGCGACCGGTTCGACCGGGGCGTGGGTCTGCAAGGCGGCACGCGCGAAGGCCGCACCGCCCACGGTGGCGACNAAGGAAAACCCGAGCCCCTGCTGGTTCGGCANGAACACGCCCAGCCGGTTCATGATCCGTTTCTTCTCCCTGACCAGGTGGGCCACGCGCTCCGGCAGCACCGGGCTGCCGTCCGCCTCCGCCCAACCGATGGTGTCCAGCCCGCGCGCCACGGCCACGAGGCACTCCTCGTCGCTGTCCAGACTGCGGGTCGCCACGAACAGCAGCAGCAGCCGGGTCGCATCGCTGACCACCTGCTTGCGATTCCTATGGACCGTGGCGGCCAGATGCCACCAGAGCTGCCGGGGTGCTTCGGCGAGCGCGTGCCCCTTCAGTGTCTGCAGCAAAATCCCCCGGCTCACCCGCAGCAATCCACTGTCGCGCATGTGCGTGCGCAGTTCCAGCAGGGGAATGATCTGGTTCTCGCGATTGGCCGACACGGGCCAGCCCCAGTCGAGTTCGGTCGTCGCATCAAGAACCACGGCTGGAGGCAGCCAGCCGGCCGTGGTCAAGCGGATGCCGCTGTCTCCGACCCGTCGCAGCAGCCACTGCACGTGGGTCACCATCCGGCTCATCGCTCGTTCGTTCAGCAGCACCGGGTCGCTCACGCGGGCTTGCATGATCAGCCGCCGGAATCCCGGAACTGAATCGGGGTGCATGCGAGGCTCGAATTGCTGGATGACGTTCACCCTCCGAGCCTAGCCACGGGCGGGGAACGTTCCGGTGACGCCACGCAGAGGCGTCGTNCAGCCTTGAACCATGGCTGGAGGCATCGCCACGAATACCGTCATGAGCTCACTGAACNGCTCGATGGGGTGCGGCCCNGGCACCGGATGCTGNCGGCCACCACCCGCGCCGACGGCCGTCCCCAGGTCTNGCCGGTCTCCGGAAGAGGTTTCCCCGCCGATGTCTCCGAGCGCCTGGCTGCCCGCTGAT
>JGI24770J26754_10001993_pt1 | contig 14246 bp, 16 predicted proteins | sample LakOneMetagenome_FD_26754 | JGI IMG/M metagenome (IMG submission 26754) | reverse complement strand
GGCGCGGCGCGCGCCGCGGCGGGCGCGGCAGCGCCCGCGGGCAGCCGGAAGCCGGCCACCGATTTGCGCAGCGCGGCGGCCAGCTCGGCCATCTTCAGGATCGCCTGCGCGGTCGCCTGCGTGCTCTCGGAGGTCTGCGTACTGACTTCGCGCAGCACCTGCGTGTTGCGCGCGATGTTCTGCGCCGCGGCGGACTGGCTGCGCGCGCTGACCGAGATGTTCTGCACCAGGCTCGCGATCTGGTTCGAGACCTGTTCGATTTCCGTCAGCGCCGCGCCGGCGTTCTCGGCCAGCAGCGCGCCGCCGACCACGTCGGTGGTGCTGCGCTCCATCGACACGACGGCTTCGTTGGTGTCCGCCTGGATCGTGCGCACCAGCACGTCGATCTGCTTCGTCGCGGTCGCGGCGCGTTCGGCCAGCCGCTGCACTTCATCGGCCACGACCGCGAAACCGCGCCCCGCTTCGCCGGCCATCGAGGCCTGGATCGAGGCATTGAGCGCGAGGATGTTGGTCTGCTCGGCGATGTCGCTGATCAGCTCGACGGTGTTGCCGATCTCCTGCGAGCTCTCGCCCAGCCGCTTGATGCGCTTGCTGGTCTCCTGGATCGTCTCGCGGATCGTGTTCATGCCATCGATCGTGCGCCGCACCGCCTCGCCGCCCTTGTGCGCGACGTCGACCGAGTGCCGCGCCACGTCGGCCGCACGCTCGGCGTTGCCGGAGACTTCTTCGGTGGACGAGGCCATCGCGGCGATCGATTCGGTGGCCGATGCGATCTGCTTCGCCTGCACGCCGCTGGCCTTGCCGAGCTGCGCGCCCAGCGCCTGCGTCTGGCGCGCCGAGGCATCGACCTGCATCGCGGAGGCATTGATCGTGGCGACGAGCTTGCGCAGCGCCTCGACCGCGTAGTTGACCGAGTCGGCGATCGCGCCGGTGATGTCCTCCGTGACCGTCGCCTGCACGGTGAGGTCGCCATCGGCCAGGCTCGCCATCTCGTCGAGGAGCTTGAGGATCGAGCGCTGGTTGCGCTCGTTTTCGTTGCGCTGCGCGGCAGTCGCCTGAAGCTGGCGTTCCGCCGCGCGGCGCAGCGCGCCGAGCTGCACCAGCAGGAAAGCGAGTGGCACGAGAGACAGCAGCACCATGCCGGCGCCGACGTATCCGAGCTGCCCGGAGCCGCCCGCGATGAACCAGCACACGGCGCCTGCCACCGCCAGCGCCGCGGCCGCCAGTGTCAGCCGGCGCAGCAGCCCCGTGTCGATGAGGTCGTCGGCGTTCAAGCCGAGGCCGCCGTGAAAAGCGGATCTTCGAGGAGCTTGCGCAGGCTCAGCACCGGCAGTTGTTCCTGCTCGTGGCGGAACGAACCGGCCAGGAACTGGCGGCATTGCACGATCGTCGTCGGCACCTCGACGTTGAAGGCGCCTTCGTTGAAGCGCCGGAAACCCAGCACTTCATCGACGACCAGCCCGGCCGGCACGTCGCGATGGTTGACGACGAGGATGCGCGTCAGCCGCGTGATCGGCGTGGCGCCGCCGCCGAGGAACGCTCGCAGGTCGATGATCGGATACAACTGGCCGCGGATGTTGGCGAGGCCCAGCACCCAGCCGCGCGCGCCGGGCACGCGGGTCAGCGGCGAAGGAATGCCCAGCACTTCGCGCGCTTCCTCGCGCGCGACGAGGTACAGCTCGCCGGCCATGCGCACCGCGACGCCGACCCATTCGGCGCCCGCGGCGCCGGGCGCCTCGGGGCTCGCCGTCGCGCCACGTCCACGCCGTTCGAGCTCCGCGAGAAGTTCGTACGGCCGGTCGCGCAGTGCCTTTAAAGAAGCGCTGGCCAACATCGTCAAGCGGCGAGCGCGGCTTGCGCCTTCTCGACCAGCTGGTCCATCGACACCGGCTTGACCATGTAATCCACGGCGCCCTGGCGCAATCCCCAGATGCGATCGGTTTCCTGTCCCTTCGACGTGACCATNACGATCGGAATCTTGCGCGTATCCGGGTCGTTCGCGAGCGTGCGCGTGGCCTGGTAGCCGTTGACGCCCGGCATGACGATGTCCATGAAGATGAGATCGGGATGCATCTGGCGAGCGAGCCGGATGCCCTCTTCGCCGTCGCCTGCGACCGCGGTGCGGTATCCATGCCGTTCGAGTGCTTTCTTCATGACGTGCACTTCGGTGGGCGAATCGTCGACAATGAGAATCAGCGCCATGGACTATCTCCCGATCTGCGCTTCAATGGCGCCGAGCAGNTCGTCCTTGGTGAAGGGCTTGGTCAGGTAATGCTCGGAGCCGACAATGCGGCCGCGGGCGCGGTCGAACAGGCCGTCCTTGGAGGAGAGCATGATGACGGGAATCGTGCGGAACACCTTGTTGTGCTTGATCAGCGCACAGGTCTGGTAGCCATCGAGGCGCGGCATCATGATGTCGACGAACACGATGTCGGGCTGGTGGTCGGCGATCTTCGTCAGCGCGTCGAATCCGTCGACGGCCGTGTACACCTCGCAGCCTTCCTTGGCGAGCAACGTCTCGGCCGTGCGTCGGATGGTCTTGCTGTCATCGATGACCAGCACCTTCAGGCCACGGAACGGCGAAGAAGCGTCGTTCAAGTCCGGCTCACTCCTTTGGGCATTGATTTCCATGGTCGTACACCTGTAGGTCTTTGCGCTGTGACCTGCGCGACGCCCTCTGTAGATTTCATCTTTTTAACATATCGGCACCCCTGCGGCTATGCCACCTGCGTCACGTTTTGAGCACTCCGGAAGCGCTCGCGGCGACATAACTTAGGAAGCGAACATGAATACGCCTGCAAGGCTCCTGGTGGTGATGGATCCGATCGATCACATCAAGTACCAGAAGGACACGACGCTCTCGCTGCTGCTGGCGGCGCGCGCGCACGGCTACGCGCTGCACTACGCCGAAATGCAGGACCTTCGGCTGCGCGACGGCGTCGCCGAGGCCAGCGTGCGCGCGCTGGAAGTGCACGCAGACCCGCAACGCTGGTACACGTTTGGCGCGAGCGCGGTCGCAGCCTTGGGCGACTTCGATGTCGTGCTGATGCGCAAGGACCCGCCGTTCGACACCGAGTACATCTACGCGACCTACATCCTCGAGCGCGCCGAGCTCGCCGGCGCGCTGGTCGTGAACCGGCCGCGGGGACTGCGGGACATGAACGAAAAGGTCTACACGGCNTGGTTCCCGCAGTGCTGCGCGCCGACGCTGGTGACACGGGATATCCAGCAGATGACCGCATTCGCGCACCTGCACGGCAAGATCGTCTGCAAGCCGCTGCACGGCATGGGCGGGCGCTCGATCTTCGTGCTCGCGCCCGGCGACAAGAACGCGGGCGTCATCTACGAAACCCTGACCGACTACGGAACGCGATTTGCGATCGTGCAGAAATACCTGCCGGAGATCGCGGAGACCGGCGACACGCGCGTGCTGCTCGTCGACGGCGAGCCGGTGCCGTATGCGCTGGCGCGCATCCCGAGCGCCGAGGACCACCGCGGCAACCTGGCCGCCGGCGCGAAAGGCGTGGCCCGGCCGCTGAACGAGCGCGATCGCTGGCTGGCCGGAGAGATCGGACCGGCGCTGCGCGACGCCGGCATGCTGTTCGTCGGCCTNGATGTCATCGGCGGCTTCGTCACGGAAATCAACGTCACGAGCCCCACCGGCGTACGCGAGCTGCAGGCGCAATTCGGCGTCGATGCGGCGGACCTGCTGATGCAGGCGATCGACAAGCGCCTTGCCGCCCGGGCGGCCCAGGCGCGGCGGGGAGCGCGCGCGACGTGAGCGCTGCCGCGCCGCAAATGAATACCACGCTGCGCGGACTGAAGGGAGCCGGCGAAGCCGGCGCCCCCGTGCGCGAGCGGCTCACGGCGATGCTGTTCATGGCCGGAATCGCGCACGCGATCGTGATCCTGGGATTGACCTTCAGCGCCGGTGACCATCCGAGCGCGGCGCCGGGCATGGAAGTGCTGCTGGTCAACGACGACCTGGCCGAGGCGAGCCGCAATGACAAGGCGGCCTACCTCGCGCAGCGCACGCAGCTCGGATCCGGCAATACGCACACCGCGGGCACTCGCAGCCCCTCCTCGCATCGCGCCGCGCGGCCCGCGCCGGACGCATCGATCGCGCGCGGCGCCGACGCGCAGGCCGCGGCCGACGGCCGCGCCGGCGATGAAGCGGCGCTGCACACGAGCGCACCCTCGCCGGTGATCCGCTGGCTTGGCGATACGCGGACGCCCGCGGCGCCGTCCGCGAGCGCCGCGCCCACCGACACCGAGCTCGGTGAATACCAGGGACGCGGCGATGCGACGGAATTGGTGCTGCGCGGCGATCCGAAGACCGGGCAGTGGATCAGCCCCGACACGCGTTCATCGAAGCTGGCGCCCTACCTCGACGCCTGGCGGCGCAAGGTCGAGCGGGTCGGCACGCTGAATTTCCCGTCCGCGGCTCGCCGCGCGGACTTGTCGGGGAGCCCCGTCATCGAGGTGGCGCTGGGGGCCGATGGCTCGCTGGTGTCGGCGACGATCCGGCGCGGCAGCGGGCACACCGAGATCGACCAGGCGGCGTTGCAGATCCTGAAGCTCGCCAGCCCCTTCGAACCGTTTCCGGCCGACCTGGCGCAGGACTACCGGACGCTGCGCTTTGCCTACCAATGGGAGTTCCAGGGCGGAGCGCTCGACACCGGCAGCGTGACCGCCGGCGCAAACGAGGGCCGCAACCCTTGAGGGCGCCGCCCGGCGCCCCCATACTGCATGCCATGGCCGACTCGAACCCCTCGATGAACTCGCTGGCCAACAACCTGCTGGTTGCCATGCCGTCGCTGGCCGATGGGCATTTTGCGCAAAGCGTCACGCTGGTCTGCGAACACAGCGACAAGGGCGCGCTCGGCATCGTGTTGAACAAGCCGCTGGAAATGAAGCTCGGCGACGTGCTGGCGCAGATGAAACTCGATCCCTCCGATACAAAGACCAGCGAACTGCCTGTGCTTCGTGGCGGGCCCGTCCATACCGATCGCGGCTTCGTGCTGCATCGCCCCGGCGGCAGCTGGGATTCCACGCACAAGATCTCCGAACAGGTGCAGGTCACGACCTCGCGCGACGTGCTGGCCGCCATTGCGCGCGGCGAGGGTCCGCGCGACGCCTTCATCGCGCTGGGCTATGCCGGATGGGAACCGGGCCAGCTCGAGCAGGAAATCCTCGACAACGCCTGGCTCTCGCTTCCGGTCAACGAACAGCTGATCTACGAGGTGCCGTTCGAGCAACGCTGGCAGGCTGCCTGGCAGATGCTCGGCGTGCACAGCTCCAGCGTCAGCCTGGTGGCGGGCCACGCCTGAACTCGCCCAGCAGCCAACCCGGCGCACACGGCGGGTTCCGCGGTTCGGCAATCTGTTTCGATTTTGGCTTGCGCCGCATCGGCGTTGCCACCGGCAGCACGCTGACCCGCACTGCCGCACCGCTGAAAGCCATCGGCCACGACGATCGCGGACCCGACTGGAGCGCGATCGAACGGCTGCTGGCCGACTACCGGCCCGCGATGCTGGTCGTGGGCTACCCTTATAATGAGGACGGGAGCGAGGGCTCGATGGCCGCTGCCGCCAGTGCCTTCGCCGCGGCGCTGCGCGCACGGTTCGGAATCGACGTGGCGCGTGTCGATGAGCGCTATTCCTCGCAGGAAGCCGCCGCGGAACTGAAGCAGCGGCGCGCCTCGGGCACGCGCCGCCGCCGCGTGCAGCGCGGCGATGTCGACAGTGTGGCCGCCGCGATCATCCTCGAGCGCTGGCTGACGGGAGAGAAGTGAAAGCATGCTGAACCAGCGACGCGCGGACGGAACGCTGCGCCACCTGATCACGCTCGAAGGACTCAATCGCGTCGAGCTCGATGCCTTGCTCGACCANGCGCAACGCTATGTGTGCCCGCTCGGCGCCCGGCCGCCGATGAATCGCGCGCTCGAGGGCATCACGCTCGGCAACCTGTTCACCGAACCGTCGACGCGCACGCGCGTCTCGTTCGAACTGGCCGCGCGCCGCCTGGGGGCGGAAGTCATCAACCTCGAGGTACAGCTGTCGTCTCGCGCCAAGGGCGAGACGATGCTCGACACGATCCACACGCTCGAGTCGCTCCACTTCGACGGATTCGTCATCCGCGACTCGCAGCCCGGCGTCGTCGCGCACGTCGCCGCGAACGTCGCGCCGCACGTGTCGGTGTTCTCCGCCGGCGAGGCGCACCTGTCGCACCCGACCCAAGGGTTGCTCGATGCGCTGACGGTGCGGCAACGCAAGGGCGCGCGGTTCGAGAAGCTCTGCATCGCGATCGTCGGCGACATCAGGCACTCGCGCGTCGCGCGTTCGGCCTACGAGGTATTCACGGGACTGGGCGTCGGCGAGCTGCGGCTGGTCGCCCCGCCGGCGCTGATGCCGGAAAGCGGCGAATTCCCCGCCGGCGCACGCTTCGCGACGCCCGAGCAGGGCCTGGCCGGCGCCGATGTCGTCATGATGTTGCGCATCCAGAAGGAGCGCATGGCGCAGGCCGAGATTCCCGACGGCGCGGAATACTTTGCGCGCTACGGGCTGACGGTGCCGCGCCTGCGGCTGGCCAGGCCCGATGCCATCGTCATGCATCCGCAGCCGATGAACCGCGGCGTCGAGATCGATTCCGAGGTCGCCGACGGAGCGCAATCGGTGATCCGCGACCAGGTGCGCAACGGCGTCGCGGTGCGCATGGCGGTGCTCGAGTCACTGCTGCGCCCGCGCTCAAGTCACGCATGAGCGCGACGGAAGCAACCGGCGCAACGCCTGCCGGCGATTCGCCCCGCGCGCATCGCGGCACGATCTTCGTCGAGGAGGGCCGCGTGCTGCAGCACACGGCGGCCGAGGCGCAGCAGCACATCCTGCGCATCGAGGCACCGCGCACCGCACAGCGGGCGCTGCCCGGCAGCTTCGTGCACCTGCGCTGCGACAGCGCCCTGCCGATGCGGCGGCCGCTGTCGATCATGCGCGCATCACCCAGCGAGGGCGTCATCGAGGTACTCTTCAAGGTGATTGGCGCTGGGACGGCCGCGCTCGCGAAGAAGGTGCAAGGCGACACCTTGAGCTTGATGGGTCCCATCGGAAAGGGCTTCTCCGTACATCCTGCCAGGCCAAGAATCCTTGCAATTGGCGGCGGCGTCGGCATTCCGCCGATGGTGTTCCTCGCCGAGAGCCTGCTCGCCGATTCGCGCGCCGACTGGAAGCCACTCGTGCTGATGGGCTCGGAAATTCCGTTCCCGTTCCGCACGCGGCCTTCGCGCATCCTGGTGCCCGCCGCGCCGGCCGAAGCGATCGCCTGCATGCCGCTGCTCGATGAATGGGGCGTGCCCTCGCGGCTCGCGAGCGGCAGCGGTTTCGCCGGCTGCTTCAACGGTTTCGTCACCGAACTGGCTGCGCAGTGGCTCGCGGCCCTGTCGGATGCCGAACGCGCCGAGGTCGAAATCTTCGCCTGCGGCCCGACGCCGATGCTGGCGGCCACCGCCGCGCTGGCGCGGCGATTCTCGCTGCCCTGCCAGGTCTCGCTGGAGGAATTCATGGCCTGCGCGGTCGGAGGCTGCGCCGGCTGCGCGGTCGAAGTGCACACGCCCGGTGGGCGCGCGATGAAGCGCGTCTGCGTCGACGGCCCCGTGTTCGAGGCACAAAGCGTCTTTCGGTAAAAGCCCGGCCACCGGCACGTCGCATTTGTGCTAGTGTGGGAAATCCCCCACAGGTGGAATCGATCTTGGCGAAGCCCAACTACCGTCACCAGAAGAAGCAGAAGGAAGAGGCCCGCAAGCTCCGCCAGGCTGAAAAGCAGAACCGTCGCATGGCGGCCCGCCATGAAGCCGCCGGCGCCAATCCGTCGGCCCCGTCCGATGAGGCTACCGCCCCGGCGTCTCCGGCCGACGCNGCCCAAGCCACGCCATGAAACTGACTTCACGCAAGGTGCCCACGTTCGGCGAACAGCGCCGTGCCGGCCGGCAGAACGACCGCCTGCAGGCGCCGGCGATGCGCAGCCGCTATGCAACGATCGGCAAGCTGCAGATCGACCTCAGCTTCACCGGCAGCAGCCGGCCGCCGCCCTCGCCGCAGTCGCACAGCTACTATCCGCCGGCGCGCGCGTTTTTCCGCTTTGCCTGCCCCTGTTCGGAATGCGACGGCGAGTTTGACCTCAGCGGCCAGGTCGACGAACTGGCCGAAGTGAAGCGTCCCTCGGCGCGCACCGCTTCGGGGCGCATGAGCTGCGAGGGCGTGCATTTCCGCGAGCGGGCCACCGCGACGCCTTGCCCGATGGTGCTGAACTGGCGGCTGGTCATTGTCCGCACCGATTGACGGCGCGGCGGCAGGAATCCAAACCATGCTCGAGTACCCACAGTTTGGCGGCGAAGCCAATACCGACTTCCGCGCCCGTATCGCCCGCCGCCAGGCCGAGGTGGCCGAGACCCGCCACCGCGAATTGCTGGAGCAGGCCTCGATCGTCAACTCGCCGGATCTGCGCATCCGCATCTGGGAGCGGCTCCATGAAATCAAGATGCCGCTCGATGCCAACCACCGCCTGCTGCGCGTGATCGCCGCCCAGACCGGACTGACCATCGCCCAGGTGCAGACCGAGCAACTCGACCGGGCCAAGCCACCGGCGGCACGGGCAGCCGATGCCCCGGCCGTGGCTCCAGAGGTGGAGGCCCCGCCCGCCACTCCGGCGGCCCCCCAGGCCTGACTCTCCCCGCAGGCGCACCTTTCGCGCGGCCTGTGCTAGACTCCCGTTCGATCGTCTTACGTCCGTGTATCGCTTGAGCGCCTCATTTGGCGCGATGAGCCCGAGCCGAACTTTCTCGATCAGGTGACAGGATCATTGGTTCGATGGCCCGCGGGAGACGATCTCCTCTGACCTCTTCCGAGTTCCTGCCGTGTAATAAAGGCGCGTCCTGCATTCCAACATTTGCAGCCGGCCTATTTTGAGTTTGGAGAGTGTCTATCTATGGCCAAGATTTACGTGGGCAACCTGCCCTTCACTGCTACGGAAGCGGAAGTCCGCACCCTGTTCTCCGAGCACGGCACGGTTGAGTCCGTGTCGCTGCCGACCGATCGCGAGACCGGTCGTCCGCGCGGTTTCGGGTTCGTCGAGATGAGCCAGGCCGATGCGGCCCGGGCGATCCAGAACCTGAACGGCAAGGAACTGGGCGGTCGGCCGTTGCGCGTCAACGAAGCCCAGGATAAGCCCCGCACTGGTGGCGGCGGCGGTTACCGCGGCGGTGGNGGCGGCGGCGGNGGTGGTGGCGGCTATCGCGGCGGTGGCGGCGGTGGCGGCGGCGGCGGTGGCCGCTGGTAAGTCATCCGCTGGAAATTTCAGCCTCTGGCTGATGAAGAAAGCCCGGGCAATGCCCGGGCTTTTTTTTGCGCGACGCGGGCCCGGCCCTGGCAGGGCCTAGCCGAAGTTGATCTTGGTCTCCAGATTGCTCCGTGAGTCGGCGTTGTTGAGCGCCTCCTCGAGCGAGATGCGGTTGTCCTTGTAGAGCTTGAGCAGCGCGACATCGAAGCTCTGGATGCCGCGTTCGCTGCTCGCCGTGATCGCTTCCTTGATGCCGATGACGTCGCCGCGCTTGACCAGCTCGGCGATATGCGGCGTGTTGAGCATCACTTCGACCGCGGCGCAGCGGCGGTTGTCCTTGCCCAGCACCAGGCGCTGCGCCAGCACCGCGCGCAGATACTGCGACAGGTCGAGCGTCACCTGCTTCTGCTGCTCATGCGTGAACATGTTGATGATGCGATCGAGCGTCTCGGCGCAGTTGTTGGCGTGCAGCGTGGCCAGCACCAGGTGGCCGGTGCCCGCCAGGTTGATGGCCGCCATCATGCTCTCGCGATCGCGGATTTCACCGATCAGGATCACGTCGGGCGCCGCGCGCATGACGCCGCGCAGCGCGCGGTCGTAGCTCTTGGTGTCGAGGCCGACCTCGCGCTGGTTGACGATCGAGCGCTTGTTCGCGTGCAGGAACTCGATCGGGTCTTCGATCGTGACGATGTGATCGGAGCTGACTTCATTGCGGTGGTTGATCATCGCCGCCAGCGTGGTCGACTTGCCCGAACCGGTGGCGCCGACCATCAGGATCAGCCCGCGCCGCTGCATGATCAGGTCGCGCAGCACTTCCGGGAGCCCGAGCTGGTCGAGCTTGGGCATGTCGGCCGTGATGTAGCGCAGCACCATCGCCGGATAGCCGCGCTGGTAGAACACTGCGACGCGGAAACGCCCGAGCCCGGGCTCCGAGATCGCGAAGTCGATCTCCAGTTCGCGCTGGAAGTATTCGATCTGCTCGGGATTCATCATGCCGAAGGCCGCCGAACGCACCGCTTCGGGCGTCAGCACCTGCTTGTTGACCGGCATGATCTGCCCTTCGATCTTGATCTTGATCGGGGCGTTGCAGGTGAAGAACAGGTCGGATGCGCGCCGCTCGACCATCAGGTTGAACAGCGGCTTCGTGTTGAGCACCGGCTGCGGGCCGCTGCCCGAAACCTTCAGGTCGGCCTCGTCATTCATGGGCGCGCGCTCCGACTTCACAGGGCCCGGCCTTGCTCGTCTTCATCGACGATCGCCAGGTCACCGTCGCCCTCGATGGGCTTGTTCTCTCGCTTGCTCTCGAGCTTGACGCGCAGCCGCAGCTCGTTCTTCGAGTCGGCATTGCGCAGCGCATCCTCGTAGGAAATCATGCCCTTCTCGTACAGGTCGAACAGCGCCTGGTCGAAGGTGTTCATCCCCAGGCGCGTCGAGCGGCCCATGACTTCCTTGATCTTGGAAACCTCGCCGCGGAAGATCAGGTCCTGGATCAGCGGCGAATTGAGCATGATCTCCATCGCCGCGATGCGCCCGGTGCCCGAATCGCGCGGAATCAGGCGCTGGGAAATCAGCGCGCGCACGTTCAGCGACAGGTCCATCAGCAGCTGTTCGCGCCGCTCCTCGCTGAAGAAGTTGATGATGCGGTCGAGCGCCTGGTTGGAACTGTTGGCGTGGAGCGTGGCCAGCACCAGGTGGCCTGTCTCGGCGAACTGGATGCCGTATTCCATCGTCTCGCGGTCGCGGATCTCGCCGATCAGGATCACGTCGGGGGCCTGGCGCAGCGTGTTCTTCAGCGCNGCGTGCCAGGACTCGGTGTCGACGCCCACTTCGCGGTGCGTGATGACGCAGCCCCGNTGCGGATGCACGTACTCGACCGGGTCTTCGATCGTGACGATGTGGCCGCGGGTCTTTTCATTGCGGTAGCCGACCATCGAGGCCAGCGATGTCGACTTGCCCGAGCCGGTGCCGCCGACGATGATCACGAGGCCGCGCTTGGACAGCACGACTTCCTTCAGGATCGGCGGCAGGTCGAGTTCCTCGAACGTGGGAATCTTCGCGTTGATCGTGCGGATGACGCAGCCGGTGCAGCCCTGCTGCACGAAGGCGCTGACGCGGAAGCGGCCGATGCCGGGCGGCGCGATCGCGAAGTTGCATTCCTTGGTGGCGTCGAATTCCTTGGTCTGGCGATCGCTCATGATCGAGCGCACCAGCACGGCCGACTGCTCGGCGCTCAGCGCCCGATCCATCTGCGGCCGCACCTCGCCGTCGACCTTGATGGCCGGCGGGAAGCCCGCGGTGATGAACAGGTCGGAAGCGGCCCGCTCCACCACGCGGCGGAGCAGGTCCTGCATCAGTTTGATGGCTTGTTCGCGATCCACGGCGTAAACCTCGCAGCGCAGCGTTTAGCTACAGCGCATCCTTGTTCGAAGCCTTGTAGCGCGCTTCTTCCTTGCTGACGTGGCCCTTGCTGACCATCTCGGCCAGGCACTGGTCGAGCGTCTGCATGCCGGAAGCACCGCCGGTCTGAATGGACGAATACATCTGCGCGATCTTGCCCTCGCGGATCAGGTTGCGGATCGCCGGCGTGCCGATCATGATTTCGTGCGCGGCAATGCGGCCGCCGCCGGTGCGCTTCAGCAGCGTCTGCGAGATCACGGCGCGGAGCGACTCCGACAGCATCGAGCGCACCATTTCCTTTTCCTCGCCCGGGAACACGTCGACGACGCGGTCGATGGTCTTGGCGGCCGAGCTGGTGTGCAGCGTGCCGAACACGAGGTGGCCGGTTTCCGCGGCGGTGAGCGCCAGGCGGATCGTCTCCAGGTCGCGCATTTCGCCGACCAGCACGATGTCCGGGTCTTCGCGCAGCGCNGAACGCAGCGCTTCGCTGAAGCCGAGCGTATCGCGCTTGACCTCGCGCTGGTTGATCAGGCAACGCTTGCACTCGTGCACGAACTCGATCGGGTCTTCGATCGTGATGATGTGGTCGGGCCGGTTGTCGTTGCAGTGGTCGATCATGCCGGCGAGCGTCGTCGACTTGCCCGAGCCGGTGGGGCCGGTGACAAGAACGAGACCGCGCGGCAGCATGCACAAGTCGCGGAAGATCTTCGGCGCCTGCAGCTCATCGAGGCTGAGGATCGTCGACGGAATGTTGCGGAACACGGCGCCGGCGCCGCGGTTCTGGTTGAAGGCGTTGACGCGGAAGCGCGCAAGCTTTGGAATCTCGAAGGAAAAATCGGTCTCGAAGAATTCCTCGTAGGCCTTGCGCTGCTTGTCGTTCATGATGTCGTACACCATGCCGTGCACTTCCTTGTGGGTCAGTGCGGGCATGTTGATACGCTTGACGTCGCCATCGACGCGGATCATCGGCGGTACGCCCGCCGACAGGTGCAGGTCTGAGGCGTTGTTCTTGACGGCAAACGCCAGGAGTTGTGCGATATCGACCGCCATCAGGATTCCTCGTTCGGCTCGGGCGCTGCTTGGCTAAAGTGCCTGCGGAGTATAACGGAGGGTATCGGTCGTCAATATGTTAATCGGTCCGCAGAATTCAGCACTCGCCGACAGCTTGGCCGCACGACTTCGCTCGGTGCGCGAGCGCATCGGCAAGGCGGCCCGCGCGGCGGGCAGAACTGAGGAATCCGTCACGCTCCTGGCGGTCAGCAAGGGGCAGGACGCGGCGGCGGTGCGCGCGCTCGCGCAACTCGGCGTCGAGCATTTCGGCGAGAGCTACCTGCAGGAAGCATTGCCGAAGCTCGACTCGCTCGCCGGGCTCGAACTGTGCTGGCATTTCATCGGCCGCGTGCAGGCGAACAAGACGCGCAGCGTCGCCGAACGCTTCGCCTGGGTGCACGGCGTCGATCGGGCGCGCATCGCCGAGCGGCTGGCCGCGCAACGACCGGCGCTGGCGCCACCGCTCAATGTCTGCATCCAGGTCAAGCTGGCCTCGGACGACACCAAGGGCGGCGCGAACGCCGCCGAGGCGCACGAACTCGCCACCGCGATCGCGGCATTGCCGCGCCTGCGCCTGCGCGGGCTGATGTGCATGCTGCCGGAAGGACTCGACGCCGCGGCGCAGCGCGAGCGCTTCGGCGCCGTGCGCGACCTGTACGAACAGCTGCGGCACGAAGGCGTCGCGCTCGACACGCTGTCGATGGGAATGAGTGGCGATTTCGAAGCCGCGATCGCTTCCGGCTCGACGCTGGTCCGCATCGGCACCGCGGTGTTCGGCGCGCGCACGGTACGCATGTCGTAGAATGCCGCCCCGTGAATCCATCCACGCAGATCTGTTTCCTGGGCGGCGGCAACATGGCGCGGGCCATGATCCATGGGCTGTTGCAGCAGGGCCTGGCCGGCGCGAACGTGCGCGTCGGCGAGCCGCAGGCGGCGCAGCGCGAGGCGCTGCAGCGCGACTTCGGCGTCACCACGACGGCTGACAACGCCACGGCCGTGCGCGGCGCCGACCTCGTCGTGCTGGCGGTCAAGCCCCAATTTGCGATAGCCCTGCTGACGGAGCTGCGTACGATGCTGGCGGCGCAGCAGCGCACGCTGCTGTTGTCGATCGCCGCCGGATTGCGCGTCGCCGACCTCGAGCGCTGCTGTCCGGGCGTGGCCATCATGCGCGCGATGCCCAACCGCGCCGCGCTCGTCGGCATGGGCGCGGCCGCGCTGTACGCGCCGCCCGGCATCGACGAGGCGCAGCGCACGCTGGCCGAACAGGCCTGCGCGGCGGCCGGCAGTTTCGTTTGGGTGCAACGCGAGGACGACCTCGACATCGTGACCGCGTTGTCCGGCAGCGGCCCGGCCTACTTCTTCCAGCTCGCCGAGCACATGGCCGCCGCCGCGGTGGCCGAAGGGCTCGATGCGGCAACGGCCGAAAGGCTCGCGCGCCAGACGTTGCGCGGCGCGGGCGCGCTGGCTGG
>JGI24770J26754_10001989_pt1 | contig 14266 bp, 10 predicted proteins | sample LakOneMetagenome_FD_26754 | JGI IMG/M metagenome (IMG submission 26754) | reverse complement strand
GAGCGATGAATTCTTCGATGTTCGGTAACGCACCGGGCACGTTCACGTCGGTCGGATTGGCGGCGACGATCACGAGCGGAATCGCAAACACAGTCGTCGGCAACCCGGCGTCGCCCTGCGAACGCCCGGCCTCCACCTGAGCGGTCGCCAGCGTGCGCGTGATGTGACGCTGCACCGCCAGCGAAGGCGAACGCGTCAGCCCGTCGGCGATCGGGGCGGTGTCGCCCGCGATGACTAGCGCGGCAATCCGCTCGCGCAACTCCGTGTCGCGCTTTTCCTGAACAACGCCCTGTTCGGCGGCCAGCGAGGCGAGCGCAAGATCGATCAGTGGATTGCCAGGCGAGCCTTCATAGACCGGAAAGGCGCGTGGATCAGGGAGATGGAACTGTTGCATGGACCGATTTTAGGGAGTGACCAGACAAATCGCGTCCGTCGTAGCCGCTACCGCGAAGTAGCTCCGTAAACAATTGATTTCATTGGATTAATGAAATTCAGGTAGTGCGGCGACAGAAAATGGCCATGGCCAGAAATTCCGGTCCTTTGCGTTCACCGCAACCGTTTTTTCGTTTTCCGATATTTTGCGGCGGCGCACCAATTATTGACCTTCATCAAAACATGGCCATGTAGTCTCTCGTAGTATTTCCTGGTGACTTCAGTGAGCACCGGATGAATTGCCGGTGTCCGGGGTCGGGGGTGCGCTGGTCATCCTTGCTGCAGTCGACATCAATGTCAAAGGAAACGCTATGAAAATCCTCACCGTGGCACTGGCTGCCACCCTCGGTCTCGCCGCCCTTCCAGCAGCCGCGCAGGATCTGTCCAACCTGATGGTGCGTGCCCGCGCAGTCAACCTGAACTTCGCAAATCAGTCGGATGCCATTCCCGGCGTCGCGCCCGCAGACGCTATCACCGTCAACGACAAGACGATTCCGGAAGTCGATCTGACGTACTTTTTCTCGCCCAACATTTCGGCCGAACTGATCCTGACGTATCCGCAGAAGCAGACGGTCAGTATCGGTGGCGCACCGATCGGCACCTTCAAACACCTGCCGCCCGTGCTGACCGTTCAGTACCGCCCGATGCCGGGCGCCGCCGTGCAGCCCTACATCGGCGCCGGTATCAACCTGACTTACACCATGAATGTGAACATGAGTGCGCTTGGCAAGAAAGTAACGCTTGACGCCTATAGCATCGGACCGGCGCTGCAGGCAGGCCTTGACATCCCTATCGACAAGAAGTGGTCGCTCAACGTTGACGTCAAGAAAGTCTGGATCAACTCCGACGTCTATCTTGCGGGCACCAAGATCAGCCACGTCAACCTTGATCCTTGGGCTATTGGCGTAGGCGTCGGCTATCGTTTCTAGTCCGCAACGCAACCTTCGCAATTGACAGCGGTGCAACGCCGCAGGCGTCCCGGCAGCTAGACCCGGGGCGCTGTCGCGAAGTCAGCGACCTTCCCCATCACCCGCTCAAGCAACGCCTGTAGTTTCTCGTAGTTGGCGTTGCGCGCCCGCGTCGCTTCATTCATGTACAGCTTGCGATTGATCTCGATCTGGATGCTGTGGCGATCCTCCGACGGGCGCCCAAATCGTTTGACCAACTCGACGCCCTTGTAGGGATCATTGACTGCAACGCTCAGGCCCTCAGCCCGGAATGCGTCCAACAGCAACGCGGTGAAGCCTGGCGAGCATGTGCTTCCATCACGGTCACCGAGAACAACATCGGCGAATCGGGTGCCCGGTTTGACCCACGAAATCGGCCCCGCCACCTCCGGCATCGAATGGCAGTTGATGTGTACGACCCGCCCATGTCGCGTGTGAGCCAATTCAATAGCGGCGGAGACCGCCGCCCAGTAAGGGGCGTGGCAATTCGCAATGCGCCGCTCAACTTCTTCGACGCTCAGCTTGCGCGCGTAGATCGGCGAGTTGTCATCGAGCACGCGCCAGATGAGCCCGATGCCGGATGTTGTCTTCGGCGAATGGTCTACCGCATGAGGCCAGTGCCCCTCAATGATGCTTGTATCGACATCCTCGACTCGGCGGTTTGGATCAAGGTAGCTGCGCGGAAACTCGGCCGCGACGAGGGTCGCCCCCAGGTCAGGCGCAAACGCGTACAGATCATCCACATCGGTATCTTCGGCGCGACGCAGATGCTCGAAGTTGCAGGCGTATTCAAAGTCGCCGGGGTATTGCCGTCCACTATGCGGCGAATCGAACACCAGTGGGATCGCTGCAGCGCCCGTCGGGGGGGTGACTACGCGAACGGCCGCAACGGATATTGCGGGCGTTGACGCGGTGCCGTTGTGCGGCGCTGAGGGGGCGAAATCAGCCATGCCGTGAGAATAGGCGAAAATGTGGGCTCTTCGCAAACGGGCTGCGCCACTGTGGTTCCAGTATCCGGCCTACTCTTCTATTCGCGTCCCCATTCATGAAACTCAGTCAGTTCTTTCTCTCCACTACCAAAGAAGCCCCTGCCGAAGCGGAAATCATCTCGCATCAGTTGATGATGCGCGCCGGCATGATCAAGAAACTTGGCGCCGGGATTTACACCTGGATGCCGCTGGGCGTGAGGGTCTTGCGCAAGGTTGAGCAGATTGTCCGCGAGGAAATGAACGCCGCGCGCTCTGTAGAACTTCTGATGCCGGTCATTCAGCCCGCCGAGCTGTGGCAGGAATCGGGACGCTGGGAGAAGATGGGCCCGGAAATGATGCGTATCAAGGATCGCCATGATCGCGATTACATCGTGCAGCCGACATCCGAAGAGGTCATCACCGACATTGCTCGCCAGGAGTTGAAGTCATGGCGACAACTGCCGAAAAGTTTCTATCACATTCAGACCAAGTTTCGCGATGAGCGGCGCCCGCGTTTCGGTGTGATGCGCTCGCGTGAATTCATCATGAAGGACGCGTATACCTTTGACGTCGACAAAGATGCGCTGATGAAAAGCTATCAGGGGATGTACGACGCCTATAGCCGGATTTTTACGCGCCTCGGTCTTGAGTTTCGCGCGGTGAACGCTGACACCGGCAATATCGGTGGTTTTGCTTCACACGAGTTTCAGGTGCTTGCCGAGAGCGGCGAAGATCTGATCGCGTACTGCCCGGACTCGGACTATGCCGCCAACGTGGAATTGGCTGAAGGCGTAACTCCAGCCCAGCCACGTCCAAAGGCGGCCGCAGCGCTTGAGCTGATCGCCACGCCAGGGCAAAAAACCTGCGAGGACGTCGGCGCATTCCTCAAATTGCCACTGAGCAAGCAGCTCAAGGCAATGATGTACATGAGTGATTCGGGCTTCGTGCTGTGCATGCTGCGAGCCGATCACATGGTCAACGAAGTGAAGCTCGGCAAGGTGCCGGCACTTGCCAATTTCAGGCCAGCCACACCAGAGGAAATCGAAGAGCATCTCGGCGTCGAGCCGGGCTATTGCGGTCCGGTTCCGCGCCACGGCAAGATGCATCCCGGCAAAGTCACGGTAGTCGCAGACCGCACGGCTGCNGCAATGGCAGACTTCGTGTGTGGGGCGAACGAATCCGGTTATCACGTGACCGGTGCCAATTGGGGACGTGATTGTTCTGAACCCGATGTCGTTGCCGACATCAGGAACGTTGTTGATGGCGATACCTCGCCCGACGGCAAAGGTAAGCTCAAGCTTCGTCGCGGCATTGAGGTCGGCCATGTATTTGCACTGGGGCAGGCCTATTCAGCCAAACTCGGCGCGAAGTTTCTCGACAAGGAACAAAAAGAGCAGGTCATGGAAATGGGCTGTTACGGCATCGGCATCACCCGGGTGGTGGCTGCGGCCATTGAGCAGAACAATGACGACAAGGGCATCATCTGGCCGTTGCCAATGGCACCATTTGCGGTTGCAATCGCGGCCGTTGGGTACGACCGGAGCGCAGAAGTCAAAACCGCAGCCGACAAACTACATGACGAACTTTCTGCCGCCGGTGTTGACGTGCTGCTCGACGATCGTGGTGAACGGCCAGGTGTGATGTTTGCCGATCTCGAGCTGATCGGTATTCCGCACCGGATTACCATAGGTGATCGCGGGCTCAAGGAAGGCATGGTCGAGTACCAGGGACGGCGCGACTCGGCTGCGACAAAAGTGCCGATCGCTGAAATCGCGGCTCATGTGCGTTCGTTTCTGAAGCGTTGATGCGGCAGACGCGGAGCAAGGCAACAATCGTCAGCGGCATCTCATGCCTCCGCGGCACGCTGGCTGCCGTGTGCTTGATACTTGTCGCTTCACTGGCCCACGCTGGCGCGCAGGCTGAGGAAAAGCTCAGCGCCAGTGTGCAGACAGCGCTCGCATCAGCGATTGCGGATCGGAGTGCCCTGCGCCTGGTTGGCGAACCAGCAGAAGTCCAGGCCTGGCTCGCGGAAATGTCGTCGCGGCTTGCCTCGCGCATCCCGGACCCCGAGCAGCGCCGCGAATTTTTGACGACCGTTCAGTACGAGGCGAGTCGCGCGGGCCTTGATCCGCAGCTCGTACTGGCCGTCATCAATCACGAAAGCGCGTTTCGCAAATATGCAATTTCGAGCGCATCGGCACGCGGCTACATGCAGGTCATGCCGTTCTGGGTACGCCTGATTGGAACGGCGGATCACAACCTCTTTCATCTTCGTACCAACCTGCGTTACGGCTGCGTCATCCTGCGCCACTATCTGGACATCGAAAAAGGCGATGTCGTGCGCGCGCTTGCNCGCTACAACGGATCTTTGGGCCGGTTTGAATACCCCAACACCGTGCTCGGCCTGCTTGAGAGCCGCTGGAAGTGGAACCCGCCGAAACACTGAGCAGTCCGACGTCATCCGATGGTTACGTGGGTCGTTTTGCACCGTCTCCGACAGGCCCCCTGCATTTCGGTTCGCTGGTCGCAGCCGTCGCCAGCTATGCCGACGCGCGGCAGGCCCGGGGCCAGTGGCTGCTTCGTATCGAAGACGTCGACACCACCCGGTGCTCAGCGCAAGCAGAGACGGCAATCCTGCGAACGCTTTCAGCGTACGGATTTGAACACGACGGCGAAGTCGTTCGCCAGAGTGAACGCAGCGCATACTACGACCATGCACTACAGNNGCTCGCTAGCGCAAACCNGATCTTCGCCTGCACATGCACACGGAAGCAACTCGAAATGGCGCCACGCAATCGCGAGGGCGAAGCAATTTATCCTGGCACCTGCCGCAACACGCCTCGCAGCGNTGCACCCCACGCCCTTCGGATCTGCATACCGGGCGCTAGGGACCNGGAGGTCAGCTTCACCGACCGCGCCTGCGGCGCGATCACGCAAAATCTGAAGACAGAGATCGGTGACTTTGTATTGCGTCGAGCCGATGGCCTTTTTGCCTATCAACTTGCCGTCGTCGTCGATGATTCGCTGCAGGGGGTCACGCACATCGTCCGTGGTCAGGACCTGCTGCTCAACACGCCGCGACAAATATTCCTGCAACGCCTTCTCGGCTATCACACGCCGACGTACCTGCATGTGCCATTGGTGCGCGATGACCATGGCGAAAAACTCTCCAAGCAGACCCGCGCGCAGGCGATCTCCATTGACAACCCGCTGCCCACCTTGCATGAGGCTTGGGCATTCCTCAGGCAGGCACCGGTTGGCGCGGTGCAGTCACCTGCCGCGTTCTGGCAGCGGGCAGCGGAACTTTGGTCGATTACACCATTGGTGGCTGCTGCCGGATCGTTTCGCTTCACTTCGTCTGATCCATCCTGATCGTTCAACGATGTGTTCGGGCACCAAAGTAAGGTGCGTATTTCGCCGACCACGGGTAAATCCTATAATTGAAGGTTACCCAGAAAAAGAAAGCACTTCTTATGACCACCCTCGTTGTGGTGCGTAAAGGCAACATGGCGGCCATCGCCGCAGACTCGCTCACCACCTTCGGTGATACTCGCCTCTCAGACAGTTTTGATGCTTCCTCCGAAAAAATGGTGCATTACGGTGAAACCGTCATTGCACTTTGCGGCAGTGCCGCTCATCAGCTCGTCTACGAAAATCTCCTCTCGACCGCCAAGGATCTCAACTTCAATAGCAAATCTGAGATTTTTGAAACCTTCCGCAAGCTTCACATCACCCTCAAGGACCAGCACTTCCTGAACCCAAAAGAGGAAGACGAAGATGCGTACGAAAGCACGCACATCACGGCGTTGATTGCCAATCCTTCGGGCATCTACGGCATCTACTCGATGCGCGAAGTGTTCGAATTCAAACGCTTCTGGGCAGCAGGATCCGGACGTGAATATGCGTTGGGCGCGATGAATGCGCTTTACGACAAGCTCGACTCAGCCGAAGCGGTCGCCCGTGCGGGCGTAGAAGCCGGTGCAACTTTTGACAAAAATTCGGCGCTGCCGATGCAGGTCCTGACCTTCCCGATGACTCCGCGGGTCGGCTAATTCAATGTGATGACAACGCTTTGATGGACAGGACAACCGCAGGATTCGATCAACTCGCACGGTTCTGGCTGGATACCGCGCCGGCCCGAGGTGTCGTTGCGCGCCTCGACGAGAGTCTGGTGAAGGCACTGCATCATCACGACTATCCCGCACCAGTCGCTTCGCTGCTCAAGCAGCTCGCCGGTGCCGCCGTGTTGCTTGCGAGTAATTTGAAGCAGCAGGCCCAGGTAATTCTGCAAGCGCAAGGCAGCGGGCCTGTGCCATTGTTATGTGTAGAGGCCACTGATGCCCTCACATTTCGCGTGTATGCCAACGTACGTGAGGACGCGAAAATTCCCGACGATGCCGATCTGGTCTCGTTAGTCGCGCCCGATGGGAACGGCCGTTTTGTACTGACCATTGCCCCGGCACAAGGTCAGACATACCAGGGCATCGTCGGACTTCAGTGCGGAACCGTCTCGTCCCTGCTTCAGGAGTACCTTACCAATTCGCAGCAGACCGAGACGCGCATGTGGTTGCGCGAAGACGGCGACGCGCTGGAGGCCCTCCTGCTTGAGCGGCTGCCCGATCGAACGGGAGGCGAAGCAACGCCCGCGTGGAATGCTGTGGCGGCACAGGCCGAAGCAGTTTTCGCTGTGCCATTCATGCCTTTCCCTTACGATCAGTGGCTCCAATTCGCATTTGCCGGCCATGACGTGAAACTGCATCCCGCGCAAGCGGCAGCATTTGCCTGTGCCTGCAGCCTCGAGCGCGTACACAATGCACTGAAGCTTGTCGGCGAAGATGAATTGCGGCCGCTCATCGAAGAGCTTGGCCGCATAGACACACGATGCGAGTTTTGCGGCAAGGGCTACGAGATAGATTCGCAGCAATTCGACGCACTGTTCAGCGATGACGATCCATCTCGTGTGCCGGGATCGCGCACGATTCAATAACCTGGATCGGACATGGCTGACACGTTATCGGTGCGCATCGACAAATGGCTCTGGGCGGCTCGCTTTTTCAAAACGCGGTCGCTGGCTGTTGACGCTATTGACGCAGGCCATGTTCGACGAGGCGCGGTTGGTTCTGTGGCAGGGGATCGCGTCAAGCCCGCCCATCTCGTCAGGCCGGGCGAGCTCTACACTATCCAGCGCGGCGATGCCATCATGGATGTTGTGGTCCAGGCAATCTCGGAGCGAAGGGGCTCCGCCACCGACGCGGCCCTGCTGTTCGAGGAGACCGCCGCCAGCATCGCTGCGCGATTGCAGCGACAGACGCTTCGTGCCGCAGNCAGCGCGCTNCCNGTGTCACGCGGACGCCCAACCAAACAGGACCGCCGCAAACTGGCAGAATTGTTTTCGAAAAATTATGCGGGCGCTTCGCACTTGAACGCAGACGAACAATGAGTCTCACATTTACCGGTGAACGCTTCCTGCCCGAATGTGCCGGTGAGATGGTTTACGAACATTGGCACCGCTACCTGATGGCTCGCGAGCACGTGATCGGCAAGCGCGTGCTCGACGTTGCGAGCGGTGAAGGATATGGNTCTCATGTTCTGGCGCAGTCCGCTTTGAGCGTCGTCGGCGTTGATNTCTCGGAAGACGCCGTTTCGCATGCGAATGCGAAATACGGTCANCCNAATCTTCGCTATGTTGCATCAAACTGCACGCAGATCCCTGAACCGGACGCCAGCTTCGATGTCATTGTCTCCTTTGAGACCATCGAACACATCACCGAACAGGAGACCTTTCTNCGCGAAGTGGCCCGTCTGCTCTGCCCCGACGGGCTGTTCATCATCTCGTCGCCGAATCGCCCGGAATACAGCGATCGCACCGGATACAAGAATGAATATCACGTCAGGGAACTGGATCAGATTGAGTTGAAAGCCTTGCTTGACCAGCATTTCCCGGCGCAGCGCTGGTTTGGTCAGCGTGCTGCGTTTCATTCAATGGTGTGGCCACTTGAAGGCAAAGTTGACTCGGTCGCGGCGTTGACCGCTGACGGCGGCAATGGTTATCCTGAAGCGCTTTATTTTCTGGTAATTTGCGCCGGAAACGTCGCCCGCCTTCAGTCACTGCAGAACGCGATGACGCTCGTGACTGATCGCGAACAGAGCGTGTACGCCGAGTGGTCACGCACCTATCGTGAAAACGCATCGCTGCACAAAGAGATTGCTTCGCTCAAGATGGTTCCAGCACAGGAGCTGAATCAGAGCGGCCGCGACTCGTGGCTCGTCCGGCTTGCACGACGGCTGACGTCGTCGAAGTAAATGATCCCTTCGATTCAGATAGCGCCACTCATCGCTGACTTCTGTGCGGACGGCAAACCACGTGTGCTGATGGTCACCCACGCTTGGGGGGGAGGCGTTGAGCAGCATGTGACCACGCTCGCAAACCTCGTTCGGGAGGACGTTCGCGTCCTGATACTGCGGCCGGTCGACGCCGGGAGCGTTGAACTGGACTTTTGTGGTTCGGCGCGTGCGCGCGTAGACAGTGCTGATTGGCCCAGACTGGTAGCCGCATTGCGCGCAGCACGCTTCGACCGCCTGCATNTGCACCACGTGCACGGGTTACCGGAAGCAATACTGCATCTGGACAGNGATCTGGAAGTACCTCTCGATTGCACGCTGCATGACTACATGTCTGTCTGCCCGCAGTATCAACTGGTTGACGCGCACGGCCGCTATTGTGGCGAGCCAGATACAGCGGGGTGCAATGCCTGTATTACCCAACGACCTCATGCCTGGGGATGGGACATCGAGTCATGGCGTCGAAATTTCGAAACCCTGCTCAATCGGGCAGATCGCATTTTTGCACCGAGCCAAAGTGTCCGTGACCGCTTGTGCAGATACTTTCCGGGCCTTTCGATAACAGTGGCCCCGCACCCGGAAGTACCCGTAGTGATCCCGAACGTGAGCAAGGTGGTACTGCTTGGTGCGCTGTCACCAGCCAAGGGCCTTGCAGTTGCCATCGATGTAGCCGCCCTTGCGAAACAACAGCAATCAGGAATTCATCTGCGCCTGATCGGTCATGCTGCGGAACCCTTGCCTGCTGGCATAACCGCAACAGGCAGTTACGTCCAAGACGAGCTTCCAACGCTTCTGGCGCTAGAGAGGCCGGACGTGCTATGGCTGCCGTCCCAAGTCCCAGAGACCTTTTCATTCGCGTTGTCGGCCGCGCTAGCTACCGATCTGCCGATCGTTGCCTCCGACATCGGAGCGCTCGCGGATCGCCTGCGCGGGCGCCCGAACGCTACGCTTCTGCCTTTTAACGCCACAACCGACCAATGGCATGGTGCGTTGTTGTCGGTTGCCTCCAAAAAAACGGCGGGCTCTCCAATCACTGCGAGCCGCTCGGATGCGCCGTTGTCGACTGTCGCAGAGTATGTGAGAGGCTACCTAGAACCCATCACGAAATCTTCGTCCAAAGGCGACGCACAATTACTCAACGACCTGATTGTTTTCAGCGCTGCATCGCTTTCGCCAGCGCCAGCTCAGGTGCGGCCATTGCTCGACGTCTTTCGCGTGGGTGTACGGGGTGGACATGCTCCATCAACGGCATTTATCGAGCAGACACTGCAGGAGCTTCCTGCCGGTGAAACTGCTATTGTCGGGCGCCGGACCTATGACGCAATTTCGAGCGAAATTACGCGACTGGGTGATGAACTCGTTCAGGCGCGAGACATTCTGGATGCGGCACAGGCTGAATACGACGCGATGAATGATCGTTGGCGTACCGCACTCGATGAGGCCGATGAACGGGCGCGTGCGGCGCGCGAATATATCGCACACCTTGAGCGCGAAAGCACACGGCTAGAGGGTGAACGTGCCAAGCTGGTAAACAGTGTGTCGTGGCGTGTTACGCGTCCCCTACGCGGGGTGATGCGTGTACTGCGACGTGCGATGCAAATAACGTCTTCGCTGTGGTCGCTGGTTCGCCGCGCCCCCGTCGTAGTGCCTGGAGCCCTGAAACGATTTCGGCGCAATGGCTGGCGCGGCGTACTCGATCGCCTCCAGAGCGAGTTTCGCGTTAAAGCGGCGCCCGCAGCGTTACTGCTTCCGGCAAGTGTGGAGTGCCGCATCGCGCCGCTCGTTTTGTCCACAGCACGCGACGCGCCGCACATCACCGTACTGATCCCTGTGTATGGTCAGCACTCGACAACTTTTGCCTGCCTCAAGAGCATCGCCGAAGCGCCGCCGTCGCAATCATACGAGGTGCTGGTGGTTGATGACTGCTCGCCCGAGGCGGCCTCCGAGGTGTTGTCTGAAGTGTCGGGCGTCCGGTTCTTCCGCCAGCCGAAAAATCTCGGATTTATCGGCAACGTAAACAACGGTGCGGAGCAGGCGCTTGGCGAGTGGCTCATCATCCTGAACAACGATACGGTGGTACGACCGGGCGCGCTGGACGCACTCGTCGACACCTTCTCGCAGCATGAGAACGTAGGGCTGGTTGGTGCCAAACTGCTCAACGCCGACGGTACAGTGCAGGAAGCCGGCGGAATTGTGTGGCGCGATGGCAGCGCGTGGAACTGGGGACGAGGACAGGACCGTGAGGATCCGAGATTCAACTTTGTTCGCGATGCCGATTATTGTTCCGGTGCGGCACTGGCCATACGACGCGACCTGTTTCTGAAAATGGGCGGCTTCGACACTTACTACCTGCCTGCCTACTACGAGGACACGGACCTCGCATTTCGCATTCGGGCACGAGGGTTGCGCGTGCTGTATCAACCCGCAGCAGAAGTATTTCACCTTGAAGGCGTAAGCCACGGCCGTGACGAATCGTCGGGCATCAAGGCATATCAGGCAACCAACGCCGTCAAGTTCTATGAACGGTGGAAGACAACGCTCGCCGGGCACCGTGATAACGGGGTGGACGCCGAGCTCGAAGCGCATCGGGCCAGCCGCAGCAATATCCTGATCATTGAGGCCTGCATGGTCACGCCGGATCAGGATTCGGGCTCTGTGCGCATGCTCAATCTGATGAAGATATTGAAGGCTGACGGGCACCATGTCACATTCGTTGCCGACAATCTCGATGGCGATCCAAAATACGCGGCACTACTGACGTCGGCGGGTGTAGAGGTGCTGCACAGCAAATTTGCGGGTAGCGTTCGCAAAGTGCTGCGCGAACGCGGTCAGACACTGGATGCCGTTATTGTCTGTCGCCACTACATCGCCTCGCAGTACGTCAATACGGTGCGCACGGCTGCGCCAAAAGCCAAAGTAATATTTGATACGGTCGATCTGCACTTCATCCGCGAGGAACGCGAAGCACAGCTGCTAGGAAACGCGGGCATGGCACGAGCAGCCTCGCTAACGCGCACGAAAGAGCTCGCCGTTATCGCAAAGAGCGACGTAACGCTCGTCGTCTCCGAATTCGAGAAGCAATTGCTCGCGCAGATAGCCCCGGCCGCACAGGTCGTTGTCATTTCCAACATTCACACGCCAGCCGGGGCTCCTGCGCCGTTTGAGGCGCGAACAGGGATCCTTTTCGTGGGAGGCTTTCGGCACCCGCCCAACGTGGACGCCATCAAGTGGTATGTATCAGATGTACTGCCTCATGTATGTCGCCTCTTGCCCGGCGTAGTCACCACCGTCGTGGGCAGCAACATGCCCGAAGAGATCAAATCACTGCAGGCCGAAGGTCTGCTGATCCGGGGTTTCGTTGAAGATACATTGCCGCTACTAAGCTCTGCCCGCGTATCGATTGCGCCGCTTCGTTATGGCGCCGGGGTGAAGGGTAAAGTCAACGAGGCGATGAACCATGGCATTCCGGTCGTGGCTACCTCGTGCGCGGTTGAGGGCATGCAGTTGATCGCCGGTCACGAAGTACTGGTGTCGGATGACGCGACCGAGTTCGCCGGGGCGATTGCGCGCGCCTACAACGACGCAGTGTTATGGCAAACGCTCTCCGCGGCGGGCCTGGCAAACGTAAGCAAGCATTTCTCGCTGGATGCTGCACGACCTGCCGTCCGTGCGGCGTTGTCCCGCTAATTGCTGGAACAATGCTTCCTGAGCTGCATCATCAGCACTCAACACAATTGAGCTGAAACCCACTGAATCAGAAGCTCGACTTGCCCATAGGCCAGGAAGGTAGCGAGGAGCGCACACAACACGAGCGCCCATACCAACACCCGCCAGCGCATTGACAACGCCGCTCCGGAGCCGCTTCGCGTAACATTTTCCACAGCACCATTTTACGAGTGGTCTGGAAGATTGCACAGCTTAAGCATCGGGCGCACCTATGGATTCAGCGGATCAATACGCACTTCACTACCGGAAATGGCAATGGAAAGTACCGGCAGAGTTCAACATCGCGAACGCGTGCGTGCACCGCTGGGCGGGAGACCCCACGCGCGCACGCGCGATCGCCATTCGCTGGGAAGATGAATCAGGTGCGACCGACCAGATCAACTACGCGGAACTTGCAGCGCGCGTGCATCGACTCGCGTCCGGGCTGGTCAGCCTCGGGATCAAGCGTGGAGATCGCATCGCGGTTTGCCTGCCGCAGCGCATTGAAACCGCAGTGGCCCTGCTCGCCATCGTTCAAATCGGTGCGGTGGGGGTCCCTCTTACGGTCCTGTTCGGCCCCGACGCGCTTGCCTATCGCCTGAAGCATGCCGAATGCCGGCTCGCGATTTGCGACACGGCGTCTTTGGGCAATGTTCTGTCGATCCGGGCCGACGTTCCAACGCTTACGCAGGTGATCGCCTGTGCCGGCGCCTCGGCGCCGGAAGCGCTCGACTGGGATGCCGTACTGGCCGGTGGCAGCGATCACCATGACGTCGCGCTCACCCGTGCTGACGACGCCGCGCTCATNATCTACACCAGCGGTACGACGGGNCCCCCCAAAGGTGCATTGATTCCGCATCGCGCCATGTTTGGCAACCTGTCGGGGTTCGTCTACTCGCACAACCAGTTTCCGCGCACGGGCGACGTCTTCTGGTCCCCCGCTGACTGGGCATGGACAGGCGGCATCTGGGACGCGCTGCTACCGACGCTTTGTTTTGGCCACACACTCATTGGTTATCGCGGCAGGTTCGACGCGGAGCGCGCATTTTCGCTAATGGAGCGCTATCAGGTCACCTGTACATTCCTGTTTCCGACGGCGCTCAAGCTGATGATGAAAGCGGTGCCTTATCCACGCGATCGCTACAAGCTCAAGCTGCGTTCGATCATGAGCGCCGGTGAAAGTGTCGGCGAGGCTGTCTTTCAGTGGACTGAGCGCGCGCTCGGCGTCACGCTCAACGAGATGTTCGGCCAGACCGAATTGAATTACGTCGTCGGCAACTGCGCGTCGCTCTGGCCCGCGCGCGCGGGCAGCATGGGCCGCGCCTATCCGGGCCACCAGGTCGCGGTGATCAACACCCTGGGACGCGTCGTAGCGGTTGGTGAGACCGGCGATGTCGCAGTCAACCGGCGCGATATCCACGGCGATCTGGACCCGGTTTTCTTTCTGGGTTATCTCGGCAACGAGGCAGGCACCAAGGCCAAGTACTCAGGCGACTGGTGCCGCACCGGCGACATGGCCCGCATGGACGCGGACGGCTACCTTTGGTACGAAGGTCGCAGCGACGACGTGATCAAGAGTGCGGGCTACCGCATTGGTCCAGCGGAGATTGAGAGCTGCCTGATTCAACATCCTGCCGTTGCCATGGCAGCCGTCATCGGCAAGCCCGACACCGAGCGCGGCGCCATCGTAAAGGCGTTCATCGTACTGGCTTCGGGACATGTACCCAGCGCCGCATTGGAAGAAAGTCTTGCCAAGCACGTGCGTGGACGGCTCGCACCGTACGAATACCCTAAAGAATTTGAATTTGTTGATGAGCTGCCAATGACAACCACCGGCAAGATTCAGCGCAAGGTGCTGCGAGATCGTGAGAT
>JGI24770J26754_10001987_pt1 | contig 14271 bp, 13 predicted proteins | sample LakOneMetagenome_FD_26754 | JGI IMG/M metagenome (IMG submission 26754) | reverse complement strand
CAAAGCCCTCGCGTGGCATATTTCAACACGAACGGACGGCGCGGAATGAGCCTCACGAAGAAGACACTCTATCTTCTGGGACTACCGGTGATCCTCATCGCCGTGTGGTGGATTTCAACCCTGACGACGACGAACTTTTTCGTACCCAAGCCGGTGATGCTCGTCGAGAAATTCGTCGAAGTCTGGATCGGCGAACGGTTCTTCATCGACGTCATCCCGAGCGTCACCCGGCTCTTCATCGGCATCGCCATCTCGATCGTTCTCGGAGTCGCGTTAGGCGTTTTCGTCGGATCATTTCGCGTACTCAGGTTTCTTCTCGAACCGGTTCTGGAGTTCTTCCGCGCTATTCCTCCGCCGGTCTTGATTCCCGTCCTGATGCTTCTCTTGGGCATTAGCGACACGATGAAGATCGCCGTCATCGTGTCGGGCTGCATCTGGCCCGTGCTGTTGAACACAATTGAGGGTGTTCGAGCCGTGGACTCGGTACTCGCAGATAGCGCGAGAACCTATGGAATCCGGGGCGCAGCGAGAATCCGTTATCTCGTGCTGCCGGGAGCTGCACCCCAGATCATGGCCGGTGTTCGTCAGTGCCTGTCCATCGGCGTTGTTCTCATGGTCATCTCAGAGATGTTCGCATCCTCTGACGGGCTGGGTTACACAATCGTGAAATTCCAGAGGTCCTTTGCGATCCCTGAAATGTGGTCCGGAATTGTTGTCCTCGGTCTTATCGGTGTTTTGCTCTCGTTCCTGTTTCAGTGGGTCGAACGCCGCGTTTTGTCCTGGTACCACGGATTGAAAGAGGTTGAAAATGCAGCATGACACTCAAACAGCGGCCGCCCCGGTCACCACCCTGAACGACCGGGAAGTCATGCTTTCCGTGCGCGGCCTGAAAAAGATCTACAAGACTGCCGGCGGCGAGGTCGAGGCCGTTCGGGACCTCACTTTTGACCTGCACGCTGGGGAGATGGTCTGCCTCGTCGGCCCCTCGGGCAGCGGCAAGACGACCCTCCTCAAATGCATCGCCGGCCTCATGGAGCCAACCGCAGGAGAGGTTCTCCTGGCCGGCGAACACGTGGTCGGGCCGCCAAAGGACATGGCAGTCGTTTTTCAGGAGTACGGCCGTAGCCTCTTCCCCTGGATGAACGTGTACGACAACGTCGAGCTACCCCTGAAGAATGCCCGCGTTAGTAAGGCTGAACGCCGAGAGTTAGTGCAACGCGCGCTGGACGCCGTCGATCTGTCTCACGTGCCCAAGAGCTACCCCTGGCAGCTGTCGGGCGGAATGCAACAACGAGTTGCGATCGCACGCGCCGTGGCCTACCAGCCCAAGGTGCTTCTCATGGATGAACCCTTTGCGGCAGTGGATGCACAGACACGAGCTGACCTTGAAGACCTGATTCGCCATGTCTGGCAGACCCTGGGCGTGACAGTCCTCTTCGTCACCCACGACATCGACGAATCGGTCTATCTGGGGCAGCGAGTCGTCATACTCTCCAGCTCGCCCACTGTCGTTCAGGAGGACATCGCCATTGATCTTCCCAGCGAAAGAGACCAGCTCAATACCCGCTCACTCCCCCGTTTCACGGAACTGCGCGGGCACGTCTACGAGCAGATTCAGATCGCGAAGCAAGGCAACCACCCCTGACCGTAGAGAAGCAGCCGGTCAGTGCCGGTCACGTCCGCTGGCGTGGTGTCACTTCCCGTCATAGACCGATCGCGCCGGAGGCCAACTCCTCCGCGCGACTCCTGAGTGTGCCGGGAAGATGAATCGAGACGGGGACCGATCAGCAAGGCGGCAGGTCACCGAGCACTTCCGTACCCACGAAGACCAGAACCATCACAGATTAGCCAGAGCGCGCGGTAGAAAGCAGGTCAAAAAGGTGACCAACAGTCAGGGGACCAGCGAATGGAACCGAAGTGTCCTTGGAATCAGTCGTTTTACCGGGCTTTTTAGTGAGTTTAGAGGGATTTGAACCGGCGACCCGGCGATTAAAGTCAAATCCTTGAATGTCTGTCGGTGGCCGTGACAAGCTGCCCATAGGCGGCCACGGAAATGCCCACTGACGGCCATGAAAACTGCCTGCTAAACCGGAGCAGTTGTGGTCGTCACCGAATGTCTCGGAACCTCAAGGATTCCCACGTCTTTGCAGCAAACCGGGCGGTTCACTACGACTTATCATAGCCGGACACCCTTGGTCCGCCACGGTTGATTGAGGTAGGTAAATGGTGGGCAACCCGCGAGTGATTTGCGCAGCGGCTACAAAACACACCACCTGGCGGGACATGGCCGTGAAGCCCTTTCCGACCGCGACATCGTCCGCTGCCTCAAACGTCACGTCGCCAACGAAATATTCGCGCTGCTTACCCAGAATCCCGCTCTACCTCTGCCCAGTGGACCGCGGCTGCGGCAACGCCCCAAGATCCTCGACACCGTCCTCACCGACACGGCCAAACAGCTCAACGTCCCCTTCGAGCGCTTACATCGAACCGAGATAGGGGAACGCACTGACACCGACCTGAAGAAAACCACCCCCAGCGCCTGACTTGACTACCAATCCCGACAATCAAATCCCACCCCAGCGGCCGCTTGGCATCAATAGGACCATCCACCTAATCGGACATGACCCTCTACCGAGATGGACGGGTCTAGAGACTAGCTGGCCACAGGGGGTCGGCCGCCGCATCCTCTACTCCGCGCATCACGCGCAGCACATTCTGGCCCGCCAACTTTCGTAGGTCCGCGGCCGACCACTTGCGTTCACGCATTTCTTCGAACAACGACGGGTACGTGCTCACGTTCTCTAAGCCTCGCGGAAAGACTGTAGTGCCATCGAAGTCGCTGCCAATACCGACATGGTCGATTCCTGCCACGTCGCGAGCATGGTCCAGATGATCGGCGACATCACTGATCTGGGCATTCGGACTCGGGTTCTCTCGCACCCAGGTTTCGAGGGCGCTGTTCGCAGGAGCAACGGTTCGAGCGTTCGTTTGACGAGCAGCTTCGGCGGATTCGCCTGGGCGAGGCGCGGCCGCGTACCCTGCGGGTATTTGGCCGAGTTCGAGCTCATCCTTCCGCAGACTGAATCGCTCCTCCCAGTCGGCATAGGCCCGAGAGACGAATTCGGGTACGAATGTCACCTGAACCACGCCGTCGTTCTCGGCCAGTTTTTTCAGAACAACGTCGGAGACATTGCGAGGGTGGTTGGTGACCGACCGGCACGACGAATGGGAGAAGATGACGGGAGCACTCGTCGTAGCCAGAGCGTCCAATTGAGTGGATTCAGCGGTGTGGGACGCATCGACCATCATTCCGATGCGATTCATCTCACGCACGATCGCGACTCCGGCGGCATCCAACCCGGTCGTCTGTCGAACCCCAGTGGCAGATGCCGCCCATTCGGTATCGTCGTTGTGCGTGAGAGTCATGTACCGCACACCCAAGCGGGCGAACATGCGCAGCGCCCCAAGCGATTCGGCCATGCAGTGGCCGCCTTCGATGCCGATCAACGACGCGATGCGGCCAGAGGCGAAAATCCGTTCAACGTCAGTCGCCGTGGCCGCGAACGCCAATGTGGCCGGATATGCAGCGATCAAGCGGTGCACGGCATCGATCTGCTCCAGAGTGGCGACCACTGCTGCTGAGGGGCCGATCTGCGAAGGTACCCACACCGACCAGAACTGCGCGCCAACCTGTCCTGCGCGCAGTCGCAGAAGGTCCGTGTTCAGCTCGTCGCGGTAAGCGTCGAGCCCACCGACGGAGTATCCGGCGGTCTTGCGTAATGCCGAAGGCAAATCATTATGGCCGTCGATCAGTGGCGTTTCGGCGAGCAACGCGCGCACAAAATCGGCACTCATAGTGCTGCCGGTAACTGCGGCAAACGGCCCAGCCCATCAACGGCGGGGATGGCGGAGAGCAGCCTCTTCGTGTAGTAATGCTGCGGTTCGTTCCAGATCTGCTCGACCGCACCGCGTTCGACGATCTTGCCGCCGTTCATGACCGCAACGTCGTCGGCAATCACACGCACGACTGCGAGGTCGTGTGAGATGAACAGGAGCGCAGCATCCGCTTCGAGGGCAAGTTTTCGCATCAGTTGGGCAATCTTGGCCTGAAGCGACGCGTCGAGTGAGGCGATCGCTTCGTCGCCGATCAGTAGGTCGGGTCCGGCCGCGATCGCCCGGGCGATGCGATTCGCTGCCGCTGCCCGCCGGAAAACTCGTGCGGAAAGCGGGTGGCATCGGTTTGGTCGAGTTCAACCTCGTCGAGCAGCTCGGCCACGGTCCAGCGCCCGGCGTGACGACTCGCGCGAATGCCGTCCTCAATCTGACTTTCCACGGTTCGGCGGGGGTTCAGCGAGGCGAACGGGTTCTGAAAAACCATCTGAATAGCAACGAGACCTGGTGGTCTGCGGCGCAAACCGAGTCGCTCGACCGGCATTCCGTTGAAGCGGATGCTACCCGTCTGCAGCTGCTCCAGGCCACAGATCGAGCGCGCGAGCGTGGACTTTCCGCAGCCGGACTCGCCGACAAGACCCAGTACCTGGCCGCGTTCCATNCTGAAAGAAACGTCGTCGACGGCGATGAGGCGTCCTCGNCCGGGCTGGCGATAACTCACGGTCACGTCGTGAACGGCGAGCAGTGGTTCGGTCATCGTTGTGCCTCCCAGCTGCCCGAACTCGGNAGCGAATCAATCAGCGATCGGGTGTATTCCTCGGTCGGCGCGGTAATGACGTCAAAGCGGTTGCCCTCCTCNACNATGAGGCCGCGGCGCATTACGATGATGCGATCAGCGAGCGCCGACATCACGCCCAGGTCGTGGGTGACTAGCAGAATAGCCAGGTTGAGCGACTGGCACAGGTCGCGCAACAGGTGAAGAATCTCAGCCTGCACCGTCACATCGAGGGCTGTGGTCGGCTCGTCGGCAATGAGTACCTTGGGATTGCAGATGATTGCACCAGCGATCGCGATGCGCTGCAACTGACCGCCCGAAAATTGATGCGGATACTTGCCGAGCGCCACCAACGGTTGCGGCACCTGCAGGCTCTCCAGAACCGTAACAGCTCTCTCGCGAGCTTCAGTGCGCCCGATCTTCTCGTGATGACGAAGGTGGTCGGTGAGCTGCGTGCCAATCGTCAGCATGGGATGAAGCGAAGCCGACGGGTCTTGAAACACCATGGCGATTTCTGTGCCGCGCAGGGCGTTCATCGCCCGTTCCGGCAACTCGAGCAGATTGCGCCCGTCGTAGGTGATGGAACCGGTGACGCGGGAGTTGGCCGGTTGCAGGCCGCAGATCGTCATGCCTGTCAAGGTTTTGCCCGATCCGGATTCCCCGGCCAACCCGGTGATCTGCCCGGCCGGAACATCAAAGCTGATGCCGCGCAGTATCTCCGCAGACCCGATCGTCAGCCGCAGGTCAGAAATTTGCAGTCCGTTTGTCATCGTCGGCCAATCTTTACAGCGTTCGCGGTGCGCGGGTCGAGCGAGTCGCGCAAGGCATCGCCCACGAGGTTGAACGCAACGACAATCGACAGGATGGCCAGGCCGGGGAAAAGCGCGATCCACCATGATGAGAACTGGCGCACGCCGTCGGACACCATGGCACCCCAGTCGGCTGCCGGCGGAATGGCGCCAAGCCCGAGAAAGGACAGCCCGGATAGTTCGAGAATGGCCGTGCCCACATTGAGGGTTCCCAGCACCAGGATGGGCGAGATCACGTTGGGCAGAACGTCGCGACGCAGTGAGGTGAAGGCGCCCGTGCCAAGCAGCCGCCCGGCCACGACGTAGTCGTTTTGGCGAGCCACGATAACGAGTGACCTCGCGACTCTCGCATAGGCGGGCCAGGACACTACGAGCATGGCGATGAAGGCGTTGGTCAGGCTCGGCCCGAGGGCTGCGGCTACGACGAGCGCCAGAATGATCGTGGGAAAAGCAAAGACGAGGTCGGCGACACGCATGATGACCTCGTCGACTGCCTTACCGAAGTAGCCGGCTATTGCCCCCGCGACGGTTCCGATGACCATGGAACAGAGCACGACCAGAAACGCCAACGGCATCGAAATGCGGGCACCGTAGATGACACGCGAGAGCACGTCGCGCCCCACGGCATCCGTTCCGAGCAGATTGACGGCGTCGGGCTCCTGAAGCCGTTCGAACGACTGAGCTAGCGGATCTGTCGGCGCGATCCAGGGCGCCACCACGGCGGCGACGATCCACAGGCCGATAATGGCAGCACCAATCGCGCCCAGCGGCGAGCGAAGTGGTGCCGGTATCGCAAATCGAAACCGTTTCGGCGGCATCCGGTCGATGAATGTCGTCATGCTTTGCTCACTCTCGGATCAAGGAAACCATACAAAATGTCCACGAGCAGGTTGATCAGAATGTAGGTCACTCCGACGACGAGGCCGACGCCCATGACCGCGGGCAGATCCAATCGAGTAGCCCCGTTGAATGCGTACTCACCAATGCCATGCCATGCGAAGACTTTCTCGGTTAGTACCGCGCCCGACAGAAGCGAACCGAAGGCAATACCAACCACAGTGATGATCGGCACGAGCGCCCCCCGCAGAATGTAGCGAAGCGTGACGGCCGTCGATGACAGACCCTTGGCTCGCGCCGCTCGCACGTAGTCCAGGTTGAGAACTTCGAGAACTGATGATCGGGCGAACCTCGTCAGGAGACCGATAGTGCTCAGCGCCAGCACGGAGGCCGGGAGAATGAGGTGCACGGCGGCGTCCCCGAACGTGGTCCATTGCCCGACCAGGACTGAATCAATTGTGTAGAAGCCCGTGACGTTGGGTGGGGGGATGGCGGCCGCAGACAGGCGGCCTGACCCAGGGAGCAATCGGAGCTTATAGAAGATGAGGTAGTACGCCACGAGCGCCAGCCAAAAGGTCGGGGCGGAGATGCCCACCAGGCTGACGACCCGAATGATGTGGTCCGTCGCGCGACCGCGCCGAAGGGCAGCCCACAGACCCAGGCCGATACCGAGAAGAATNGACAGCACGATGGCGGCCACAGCAAGTTCGGCTGTGGCGGGAAACGCGCGTTGGAGTTCGAGCGCAACCGGTGTCTTGGTCTGCACTGACACACCCAGGTCGCCCTGAACCAGATTGCCCAGATAAGTCACGTATTGCACCGGGAGCGGCTTATCAAGCCCCATATCCTCGCGAAACTGCTGAACAATCGCGGGGTTTGCTGAAGCCTGTTCGCCCAGGGCCGCCTGCACGGGGTCTCCGGGCACCAGGTTCGCCAGGGAGAACGTCACGAGGGTAACGCCGAAGATGAGCAGAAAGCTGACGCCAGCCCGCATGAGCAAATAGCGGGCGAGCGGATGTGTGGACCCCTGCATGGTTCGGGGAGTCGAGGAGCCGTGAGGCGAGGCGGCAGGACGGGTGTCGCCTGCCGCCTCGACCGGGCTACTCGATGCTGGCGATGTCAATCGTCCACACAGAGTTCGAATCGAACGCGGTGATGGATGTCGCCGTCGCGATGTTGCCTACGGGCTGAAAGAGTGCGATGAACGGGCCACGCTCATTGAAAGCCACCTGGAGGTCCTGGTACGCCTGGCCGCGATCCGTGAAGGATGCTTCCTGAGCGACAGTTCGGGCTGTTTCGACGATGGAGTCCGATCCAACTGGCCAGCCCGCCCGGGCGCCGAGGTTTTCACCGGGTGCGAACGCGATGTAGTTCTGCGGGTCGGGGTAGTCGGCTCCCCACGACCAGATGCCCATTTCTTCAGTGCCAGCGCGGTAGTTGTCGAGTTCCGTTGCCTCCGGGCCCGGAGCCAGTGTGATGTTGATCCCGGCATCCTTCAGCTGTGCCTGCACGGTCTCGGCGAGCGGCTGGAGTTCGATTCCCGAAACCGTCACGTCGTTGGCGTAGTTGAGGGTGACCTCTTCGCCGGCATACCCGGACTCAGTGAGTGCGCTCTTAGCTGCTGCCAGGTCGTATTGGTTGCCCAGATCCGTGGGCAGGGCTCCGACAAACATCGACGGTACGACTCCCCCGGGACGCTGTGCGCCCTCGCCGGCCAGTGCGAGAATTTTGTCGTAGTCGAGAGCCAGCTTGAGGGCGGTAGCGAACTTCGGGTTAGATGTGATGGCGCTGACCGCGGGATCTTGATTCAACATCATGTAGATCGTGTAACGCGAGGGTGACGACAGCACGTTCACTTCGCCATCCCCGAGCTGAGCGACCTGGTCAGGGTTCAGGTCCAGGGCCACGTGAGATTCACCAGCCTGAATGTTCAGTTTTTGGGTTTCCCCGGCGACATTGCGCAGAACCACACGAGAATACGCAGGCTGGTCAGCGCTGTAATTTTCATTGGCGTTGAGCACGATCTGCGACGTGGCATCGTAGGACTCCAACGTGTAGGGCCCCGAACCGGCAGACGTTCCGTTGAGAAAACTCTCGGCGGCGTCGTCGTCGGTTGCGCTCCCGCCATTTTCTGTCAGAAGCGCCGAATTCACGATCCCCAAACTCGGGTTGGGAAGAAGATACGCCAAAGTGGGGTTCGGAATTTTCGAGGTCAGGGTCAGCGACGAGTCGGAGGCCTTGGCGATCGTGACTCCGTCGAGCATGAACGAGGGGTTTCCGGCGATGCCCTGCACGCGTTCGAGAGAGAAGACCGCATCATCGACCGTGACAGGGGTACCGTCGGAGAACTCACGACCCTCTTTCATGGTCAGGGTCAGCACCTTGTCGTCGTCGGAGAAGGCATACGAGGCCAGTCCGTCGATCGGCTCGGAGACGTCATCGCCGTCGAAGGTCAGGAGCGTCTCGTACAATACGTGGTTGACAATTGTTCCGGTCGGCTCGAACGAGCGCGCGGGGTCGAGGGTCTTGATGTCAAAGGACGTGTCAAGAACGAGGGAGGCTGGGGCACCGGTATCCGTGCTCGCAGCGGCGCACCCGGCGAGGCCCACCATCAGAACGGCGGTCACACCTGCAATCGCGGCTTTCGATAGAAGCGAACTCTTCATCATTTTCTCCTCGTGTGGCGAATGTAGATACTGCGTACTGTGGAAATTTGTTTGACGTTCATCGATCACGCCATGCCCGCAAGGGCCACCCGGTGCGGGCGAAGGAGATCGTCATAGGTCTGGCGCTCGGCTACCACACGGGTGACGCCGTTGGCGCAGAAGATGATCGGCGCAATCAACGCCCCGTTGTAGTTATTGGCCGTCGTGTAGGCATAAGCACCAGTCACCGGCATGGCGATCAGATCGCCCACCTGCGGGTCGGCCAGCGCAACGGCCCCGACGAGTAAGTCGCCCGATTCGCACTGGCGCCCGACGACGTCGCACTCGACCTCTCGCGGGGTGGTCATTCGGTTGGCGATGACCGCAGAATAGCGCTGGCCGGTCAGCGCGACGTCCAGATTATCGGCCATGCCACCATCAACGGCCACGAATGTCTTGCCGGTGTGTTTGACGGTGTTCACCGTATAGAGGGTGACGCCTGCTCGAGCAACGAGCGCGCGGCCGGGCTCGATCATCAGCTTCGCAGTCGCCGGCAAGACCGCGCGGGCGGCCTCAGTGATGGTGTCGAGGTAGTCGTTGACGCTGGGCGCGGCATCCTCTTCGGTGTACTGCACGCCGAGCCCCCCACCAATGTCATAGCTTTGGAACGGCCCCAGGTTGGCCACCGATCGCACGGCCTCGGCGAAGGGGTCTGTGTCCAGTATCTGTGATCCGACGTGCACGTGGATTCCGGCCAGGTGCAACAGGGGACTCTGTTCGACCCGTGCAACGGCCGCCCGAAGCTGATCGTAGGGGAGCCCAAATTTTGAGTCATGCCCTCCGGTCGCTTGCGAGGCATGGGTGTTGGCGGCAATGCCGGGAATCATGCGTATCAGGATGTTTTGGGAGCTCGTGGCCAGTCGGTCAAGCCGATCGAGGTCGTCGAAGTTGTCAACGATGATGGCTGCGATCCGGGCCTCAAGCGCCATCGTGATCTCAGCGTCAGACTTGGCATTCCCGTGAAGGTAGATCTTGGCCGGGTCCACTCCCGCAGCAAGTGCCATCACGAGTTCGCCGCCGCCGGCGACATCGACGCTGAGCCCCTCGGATTGGGCCAGTGCGTACATGCCGACACACGGAAGCGACTTCGACGCGAAGATGACTTCAGAATTGGGCCAGCGGGCGGCAAGCCCGTCGATAAAACGACGAGCTTGCCGACGCAAACCTACTTCGTCAATGAGATAGGCCGGCGTGCCATGGCGATCGGCGATGTCGCTCACGGCACAACCGCCGATAGTCAGCTCACCGGTCTCTGAGATACCGGATTCCTCAGGAAATACCGCCAAGAAGTCGGTTTGGAGCGGTTGTGCGTGGGGCATCGTTTTCCTTGCGGTTCGTGAATCGGGCGGCCGTGCAGGTCACTTGAATGAAGCTTTGCTCTCTTTCCGTTCTGAATTATTGGCGATTCGGCCATCTTTTCTGCGGCAACATTGTCGGTTTCACCAAGGTAGGCTTCGAGCAATAACAACGGGGGGATGAATCGATGGGTCACGGTGACGCCGCACTGACGGTGGGGACTTTGCTCGAAACACTGGGGCAGCGGCTGATTCGACCCTTGACGGATGGACAGTCTCTGCAACAGTCCATCTCAGTTCCCACGCTCTACGACCCGCTCGATTCCGTTCCAGACATTCCGGGGGGAATCCTTCTTCTGATCGGACTAGGTGCCACGTCGTCGGAGGCATCAGCGGCTGTCAGGCTGGCGGCCGATCGCGGCTACTGCGCCGTTGTGATCAAAGAGCGCGGCGAAGACGCGACCGAGCTGGTAGTTGTTGCGAACGCTTGCTCCATTGCCGTCGCCGCCGTGGTCGATGATGTGCCGTGGAGCCAGCTGTCGAACCTCATCACAGCGGCGATGCGGAGTCGGTCCTACACCGAGTCATCAACCGTCAGCGCGGTGAGCGATCTGTTCGTACTCGCCAACGCGGTGGCTACCGCGTTGCACGGTGCGGTAGCCATCGAAGATCTTGATCGCAATGTTCTGGCCTATTCAAACCTGGACGGGCAACAAATTGATGAGCTGCGCAGCGACGGCATTCTTGCTCGCCAGGTACCCGACCTTGCAAAGCACAAGGCGCAATACCGTTCGGTCATGTTGGCCGATGGCACCGTGTCTTTTGCCTATGACCCCTCAGACGGGGAATTTCCGCGGCTGGCAGCGGCAGTGCGAGCCGGGCGTGAAGACCTCGGCTCCATCTGGGTGATCGCGGGAGAAAAACCGTTCACCGCCGAATCGGACACCACGTTGTTGGAAGCAACCCGACTTGCCGCTATGCACATTTTGCAGGCGCGCAGCTCGGTGAATCTGGAACGACAAGTTCGTGCTGAATGGCTGCGCTCACTGTTGGATGGCTCGGCTTCTGCTCGCAGCACCGCCGGTCGCTTCGGTCTCGTGGCCGGCGTCTCCTCGGTTGTCGTGGCATTTACCTTCTGCCCGAACGATACTGACATGGTGCAGCCCTTGGTTCGGCAGTTGGCGGCTGTCGTGGAGGAGCACTGTGGCATCTTTCGGGCTAATGTGTCCTGCGTCTCGATTGGTCTCGTGGTTTACGCCCTGTTACCGACAGTGCGCGATTCCGCCTCGCCCCTGCGGCTTGCCCAGGGGGTGGCGGCTGCCGTCACGACGCGATTGAGCCAGAACATTCAGGCGGCTATCAGCTCGCCCCAGATCGGTGGCCAGAATCTCATGAACGCGCGCGAGGAAGTCGACAAAGTGTTGCAGGTGCTCGCCAACACCCCTGGTCTGCCCAACATCGCCCAGGCCCAAGACGTCTATGCGGAGATGCTTATCTCGCACTTGCGACTCACGCTCAACAAGGATGCCCGTTGGCAGCATCCCGGCGTTGTGGCACTCCTTCGTCAAGATGAGTTAAAGCACACAGATTATCGAGTCAGCCTGTGCGCATATTTTTCAGCGATGGGTGACGTGCAACTCGCATCGGATTCACTCAAGGTTCACGCCAATACACTGCGGTATCGGCTGCGCCGCGCGGAGACTCTGTTCGATCTTCGGCTCCACAATCCCGATGACCGGCTAGCCATCTGGCTGCAGCTTCGTTTGGCTGAGTGACGCAAGTCACGTCGGCCATTTTGTGCGGTTCAACCGCGCCGACTCGCCGAAAGTTGACAGGCTTGCGGCGGGCATCCGGAATGACGACCTCTACGTCGATCGAGCATCACGGCCATACTCGTTTGCGAGTTCGATCCTGAGCCATAAGGGAGTGCGCCGGGTCGAAGTCAGCAGGACCTATGCACCACGCGACGGTACGTGACCACGCCCAAATGGCCCACAGTCCACAGGATCTCACGGAGTCAGGTTCAGCATGAAACGGCCAGACGGAGCTTGGCTGTGCATTTCGAGAACCGATTGGCCGCAGGCCCCGAGCGTTTGACCATCCACCCTAGACCGCATTTCTGGCACGTCCCAGGCTCGATTTTCTCGCCGGTCGCCGATTCCAGCGACAGCTTCGCGTCCCGGATGTGCTCGAGTAGAAACGGCCACTCACGGTGGGCGATCGTCAGCATCAGAGCTGAGCGCTTGGCCCTGGTCAGCGCGACATAGAAAAGCCTCCGATCCTCCGCGAACTCGAACGGCTCACCTCTCGGTATAGCGAGTCGCAGGACCGGGTCATCCTCGGCGAAGACGAATCTCCAAAGATCAGGAGTCACCCAACAGGGGGCAGTCCTCATCTGCACGATTCTGAACGAAAGTTTGACATCGACGGGCATGAATCTGTGAAGTCGAGCCCACGCCTTTGAGAAGACCGCATTAAATTGGTTCAGACCAGTTTGCATATTTCCTTGACGCTGCTCTTATTTGGGTTCAGGATAGCCAAAGTGGTACGAACCAGTGGCGGTTTGCACCTGACGCTAGACACCAGACGCTAAAGAAATTACGGGAGTATTGTCAATGAAGAAGCTACCCATGATCGCCCTGGGCCTCGCCGGAGTGCTGACCATCGGTCTCACCGGCTGCGGGCTCGGCTCCGGGTCGTCCGGCAACCAGGATTCCAGCCCCATGGATGGCGACGTCACGGGCGAGATCNCATTCTCCACCCTTCANCTGAAGCCCACGTTCACGGACTACATCGANGGCGTCATCGCCGACTTCGAAAAGGCCAACCCTGAAACCACAGTGACGTGGATCGACGTTCCCTTCCAAGGTGCGCAGGAGAAAATCTCCACGGACGCCCAGGCCGGAACCCTGCCAGACGTCATCAACCTCAACCCGAACTTCGCTCAGCCGCTCGAGGTGCAGGGGGCCTTCGTCAACCTGGACGAGGCCGTGCCCGAACTGCGCGAGAAGTACGTGGCTGGAGCCTGGGATGCCTTCCAGGTGCCCGGCGAAAACGGCTCGTTCGGATTCCCCTGGTACCTCTCTTCCGAGGTGACCATGTACAACGCCTCAATGTTCGAGGCCGCGGGCCTTGACCCCGCAACCCCGCCGACCACCTACGCAGAGCTGTTCGACGATGCCCGCACCCTGGCCGAGTCCGGCGCGAGCGCAGGCTTCACCGGAATGCACCCCGCCCTCGAGAACCGGTTCATCACCGATCTCGGCCGAATGGGCGTACCGCTCCTGAACGAGGCCGGCACGGAATGGACATTCAACACTCCCGTCGCCGAAGCATATGTCGCTGAGCTCGCTGAGCTGTACCAGACGGGGGTCTTCCCGTCCGATTCACTCACCCAGGACCACGCCAAGGAGACCGAGGCCTATCAGGCCGGCCAGATCGCCCTGTTCCCGTCAGGTGCGAACTTCCTCACGATTATCGAGGAGAACGCTCCTGACATTGCCGAAACAACGGATGTCGGTCCGCANATCACGAGCGAGGGTGGCCCGACGAACGTGTCGGTCATGGGCCTCCTCGTGCCGAATACCAGCAAGAACAAGGCAACCGCGCTGGCCTTCGCCGAGTTCATGACCAACGCAGAGAATCAGCTCGCCTTCTCGAAAATCGTCACGATCTTCCCATCGGTGACCGAGGCCCTGGCCGACCCCTATTTCAANGACGACTCTGACGGCTCTGTCGNGTCCAAGGCCCGCCGNATCGCCGCCGAGCAGTTGGCCGACGCGCAGAATATCGTNCCGGTGCAGTTCGACGACCGGATCAAGGCCATCGTNATCGGCAAGGTGCAGCTCGCCATGAACGGCGAGCTCACTCCGGCCGAGGCGCTGGATCAGGCTGTCGAAGAGTCGAACGCCATCACCGGCAAATAAGCAGATAGCCAGGCACGCAGGCCGGGGCATCCC
>JGI24770J26754_10001986_pt1 | contig 14274 bp, 11 predicted proteins | sample LakOneMetagenome_FD_26754 | JGI IMG/M metagenome (IMG submission 26754) | reverse complement strand
ATCAGCTACATCGTCAACACCACCGAAGGGCGGCAGGCCATCGCCGATTCCTTCTCGATCCGGCGCGAGGCCCTGCAGCAGCGCGTCACCTATTCCACCACCGTCTCCGGCGCGCGCGCATTGCTGCATTCGCTGGACCACCGCGGCGCGGGCGACGTGCTCTCGCTGCAGGAACTGCACAAGGAACTNGCATGAGCCGTGCACCCATCACCGCCAAGGGCGCAGCCCGCCTGCGCGCGGAACTCGAGGAACTGAAGTCGGTCAAGCGCCCGGCGGTGATCAACGCCATCGCCGAAGCGCGCGCGCACGGCGACCTCAAGGAAAACGCCGAATACCACGCCGCGCGCGAGCAGCAGGGCTTCATCGAAGGCCGCATCAAGCACCTCGAAGCCGAGCTGTCGCATGCGCAGGTGATCGACATCGGCACGCTCGCCGCCGGCGACAAGGTGGTGTTCGGCGCCACGGTCGAACTGGCCGATGCCGATTCGGGCGAAGAGAAGAGTTACCAGATCGTCGGCGACCTCGAGGCCGACATCAAGCAGGGCCTGATCGCGATTTCCTCGCCGGTGGCGCGCGCGCTGATCGGCAAGCACGAGGGCGACAGCATCAGCATCGAGGCGCCGGGCGGGACGCGCGAGTACGAAATCCTCTCGGTGCGCTACTTCGACTGAGCGCATGGCACGCGCGGTCCTGCTGTTGCCGCCGCCCGGGAGCGTTTTCGCCGGAACGCTGCCCGCCGACCTCGCGCGTGCGCTCGGGCGCGCGGATCGCAGCGATGGCGAACCCGGGCGGAATGCGCAATTGCGCCGGCATTTTTCGCTGCTGCCGAACCGCTGGCCGGAAGCCGCGATCTCCCGGCTCGCCGAACCTGGCGCCGATGCCGACGACGTGCGCCGCAGTGCCTGGCTGCGGGTCGATCCCGCGCATTTGCGCGCGGGCATCAACGGCGTGGTGCTGCTCGGCACCGGCGAAGCGCTCGGCCTCGACGAAACCGATTCCGCCGCATTCCTGCCCATGCTGAAGCCGATGTTCGGCGATGCGGGGTTCGAACTCGAAGCGCCGCACCCCGCGCGCTGGTACCTGCGCCTGCCGAAAGAGGCGAAGTTGCCGGCATTCGCATCGCCGGATGCCGCGCTGGGCGAGGACGTGTTCGAACACGCGCCGGACGGGCCGGAAGCGCGGCGCTGGAACGCGTTGGCGAGCGAGGCGCAGGTACTGCTGCACAACCATCCGCGCAACGCGCAGCGCGCCGAGGCGGGCAGGGTGGCGGTGAATGCGTTGTGGCCCTGGGGCGGCGGCCTGCTCCAGAACGGCGTGTTGCCCGACCACGCGACGACGACTTTTCCGAAGCTGCATTCCGACGATGNCCTGCTGCACGGGCTGGCGCGCCTGGCGAACATCGAGGCCATGCCCGCGACACCGCCCATCGCCGAGGATGCGCTGTTCGACCTGCGCAAGGCGAACGCCGCGACGTTGCGNCCCATGATCGAGGCCCTGCATCGGGGTGAACTCCACGAGTTGGCGCTGGATTTCGCCGACGGCCCGCAGTTCACCCTGCGGCGTTCGCAGCGCTGGCGCTTCTGGCGCAAACCCCACGCGTTGCCGAAGGCATGAACACGGTCCGCATCCGCCGCCGCGAGGCGGCCCCGGGGGGCGATTGGCCCGAGGCGTATCCGCTGCTCCTGCGCCGGCTGTATGCCGCCCGTGGCGCCGATGGTCCGACGCAGGCGCAACCGCGGCTCGCGGACCTGCCGCCGCCCGATGCGATGCCCGGCATCGAGGCCGCGACCNCGCTGCTCGAAGACGCGATCGCCGGCGATCGCCGCATCGTCGTGGTCGCCGACTTCGATTGCGACGGCGCCACCGCCTGCGCCACCGGCGTGCGCGGCCTGCGGATGCTCGGCGCGCGCAACGTCGCNTACGCGGTGCCGAATCGCGCGGTGCACGGTTACGGCCTGACGCCCGCGCTGGTGGAGGAACTCGCCGCGCTGCGGCCGGAATTGCTGGTCACGGTCGACCATGGCATCGCCTGCCANGCNGGCATCGCCGCGGCGCGCGCGCGCGGCTGGGACGTGCTGGTCACCGACCACCACCTGCCGGGCGAAACGTTGCCGAACGCGAACGCCATCGTGAATCCNGCGCTTCCCGGGCACGACTTCGGCAGTCGCGCGCTGGCCGGCGTTGGCGTGCTGTTCTATCTGCTGCTGGCCCTGCGCAAGCGCCTGCGCGAACGCGGATGCCTGCCCGCGCCGGAACCGGACCTGTCCACGCTGCTCGACCTGGTCGCGGTCGGCACCATCGCCGACCTGGTGCCGCTGGACGCCTGCAACCGCGCACTGGTGTCGGCCGGGTTGCGTCGCCTGCGCGCGGGGCAGGGCAGCGCCGGGCTGAACGCGCTGGCGCAGGTCGCCGGCCGCGAACGCGCGACGCTCACCGCCGGCGACATCGGCTTCGGCATCGCCCCGCGCATCAATGCCGCCGGCAGGCTCGAGGACATGGCGATCGGCATCGAATGCCTGCTCTGCGACGAGCCGGTGCGCGCGCTCGAACTCGCCACCGCGCTGGACGCAATCAACCGCGAACGCCGCGCGTTGCAGCAACTGGCCACCGACGAGGCCGAAACCGCCTGTGCCGGACTTTCGGACGACTGGGATTCGCCGCCCGTCGCGTTGTGCCTGTTCGACCCGGACTGGCACGCCGGGGTGGTCGGGCTGGTCGCGTCGAAACTGGCGCAGCGCGCGCATCGTCCGGCCGTGGTGTTCGCACCCTCGCAACCGGGCAGCGATGAATTGCGCGGTTCGGCGCGATCGATTCCCGGCCTGCACGTCCGCGACGCCCTGGCTGCGGTCGATGCGACGCATCCGGGNCTGGTCGANCGCTTCGGCGGCCATGCCATGGCCGCCGGGCTGACATTGCGGCAATCGAACCTGCCCGCATTCGAAACCGCATTGCGCGAAGCGGTGGCGACGATGCTCGATCCGGCCATCCTGCGGGCCGAACTCTGGACGGACGGCGAACTGGAGCCAAGGCATTTCGACCGCGCCACCGCGGACCTGTTGCGCGATGCCGGGCCGTGGGGGCAGGGCTGGCCGGAACCGCTGTTCGACGGCACGTTCGACGTGCTCGCCTCGCGCACGGTCGGCGAACGCCACCTCAAGCTGGAACTGGGCTTCGGGGGAATGCGCCTCAATGCGATCCAGTTCGGCGGCGCGAAGGGGGAAAAACCGCCGTCGCGCGCCCGCATCGCCTATCGCTTGCAGGGCGACGACTGGCGCGGAGGGGATGCGGTGCAATTGCTGGTGGAGCACCTCGAGCCGGGCTGAATCGCTCAGTCGCCGAGCTTCCTCAAGGCCGCGCCGTAATGCGCGGCGACATGGTCGNTCTTGTCGCTGCCGATCTCGTATTGCGGCTTCTCCGGCGAGGCATGGTGCCGGTGCCCCTTGTAGTCGAAGTCGCGGGTATGCACCTTGACGATGCGCCCGCTCACATGCCCGGCTTCCGAATTCCAGCCGACATGGTCGCCGACCTTGAATTCCGCCATCCGCGTTTCCTCCGGTTCCCGCGTGCAGGATCGCAGGCAGGGCGTGAGCGCGATGGCTGCAAGCTGTTAAAATTCCGGGNCATTTCGCGGGTGCAACGCCATGATCGAACTCAATCCCGTCCGAGCACGCATCGCCGACCTCAGCGGTCGCCTCGACGCGCTCCGGGGGTATCTTTGACTACGATGCCAAGCGCGAGCGCCTGGAAGAAGTCGAACGGGAACTGGAGAACCCCGACATCTGGAACGAGCCGGAACGCGCTCAGGCGCTGGGCCGCGAGCGTTCGATGCTCGACAAGACCGTCAACGGCATCCGCGACCTGAAGGACGGCCTAGGAGGGGCGGGCGAACTGCTCGAACTCGCCGAAATGGAAGACGACGAGGACACCGCGCTCGCGGTGGTCGCCGACGTCGAACGCTATGGGAAGGGCGTGGACCAGCTGGAATTCCAGCGCATGTTCTCCGGCAAGATGGATTCGGCGAATGCGTTCGTCGACATCCAGGCCGGCGCCGGCGGCACCGAGGCCCAGGACTGGGCGGAAATGCTGTTGCGCATGTACCTGCGCTGGGCCGAATCGCGCGGTTGGAAGACCGAATTGATGGAAGTCAGCGGCGGGGACGTGGCCGGGATCAAGTCGGCCACCTTCAGGGTCGAGGGCGAGTACGCCTACGGCTGGCTCAAGACCGAGATCGGCGTGCACCGGCTGGTGCGCAAGTCGCCGTTCGACTCCGACAACCGCCGCCATACCAGCTTCACCAGCGTGTTCGTGTCCCCGGAAGTGGATGACGACATCGACATCGACATCAACCCGGCGGACCTGAGGACCGACGTCTACCGTTCCTCGGGCGCGGGCGGCCAGCACGTCAACAAGACCGAATCGGCGGTGCGCATCACCCACATCCCGACCAACACCGTCGTCGCCTGCCAGACCGGGCGCAGCCAGCACCAGAACCGCGACACCGCGATGAAGATGCTGGCGGCGAAGCTGTACGAGCTGGAAGTGCAGAAGCGCAACGCCGAAAAGGATGCGCTGGAAGCGACCAAGTCCGACATCGGCTGGGGCAGCCAGATCCGCAACTACGTCCTCGACCAATCGCGGATCAAGGACCTGCGTACCGGCATCGAGCGCAGCGATACGCAGAAGGTGCTGGACGGCGACCTCGACGAATTCGTGGAAGCCAGCCTGAAATCCGGGCTGGAAGCCGGCTCGAAACGCAACGATGCGGCATAACGCCCTTGCGGGGGCGGCCTTCGGCCGCGACTGCCTCCCGCAAGGAATTTTCGCGGCGGGAAGCCGCGCCTACAATGCGGCATGCCCATGACCGACGACACCGTCCAACCCATCGACGAGAACAAGCTGATCGCCGAGCGCCGCGGCAAGCTCGCCGCGCTGCGCGGTCGGGGCATCGCCTTTCCCAACGATTTCCGTCGCGGTGAATTCGCCGGCGACCTGCAGGCCGAATACGCCGATGCGGAAAAGTGGACCGGCGAGAAGCTTGAGGCGGGCGGCCGTCGCGTCGCCATCGCCGGTCGCCTGTTGGCGAAGCGCGTCATGGGCAAGGCTGCGTTCGCCACCGTGCAGGACATGAGCGGACGCATCCAGCTGTTCCTGCAATCCACCGCGCTGGGCCATGCCTACGACGCCTTCAAGGGCTGGGACATCGGCGACATCGTCGCGGCGGAAGGTTCGTTGATGCGGACGAAGACCGGCGAACTGTCGGTCAAGGTCGAATCGCTGCGCCTGCTGGTGAAGTCGCTGCGGCCGTTGCCGGACAAGTTCCATGGGTTGGCCGATGTCGAGCAGCGCTATCGCCAGCGCTACGTCGACCTGATCGTCACTCCGGAAGCGCGCGAGGTGTTCATCGCGCGTTCGCGCATCGTCTCCAGCCTCCGTCGCTGGCTGGATGCGCGCCGTTTCCTCGAAGTGGAAACGCCGATGATGCATTACATCGCCGGCGGCGCCACTGCGCGTCCGTTCACCACCCACCACAACGCGCTCGACCTCGACCTGTTCCTGCGCGTCGCGCCGGAGTTGTACCTGAAGCGGCTGGTGGTCGGCGGCCTCGAACGCGTGTACGAGATCAACCGCAACTTCCGCAACGAAGGCGTGTCCACGCGGCACAACCCCGAATTCACCATGCTCGAACTGTACGAGGCGTACGCCACTTACAACGAGGTGATGGATCTGACCGAAGGCATGATCCGCGACATCGCCCGCGAGGCGATGGGCACCACCGAGTTCGAATGGGACGGAAACGCCATCGACCTCGGCCCCGCGTTCCGACGCTGGAAGCTGGAGGAAGCGGTGCGCGAACTCAACCCGGGCATTTCCGTCGCCGATTGCCGCGACCGCGAGGCGCTGGCCGCGCACTGCGCGCGGCTGAAGATCCCCGCCAAGCCTGGCTACGGCTGGGGCAAGTTGCTGCTGGAGATCTTCGAAAAGACGGTCGAAGGGGGGCTGATCCGGCCCACTTTCGTCACCCATTACCCGGTCGAGGTCTCGCCGTTGGCGCGCGAGTCGGATAGCGAACCCGGCATCACCGACCGCTTCGAACTGTTCATCGGCGGCAAGGAGCTGGCCAACGGTTTCTCCGAACTGAACGATCCGGAAGACCAGGCCGCGCGTTTCCGCGCCCAGGTCGAGGCCAAGGAAGGCGGCGACGACGAGGCCATGCACTACGACGCCGACTACATCCGGGCGCTGGAAGTCGGGCTGCCGCCCACCGGTGGCCTGGGGGTCGGCATCGACCGGCTGGTGATGATGCTGACCGGTTCGCCTTCGATCCGCGACGTCCTGCTCTTCCCCTACATGCGCCCCGAACACGCGGGCTGAACCCCGTGCGTGTCCGGCATCGCCCCGGGAATCCGTTTCAATGACGAATCAGGCGCGGGTGGCACGCCTTTTGCATGTTGCCCCTTGTCTCCGCCATGTTTTGCGCGGAGGATGGCCGGACCGGGTGGTCCCGTATTCATGCACATGAAAGGGGGAGCGGCGCGTGGACATCGTCATCGTCGATGATCAGCCCTCCGCGCGCACCATGCTCCGGCACATCGTGCAGGACATCGGGCCCCAGCTGGCCGTCCACGATTTCGGCGAGCCTGACGCCGCGCTCGCCTGGTGCAACAGCAATCGCCCGGACCTGCTGCTGCTCGATTACCGCATGCCCGGCATGGACGGGCTGGAACTGGCCAAGGCCTTCCGCAAGCCGCTGCGCAACCGCGACGTGCCGATCGTGCTGGTGACGGTCGTCGGCGACGANCCGGTGCGCCAGGCCGCCCTGGACGCGGGGGTGATCGATTTCCTGGTCAAGCCGATCCGCCCGCGCGAACTCCGCGCCCGCTGCCGCAANCTGCTGCAACTGCGCCAGCAATCGGAATCGGTGAAGCAGCGCGCGCTGTCGCTGGAACAGCGCCTGCTGGCGAGCATGCACGAAGTCGAGGAACGCGAACGCGAGACCCTGTCGCGCCTGGCGCGCGCGATCGAACTGCGCGACACAGGCACCAGCGCCTACCTCGAACGCATGTCGCACATCGCGGGGCTGATCGCGGAAGGACTCGGCCTGTCCGAGGANCAGGTGCGCACCATCGAACTCGCCGCGCCGCTGCACGACATCGGCAAGATCGCGATCCCCGACGCGCTGCTGATGAAGCCCGGTCCGCTGGACGATGCCGAACGCAAGCGCATGCAGCAGCACCCCGTCATCGGCTACCAGTTGCTCGAGGACAGNCACAACCGCTTCATCCAGATCGGCGCGAGGATCGCGCTGCACCACCACGAACGCTACGACGGCAGCGGTTATCCGCACGGGCTCGCCGGCGAGGACATTCCGCTGGAGGCGCGCATCGTCACCGTGGCGGACATCTTCGACGCGCTGATTTCGCCGCGCCCGTACAAGCACGCGTGGACCGTCGAGGAAGCGCTCCAGTACATGCGCGAACAAAGCGGCAAGATGCTCGATCCCGACTGCGTGGAGGCGCTGGTGGGCAACCTGCCGCGCCTGTACGAAATCTGCGACCGGTATTCCGCCAGTTCGGTGCATTTCGCGCGGAACTGATGCCGTGAGCGCCATGCCGGTAAAACTGAAGCAGCGATTCTCGCAACGCCCCGACAGCGAGCACGGACAGGCATCGGTACGGCTCGCGGTGTTGACCGTCGTGCTGNTCTACCTGCTGTTGCACGGCCCGGGCGATGGTGGCGCGGCGCAATATCGCGACGTGCTGGCGATGGTGGCCCTGGGGTTCGCGGTCGGCGTCGGCATCGTGGCGGGCATCGTGCTTCGGCCGGGCGTTTCGCACATCCGCCGCGGGCTCGGCATGCTGGCCGACTACGGCCTCATGGCCGCGGCCATGATCCGCCTCGGCGAGCCGCTGGCCTGGGTCTACGTGATCCTGATGTGGGTGACGGTGGGCAATGGCCTGCGCTATGGCAACCGTTACCTGCGGATCGCGGTGGCGATGGCGGCCTGCAGTTTCGGCAGCGTACTCGCCTTCAGTCCGTACTGGGTGCAGAACCGCAGCCTCGGGGTCGGGCTGCTGGTCGGACTCGTCGCGGTGCCGCTGTACCTGTCCGGCCTGTTGCGCGCGTTGACGCGGGCGACCGAGGAAGCGCGTCGTGCGAACGAAGCCAAGTCCCGCTTCCTCGCCAACATGAGCCACGAATTCCGCACCCCGCTGAACGGCCTCGCCGGCATGTCGGAATTGCTGGCGACCACGCGCCTCGACGCGGAACAGCGCGAATGCGTCAACACCATCCAGGCCTCGGCGCGCAGCCTCCTCTCCCTGGTGCAGGACGTACTGGACATCTCGGCGATCGAGGCGGGCAAGCTCAAGTCCGACCTGGTCGACTTCTCGCTGCATGAATTGCTCGACGGCATCGGGCTGGTGCTCTTGCCCTCGGCGCGGGCCAAGCGAATCGACTACGCCTCGCTGGTCGCGGCGGACGTTCCCGACAGCCTGCACGGCGATGCGGTGCACCTGCAGCAGGTGCTGATCAACCTGGCCGGAAACGCGGTGAAATTCACCGATCGCGGCTCGGTGCGGCTGGAAGTTGCGCTCGCTGCCAACGAAGGTCCCGGCGTCCGCCTGCAATTCGCCGTGGTCGATACCGGCATCGGCATCCCGGCCACCGCCCGTGCGCGCCTGTTCGAAGCTTTCGAACAGGCCGACGCCAGCCTGTCGCGCCGCTACGGCGGCACCGGCCTGGGCACGAGCATCGCCAAGGGGCTCACCGAGGCCATGGGTGGCCGCATCGGCTTCGAAAGCACCGAAAACAGCGGCAGCCGGTTCTGGGTCGAACTGCCCTTCGAAGTCGCGGCCACCGCGGCGCCTGCCGCCAGGCCCGAAATCGAATCCGCGCCGGCCCCGGCCGTGGACACGCAGAACGTCATCGCCTTCGGCGACGTCTTCCGCCGCCACCGCGCCCGGGTCCGTTCGATGCAGGTGCTGGTCGCGGACGACCACGTCGCGAACCGCATGGTCCTGCAACGCATGCTGCAGAAGGCGGGCCACCATGTCGTCACCGTCGACAACGGCAACGATGCGTTGTCGGCGCTGGAGGCCGGCGGCTTCTCGCTCGCGATCGTCGACCTGCACATGCCCGGCGTCAGCGGCCTCGACCTGCTGCGCGAATTGCGGGTGATGGAGGCGGGCAGCAGCAGCCGCACGCCGGTGCTGGTGCTGAGCGCCGACGTGACCCCGGAATCGATCCAGCGCTGCCAGCAGGCGGGTGCCTATACCTTCCTGCCCAAGCCCGTGGTCGCTTCCCGGTTGCTCGACACGCTCGCCGAAATCGCCGCGCCCGGACAGGCCGCGAGCCCGCCTCAACCCATGCGCTTCGACCTGCCGCCGCCGCAGGACAACGTGTTCGATGCCGGCGTGCTGGAAGAACTGAGCGGGCTCGGCATGGGCGAGGACTTCGAACGCGAGTTCATCGCGCAATGCCTGCGCGATGCCGAAGGCTGCCTCGAGATGCTTGGCCAGTCCGGCGAAGGNGAGCAGTGGGACGCGTTGCGCGACCATGCGCATGCGCTGAAGGGCGTGGCCAGCAACCTCGGCCTGGTCAAGCTGGCCGGGGACAGCAGCGAGGTGATGCGCCTTGCCGCGTGGCAACTGTCGCGCGAATGGCGCCAGCGCCTGCAGGGANTGCGCGACAGGCTCGTGCAGGGTCGCGCCGCACTGGACGCGCGCGGCACGCCGGCCGCACGCGACAGCGAGAGGAACTAGGGCAGGGAACGCCGGTTCAGGCCGCGGCTTCCGCCCCCGCTCGACGCGACTGGGCGCGGACGATCCGGTCCATGGTGCGCAGCGAGCGTTCCCCGAGCTCGAGCGCGGTATCGACCCAGACCTCGGTGATGCCCATCAGTTCGTCGTAACCGACCGGTTGCGCGATCGCGCGCACCGCGTTCATCGCCAGGTGCGCGTGCGGCGCCCGCTGCTGCTGGCGGATGATCTCCCGCACCGCCGCCTCGCCTTCGCCCTTGGGCACCAGGACGTCGATGACGCCCATGCGATGCAACTCTTCGCTGCTGTGCATGTTGCCTTCGAGGATGAGCTTCTCCGCCACTTGCGAGGAGACGCGCTTGCACAGGAAAGAATAGGCGCCCATGCCCGGGAACAGGCCGAACAGCACTTCCGGCAACCCCATGGTCACGCCTTCCTCGGCCACGATCGTGTGGCAGGCGAGGGCAAGTTCCATGCCGCCGCCGAGGGCATCTCCCTGGACCAGCGCGATGCTGCGCACGTCGCCGCCGAGCGACGCGTGGAGGTGGTAGACGCCGTCCACGCAACGGCGGGCATAGGCGAGCAGTTGCTCGCGGTTGTTGTCGCGGATCAGGCGCGAGAACAGTTCGAGGTCGCCGCCGAGGTTGAAGGCATTGGCGTCCGAGGCGATCACGACGTGGCGCAAGGTTCCCGGCTTGCGCTGGCCTTCGCGCTGGGTGATCGAAGTCAGGAAGCTCCACATGTCGTCCATGAGCGCGGTACGGAAACACGGCCTGGTGCCGCGCTGGATGTCGGCATGCATGTACATCCAGTGTTCTGCGCCGGCCGGATCGGATTCGACCCGCATGGTGGGAAATGCACGCGTGCGGTGCAGGCGTTCGATGCTGCTCATGGAAAGATCCCCTCTGCCGCCAGGCAACCGGTCGGGTTCGGGGGATGGCGGCTACTAAGAAGAGGTACGGGCGCCCGACCACGCTTCTATGCGCCTGTCAGGGCCGCGTTGCAAGCCTTTTCAGTCAGTTACGGCCGTAAAAGGGCCACTTTCCGTTCGCGGCAGTCGGTCGGGTGCATGGATCAGGCCTGCGGGGTGGGGGTCCGCAGCTCCTTGCGCAGGATCTTGCCCACATTGCTCTTGGGCAGGGAATCCCGGAATTCGATGACCTTGGGCAGCTTGTATCCGGTCAGGTTTTCCCGGCAGAAGGCCTTGACCTGCTCCGCTGTCAGCGCCGGATCCTTGCGCACGATGAACACCTTCACCGCTTCGCCGGACTTGTCGTCGGGGATGCCTATCGCAGCGACTTCCAGCACGCCGGGCATCATCGCCACCACGTCCTCGATCTCGTTCGGGTACACATTGAAACCCGAGACCAGGATCATGTCCTTCTTGCGGTCGACGATGTAGAAATACCCGCGCTCGTCCATGCGAGCCATGTCGCCGGTGTGCAGCCAGCCCTCCGCGTCGATGACCTTGGCCGTTTCCTCGGGCCGCTGCCAGTAGCCCTTCATCACCTGCGGTCCCTTCACGCACAGTTCGCCGATCCCGCCGGCAGGCACGAGCTTGCCGTCTTCGTCCTTCACGCAAACGTCGGTGGAAGGCAGGGGCAGGCCGATCGAGCCGTTGTAATCCTTCAGGTCGAGCGGGTTGATGCACACGCCCGGCGAGGTTTCGGTCAAGCCATAGGCTTCGGCGAGGGTGCAGCCGGTGACCTGCTTCCACTTCTCCGCCACCGCGCGCTGCACGGCCATGCCGCCGCCGAGCGTGACCTTGAGGTGCGAGAAATCCAGCTGCTCGAAGCCCGGGGTGTGGAGCAGGCCGTTGAACAGCGTGTTGACGCCGGGGAGGATCGAGAACGGCACCGACTTCAGCAATTTCACGAACCCGGGCATGTCGCGCGGATTCGTGACCAGGATGCTGTTCGCGCCGATGCGGATGAAGACCATCGCACAGGCCGTCAGCGAGAAGATGTGGTACAGCGGCAGGGCCGCGATCGCCACTTCCTTGCCCGGCACGAGTTGGGTGGTGATCCACGCGCCGACCTGCTGCATGTTCGCGACCATGTTGGCGTGGGTCAGCATCGCGCCCTTGGCCACGCCGGTGGTGCCGCCGGTGTATTGGAGGAAGGCGATGTCATCGTGGCCGATGGCGACCTCGGGCAATGCATGCATCTGGCCGAGCGTGAGCGCATCGCGGAAGCGCACGGCGCCATCGATCCGGTAGTCGGGCACCATCTTCTTCACGTGCTTGAGCACGAAATTGATGATGCCGCCCTTGGGGAAGCCGAGCATGTCGCCAATGCCGGTGGTGATGGCGCGCACGTCCGACAGGTGTTCCAGCACTTCCTGCACCGTGCTGCCGAAGTTGTCGAGGACGACGATCACGCTCGCGCCGGAGTCCTCGAGCTGGTGCCGCAATTCGCGCGCGGTGTACATCGGGTTGACGTTCACCACGGTCAGGCCCGCGCGCAGCACGCCGAAGATCGCAACCGGGTACTGCAGGCAGTTGGGCATCATGATCGCGACGCGGTCGCCCTTCTTCAGCTTGAGCTCGCCGAGCAGGTAGGCGGCGAACTGGCGGCTGAGCCGGTCGATGTCGACGTAGGTGAGGGACTTGCCGAAATTGGTGAAGGCGGGGCGGTCGCGGTAATCGGCGGTCGCGCGCTCGAGCACAGCCATGATCGACGGGTATTCATCGATGTCGATTCCGGCCGGAACGCCCGACGGATAGTTGTCCAGCCATGGACGTTCCAGGCTCATGCGCGATCTCCCCCCGCCGTCGCGTCGCACGATGCGGACGCGTACGGTTGCGTTAGGATTTGAGCATAGGGTCGATACAGTGACAAGGCGAAAAACACCGTGTTTGACGCAACGCAACATCGAATTCCGCGATTCCCGCCCCGGTACTGCGCATGGGCGCTTCTGATCGCGTGCATGTTGGCGGGCGCCTGTTCCCGCACTTCGCCTGAACAGGCGGTGCGCGACCGCATCGAGGCGATGCAGGAGGCCATCGATGCGCGCGATGCGGGCGCGGTCGGCGACCTGCTCGCCGATGATTTCGTCGGCAACGAGGGGCTCGACAAGCGCGGTGCGCGGCAACTCGCCGCGGCGATGTTCCTGCGTTACCGCGATGTCTCCGCGAAGCTCGGGCCGGCGACGGTGGAATTGCGCGGCTCACGCGATGCCGTCGCGCGCTTCAGCGTGCTCGCGACGGGCGGTTCCGGAGGCTTGTGGCCCGACAGCGGCCAGGTTTACGAGGTCGAAACCGGCTGGCGGCTGGTCGACGGCGATTGGAAGCTGTTGTCGGCGGCGTGGAAGCCGAAACTGTAGGAGCGCCGCCTTGCAAGGCAAGACTGTTCTCGCGAAATCCGATCGCGTCCCAACGGGCGTTTCCTGCGGACATCAAGCAGCTCCGCGCCCCCGATGAACCGCCGGGGTGCGCGCGAGGGCCGGGCTTCCGCCCGGCCCGTTCGCTTATGCCGCCTTCCTCGCCGCCAGCTGGCGCAGCACGTACTGCAGGATGCCGCCGTTGCGGAAGTATTCGACTTCCTTCGGCGTCAGCAGCAGCACCTTGGCTTCGAAGGTCGTCTTCGAACCATCGGCACGCGTGGCGGTAACGGTCGCGGTCTTCGAAGCGCCATTGTCCAGCCCGGTCACGTCGAACGTCTCCGAACCGTCGAGGCCGAGCGAAGGCGCATTCTCGCCATCCTTGAACTGCAGCGGCAGCACGCCCATGCCGACCAGGTTGGAACGGTGGATGCGCTCGAAGCTCTCGGCGAGCACCGCCTTCACCCCGAGCAGGATGGTGCCCTTGGCCGCCCAGTCGCGCGAGGACCCGGTGCCGTATTCCTTGCCGGCGATCACCACCAGCGGCACGGCGTCCGCCTTGTATTTCATGGCCGCGTCGTAGATCGCCATTTTTTCCGGCGGCGTCGTGCCGAAATACAGGGTATTGCCACCTTCCTCGCCACCGAACATCAGGTTCTTGATGCGGATGTTGGCGAAGGTGCCGCGCACCATCACGTCGTCGTTGCCGCGGCGCGAACCGTAGCTGTTGAAGTCCGCCGGCTGCACGCCGCGCGACTGCAGGAAACGGCCCGCGGGCGAATCCTTCTTGATGTTGCCGGCAGGCGAGATGTGGTCGGTGGTGATGGAATCGCCGAACAGCCCGAGCACGCGCGCGCCGTGGATGTCGTCGATCGAGCCGACCTGCATGGTCATCCCGTCGAAGTAGGGCGGGTTCTTGATGTAGGTCGAGGCCGCGTCCCAGGCGAAAGATTCGCCTTCCGGCGATTCGATCCCGTTCCAGCGCGAATCGCCCTTGAACACGTCGGCATAGTTCTTGGCGAACATCTCCGGACCGACCGTCGCGGCGATCAGGTCGCCGATTTCCTTGTTCGTCGGCCAGATGTCGCGCAGGTACACGTCCTGGCCGTCGCTGCCCTTGCCGAGCGGTTCCCTGGTCAGGTCGATGTTCACCGTGCCGGCGATCGCATAGGCCACGACCAGCGGCGGCGAGGCG
>JGI24770J26754_10001980_pt1 | contig 14286 bp, 13 predicted proteins | sample LakOneMetagenome_FD_26754 | JGI IMG/M metagenome (IMG submission 26754) | reverse complement strand
GAACTCCTCGAAATGGCCACCGTGCCGGCCTTCAGTGCGCTAGGCAAGGACATCACGCACGTCGCCGGCGTGCCGTCCTGCAAGCTGACCGCCGACGCCAGTAGCGCGACGATCCAGAGCACACTCGCAGCGCCGTCCGGTGAACTATTCGGCGGCATGTCTTTCATCAATTTGAACGACGGCATCGGCGTCTCGTACAACGCGACAGCCATCAACGGCTTCTGGCGAACCGGCCCCGGCGCACCGGTGCCAGCGATCACCGCACCCGTTTCACCGTCCGCCGCGAACCCTGCGTCCGCGCCGGATCTCACAAGTGGCGGCAACACCACGATCACGGTGACCGACGAAGGCAAAACCTACGTCTCGACCTTTGCGCGCTCGATTGATGCGGTGTCGGCGTTGTTTATGGCCAGCAGTATTCGCGGTGAATACGGATTTACGAATGACGGCGTATTCAGCAATGTCTTTGTTGTAACGCTGCCGACCAAGCCGTACTACATTTACTCGGGGGCGCTGTCGCCTTATCAGCGTGCGTTCGTGTTCGCGACCGCCGAATCGTGCGACGACGGACAGAAGCGATCAATGGACCGCGAGGAGTTTCTGGGTGTCCCCGACAGCAGCCTCGGCGAGCCGGGACAGCGTCTGCCGGCTTCATGGTGCGGCACTGCCAATATTTACGGTTTTCGCGACGTTGATAGCGGTCCTCCGGTGTTCACGGCGATGGCGTTTAACTCGCCGCGAATGCTGGCGATCGGAGCGATTCAAAATCAGGGCGCGCCCGCTACGCTGGGCAAGGAAGGCGGCCACCTCGAGGCGTTTCCAACGCAACCCGACGCCAGGCTGATTCCCACAAGCTCGTCGGTCCTGGCACGCTCGCCAACGACCGGCGAAATGGTGTGGCAACCCGCTGCGCATACGTACTACGGTCTGCCGATGCTCGGCTTCGCGCTCTCGCTGGCGAAGTACAACGCGGGCACGCCGCAGCAAAACTTCGGCAACATGAATCCGCTCAATACGCAACGCACCATCACGGCGCCCTAGGCCATGCGACGCTCAATGAATCACCTTCCCGCCTCCGCCCCGAAAACATCGGCAACGGCCCGTTTCGCACTGACCGCGCTCGCATTCGGCTGCCTTGTTGCTTCGGTGCCTGCGGCTGCGCAGACGATGCACATCGAAACCAGCGGCCGCGGACAGGCGTTGATCTTTCCGTATTACACGGTGCGCAACGGCACCGTCTCGCTGATGTCGCTGGTGAACCAGGCCGACCAGGCCAAAGCCTTGCGCCTGCGCGTACGTGAAGCCATCGGCGGCCGTCCGGTCGCCGAACTTAACCTGTTTCTTTCGCCGAAAGACGTGTGGACCGCCGCGTTCGTACCGACAACGGACGGCGCGACCATCGTCAGCAACGACAAGTCGTGCACCGAGCCGAAAATTTCCGGCAGCAGCACCGGGCTAGTGTTTTCCAGCGCTGCCTTCGCCAATGACGGGCCAGCCTATTTTCCCTACATAGCCGCTGACCGCACTCGCGAGGGATACGTCGAAGTCATCGAAATGGCGAGCTTTGATTATGGTGCTCCCCTTGGCCGGGACGTGACGCACAGCGCCGGCGTACCGCCCTGCCGAATCACTGCTACCGCTGACGCAGCAGCGGTCCAGAGCACGCTCAGCGCGCCTTCCGGCGGCATCGTCGGCAGCATGAGCTTCATCAATCTCAACGACGGGCTCGGCGTGTCCTACAACGCGATCGCCATCAACGGCTTCTGGCGAACCGGCCCCGGCGCAGCGGTACCAACGATCACCGCACCCGTTTCACCGTCCGCCGCGAACCCGCCATCCGCGCCGGACCTCACCAGCGGCGGCAACACCACGATAACGGTGACCGACAAGGGCAAGACCTACGTCTCGACCTTTGCGCGATCTATTGATGCGGTGTCGGCGCTGTTCATGAATTCCGCCATCAGCAACGAATATGCGTACACCGCTGACAGCACGATCAGCACGGCGTTGGTGATACTGTTGCCAACAAAACCTTATTACGTTTCCGGTGTGCTGCGTCAGCCGTTCCAGAACTTGTACGTGCCAGCACTCGGCATAGGCGCGTGCGATGACTATTCGTATACATCAGTGGATCGCGAGGAATTTGTTCCCCTCGGCAATGATGACTACTCCGCAACCCCCCGACCGCCCACGCAATTCTGCAACACAGCCAACGTGTTTGGTTTTACTCCCAATCGCACCGCATTTGACTCCGTGCGTATGCAGATGCTGACGACCGTGCAAGCGCAGGGCAACGCCGTTGCCGTTGCTGGCAAAGAAGGTGGCTATCTCGAAATGCGCGCGACGAATCCGAATGCGCTGCTCATCCCGACCAGCTCGTCCGTACTGACGCGCTCCGCCGCGACCGGCGAACTCACCTGGACGCCCGCCGCGCACACTTATTACGGCCTGCCTATGATCGGTTTTGCGCTGTCGGTGGCGAAGTACAACGCCGGGTCCCCGCAGCAGAACTTCGGCAATCTGAATGCGCTGACGTCGCGACGGCGTATCGAATAGGTGCGCTCAGCCGGCGCTAACCGGTGAGCTGCGCTTCCATCTCCCGCCGGAACGCGATGGCGCGCTGCTGCGTGGCATTGCCTTCGTCGAAGATCACGTCGTCCCAGCGCACGGTTTCGTGCGCACCGACATTGCGCTTGAGCTTGCAGCCATGGGCGAGACCGAGCGGCAGCGAACCGGTGTCGACCGATTCCGACGCCGACAAAATCTTTCCGTACACGGTGTAGCCGCCCTCGCCGTCGAGCGCTTCGCCGTACGTGAGGTTGCGCTTGGCCGTGGCCACGACATCGGCGCGCCAGTCCAGCGGCCCATCGTGCCACCACGCGAGCGGCGCACCCGTGGGTTCCGCACGCACGCCGACGCTGGCAACGCTGATGCCCAGTTCCAGCCCGATCAGGTGATACGGCTTGTACATCGCGGTGTATTCGCCAGTCTTGTCGGTCACGAGGCCGTATTCCTTGAAACAGCGTCGCACGTATTCGCGCCCGGCGTCATTGCCCGCGCGGAACACGACGTACACGCCCCAGCGCAGGTCGCGAAACACCGGGCGGCCATCGCGCTCGACGCTGGAAATTACCTCTACCATGCCATGCTGGTCGAGCAGGCCACCGACACTACGCGGACGCAGCACATGTGCGAGATCGTCGACGCCGCACGGTGGAAACAGCAGGCCGCGTGGGGGCGTCAAGCCGCAGGCGTTGGCAATCGCCGTCATCTCAATTGCGCTCTTGGTGCCATCAAGAAAACTGTTGAACATCTGCGCGTTCATGCCGCCACGCGCCGCGTCTTCCGGCGCGATGCCGTAATGCGGCCACACCGTTGCCGGCGTGCTCTCGTGATACTGCGGCAGGTACTTGGTGCCCTTGCCGGCAGCCACGACTTCAAAGCCCGCCGCGCGGCACCAATCCACGATCTCGCACACAAGAGCCGGCTGGTCGCCGTACGCGAGCGAATACACGATGCCCGCCTCGCGCGCCTTGCGCGCGAGCAGTGGGCCTGCAAGGGCATCGGCCTCGACGTTGACCATGATGATGTGCTTCTTGGCGTCGCAACACGCGAGCACATGCGCGATGCCGTGCGCGGGCGAGCCGGTGGCGTCGATGATGATCTCAAGCTCGGGTGCGGCGATCATCGCGAAGGCGTCGTTCGTGATGAATGTGTTGCCGGTGGCGTGTGCGTCCCTGAACGAACTCGCATTGAGCCACGCAGCGTCCCAACCGACATTGACCAGCGCCGCCTTCGCGCGATCAGGCGCAAGGTCAGCCACGGCTACCAGATGAATGCCCGGCGTATGTTTCGCCTGTGACAGATACATCGAACCGAATTTGCCGGCACCGATGAGGCCGACGCGTAGTGGTTTTCCAGCAGATTGGCGTTGTTGAAGCAGGGCGTGCAAATTCATGGTAACTGATCTTCCGTTCGCCCTGAACTCGTCGANGGGCTGGTGACTATTCCGTCAACGGGGCTTCGACGAGCTCAGCCCGAATGGCAGAAAACTGTGCGCTTATCGCAATGCAAATAACAACCCGAATGGGATGAACACAATGCTCGCGATATTGCCCACGAGCACGATGGACGCAACCTTTTCTGGTTCCTGTTTGTAGTAGTCGGCCACCAGAAAGTTGAGCACCGCAGGCGGCAGCGAACCGAACAGGAACACGAGGCCCACCTGCTCCTTCGTCATCGGCAGTAACCCCACCAGTATGCCCGCAACGAAGAGCCCGGTCAGCGGACAAATCGCGGCGCCAAGCAGCGAATTGGAAAAGTCTTCGCGCTTCACGTCGAGCATGCGCACGCCGAGCGACAGCAGCATCACGGGAATCGTGCAGTCACCGATCATCTTCATCGGCGTGTGTACGCTGTCGGGCAGATGCGTGCCAGTCAGCCCGAGTGCCGCGCCGATAACCGTGGCCCACACCATCGGGCTCTTGAGCAGCAGCTTGAGTTCGGCATGCTTGTGCACAATAAACGCGCCGACCGTGAAATGCAGCAGATTGGACGTGGTGAACAGCGCCACCATGCCCGCCACGCCGCTCGGACCGAAGGCAAACAACGCAAGCGGCAGCCCCATGTTGCCGCAGTTGTTGAACATCATCGGCGGAACAAANGTCCGTGGATCCTGCCCCGAGAGTTTTGCGTACGGCCACGCGATAAGTCCCGAGCCGATCACGATGGCAATGGACGCCACTACCAGCGGCCACAGCGAGACCAGATCGACGCTCTTGTCAGACAGGTTGGCNAGCACCAGAAACGGTCCGAACACATCGAGGTTCAGCCGGTTCACCACGCGCATGTCCGGCTTGTTCCAGATGCGGCCGATNACATAGCCCAGCACGATGATCGCGATCACTGGCAGAACGATTTCAAGGATGCGCAGCGCGATGTTCATGGCTTGATCTTAAACGGCAATGCGTTTCTGAGTGCAATAAAAGTCCACACGATAATCCCCGTCTGAATGACCGCCATGAGGATGAACGCGGTTTCGTAGCCCTGCGCTGCGTACCGGCCGGTCTCTGCCGTCGGAAACTGGTTTACGACCAACCCGATGCACCATTGCAGCAGAAAACCGAGGCCAAACATCAGGAAATTGAGCGTGGTCGACAGACGACCGCGCACGGCGGCCGGGAACATCGGGAACAGCGCCGCGAACACCAGATTGCCCGCAACGTGCGTGAGTCCGAAGGCGATCATGACCAGCGCCGGATGCGACGTCCACGACAACAAAAATGGCAACTGTCCAAGCAGCGCGCCGAGGCAACCCAACGACGCAAACCACGCACCGGAGACGCCGCGCAGGATCANCGTGGTCATCAGCTTGCCGAGTGCGACGTTGGCAACCAGCATGCCCGCAGAAATCAACAGCAGATAACCACCGATTTCCCCCGGTGCCATGCCCACCACATCGACCAGCCACGGCCCCGCCCACAGGCCCTGCACCGACAGCCCGATGGCGTTGGAGAAACAGGTGATCGGCGCTACTGCCCAGAACAGGGGGTGCCGGATGACCGCAGCCAGGCCGTTGTTGTTGTCGCCGGATTCGCTCGTGGCCGTCGCCGCGATGGGAGGATCGGGCACCAGGAAGGCAAGCGTGGCGGACAGCAGCAAGGTGACGACACCGATGGCGACAAACATCTGCTGCCAGCTCATCATCTGCAATAGCCAGAGCGCCGGTGCGGTGGATGCAATCGCGCCCGCATTGCCCACCGCGAGCATGTAGCCATTCATCGCGGGCAGACGCTCCGGCGGCAGCCATAACCCGAATGTGCGAATCGTTGCCATCAGGCAAGCCGCAACGCCGGCGCCAATNAACGCGCGACCGATGATGAGCCCAGCGCTTGACGTNGCAGACGCAAACACGAANCAGCCCAGCGCACAGGACAGCAGCAGCACGGATTCGACGCGCCGCGGGCGGTAGCGGTCAAGCCAGTGTCCGAGTGGAATCTGGGTGAACGCGAACGCCAGGAAATAAGCGGCAGTCAGCAGTCCGAGCGCGGCGGCATCGAGCCCGAATTCGCGCGTCAGTCGTGGCGCGATGGCGGCGTTAACCGTGCGCAACGCATAGCTGATCAGGTAAGCGCCGCCGAAGGGGACGAATATGCCGAGCGCGAAAGACCGCGCGTGTTGCGCGCTCATGCTGCTGTGCCGATGTAATCAATCACAGAATGAACTGCGAAAGATTCTCGTCGCTGACAATGCCCGCTAGCTTGTCGTCAACAAATGCCGCGTCGATGTCGATCGTGTGACCGGTCAGCGCGTCGGCCGTGAAGCTCACGTCCTCCAGCAGCCGTTCCATCACCGTATGCAGACGGCGGGCGCCGATATTTTCCTGCCGCTCGTTGACGGTAAACGCGATCTCGGCGAGACGATGAATCGCGTCAGGCTTGAAGTCGAGCGTCACCTGCTCGGTCGCGAGCAGGCCTGCGTACTGGCGCGTGAGACTGGCGTCGGTGCTGGTAAGAATGCGCTCGAAGTCCTCGACGGTCAGCGCAGACAACTCCACGCGAATCGGAAACCGGCCCTGCAGTTCAGGAATCAGGTCGCTCGGCTTGCTCAGGTGAAACGCGCCGCTGGCGATAAACAAGATGTGATCGGTCTTCACCGTGCCGTATTTGGTGTTGACCGTCGTGCCCTCGACCAGCGGCAACAGGTCGCGCTGTACGCCCTGACGCGACACATCGGCACCACTGGTTTCCTGACGCGCCGCGATCTTGTCGATTTCGTCGAGAAAGACAATGCCGTTTTGCTCGGCGTTTTCCAGCGCATTGGCCTTGAGTTCATCCTCATTGACGAGTTTGGCGGCTTCCTCGTCCTGCAGCACCTTCAGCGCTTCGTCAACGCGCATCTTCTTCGATTTCCTGCGTGTGTGCTGCATGCTGGAGAACATGCCTTGAATCTGCTGCGTCAGCTCTTCCATCCCCGGCGGCGCCATGACTTCCATTTGCGGTGACGCTACCGCCACTTCGATCTCGATTTCCTTGTCGTCGAGCTGGTTCTCGCGCAGCATCTTGCGAAATTTCTGCCGCGTCGCGTTGTCGGTTGGCTGCAGGTCATGGAAATTGACTGCACTCGGCGGCGGAAGCAATGCGTCGAGCACGCGCTCCTCCGCTGCATCCTGCGCACGGTCACGCACATCCCTGACCGCCTGTTCACGCGTCTGTTTGATCGCGACCTCCACCAGATCGCGGATGATGGTGTCGACATCGCGGCCGACGTAACCGACCTCGGTGAACTTGGTCGCCTCGACTTTCACGAACGGCGCATTGGCGAGCTTCGCCAAACGCCGCGCGATCTCGGTCTTGCCAACGCCGGTCGGTCCAATCATCAGGATGTTTTTCGGCGTGATTTCGTGGCGCAACGGTTCCTGCACCTGCTGCCGCCGCCAGCGGTTACGCAACGCAATGGCCACCGCTTTCTTCGCCGCCGCCTGGCCCACAATGTGCCGGTCCAGCTCATGGACGATTTCTTTCGGGGTCATGGGGGTGGGCATTGCGAATTGGAGCTGAAGCGTTGAACCTTCGATTTTAGGCGGCGCTAGTAAAACCTGATGACATCGATGACCGGCGGCTGAAACAGGCGCAGCGGCAGGCCGATCATTCCGAGACCGCTGGTGACGAATACCTGACGGTCGCCAATTTGATAGAGACCACGCTTGAATCCGCCGCGGGTAGCCGCTTTCAGCATCCACTCTGTGACGATCGGTAAATTCACCTGTCCGCCGTGCGTATGCGCGGCGAGCATCGTGGGGATCGACGTGTCGGTCAATCGGTCAACGGAATCCGGGTTGTGCGCGAGCGCGACCAGCGGTTCATCGTTGCCCGCCACTGGGGGTGGCATGTCTTTGTGCACCCACCGGTCGCCCATGCCGACGAATCTGACGCCGCGGACAGTGACGACGGTGCCTTCGATCGGTTCAACCCGATGCGCAATGAGCGCTGCGCGCAATTCGGCGGCCAGTGGCGGGCCAGGCATTTCTTCGTCATGATTGCCCGGCACCGACAGCACACGATGTCGCGACTGCGCCATTGGTGCAAGTAACTCCAGCAGCGGTCGCGTCGGTTCATACGTCCAGTCACCTGCAACCACCACCAGGTCAACATCAAGCCGGTTCAGCGCGTCAACAATCTGCTGCATACGCCCGCGCCCTTGAAAAACGCCGATGTGCATGTCAGCTATTAGAGCAACGCGCAGCGGTTTACCAATCCGCAAAGTGGATTCGCGAATGACGATCTGCTCCGGCTCAATGAAGCGTGCGTAGATTGCCGAGACCGCCAGCATCAACGCGAACCATGCGCCGAACATGCTCCACCAGTGTTTTGCTCGCAACGCTACAACGGCGCAGACCAGTGCAACCAGGCCGTAAGGCACCGATAGCCAGAACATCTCGGTGAAGAAAAATCGATAAGCCTCAATCTTTTGTTCACGCGGCAACAGTCGCACGACCACCAAAAAACCGGCAACCAGAACGGGCGGCGCGGACCAGAGCAGATAGGACAAACGCAATTTCGGCATGACGCCATTCAAGCAGAAAGCCTTGGCGAGACCCTACAATCCTCGAAAACCACAATGACGCGCAGCAACGTTCAGCGCGCAACCAAGGACGCGACAATGCCTATTCTGCAAGACAAAAAGATTCTCCTGACCGGACTGCTTTCCAACCGCTCGATTGCTTTTGGCATCGGCAAGGCGCTCAAGCGTGAAGGCGCGACGCTCGCGTTCACTTACGCAGGCGAGGCGATGAAGGAACGCGTCGAGAAGCTGGCGCCGGAACTCGGCGGTGGGCTCATCATGAGCATGGATGTNACTAAGCAGGACGAGATCGACGGCGTGTTTGCCAAACTCGGCAGCGAGTGGGGCGGGCTTGAAGGTGTAATCCATTCGATCGGGTTTGCGCCGCGGGAATCGATCGCCGGGGACTTTCTTGATGGCATGTCGCGCTCGTCGTTCATGACCGCGATGGACATTTCGGCATACAGCTTCGCGGCACTCGGCAAGGCGGCGCGCCCGCTTATGAAAGGGCGCAACGCCGCGATGCTCACGCTGACTTACCTTGGCGCAGTGCGCGCTCTGCCGAACTACAACACGATGGGCGTGGCCAAGGCCGCGCTTGAAGCCAACGTGCGCTACATGGCGGCCGCGCTCGGCCCCGAGGGCACGCGCGTCAACGGCATCAGCGCCGGCCCGATCAAGACGCTCGCGGCGGCGGGCATCGCCGGCTTCTCGACGATGCTCAAAAAGTTTGCTGACGCAACGCCACTAAAACGTGGCATTACCGCGGACGAGGTCGGCAATGTGGCCGCGTTCCTGATGTCGGACTGGGCGAGCGCCATGACCGGCGAAATCCTCTATGTCGACAACGGCTTCTCGCACATGGCGACCGGGCTCGACGACGGCGGCGATCGCCCGAAAGAGTAATCCGCCTACGCTGCCGTCTCGGCGGCGGCCGCTTTCGCCGCGAGCCGTCGCGAGATATGTCCGACCAGCGGCATCGCGGCGAAAACGACGGTCGCAAACGGCGCGGCGAACCACGCCACCACGAGCGCGGCGACGCTGAGAACGATCAGCGAGACGATGCGAAAGCGGCTGCCAATGAAGATCGCGTTGCTCAACGGTGCGTCCAGCAATGCCGGTGAACGCCGGGCGATGATCAGCATCGCGAGCGATGTCGCCGACAACACAATCATGTTGATCGCATAAAAGCACTGCGAGACGAACGCCCCCGCATATTCGCCGACTAGTGCCGAGCTGAACGGCATCAGGCTTGCCGCACAAAGCATCGCAATGTTGGCCCACAGCATGCGTGCGTCAACGTGACGCACATGCTGGAACAGGCGGTGGTGTCCCAACCAGAAAAACGCGAGTACAAAGAAACTGATGATCCAGGCCAGCCCTTTCGGTAGCAGAGCGACCAGCGCATGCTGCAGCTGCTCGACATTGGTGACTGCTCCGTGCTCGCCAATCTTGAGTTCGATCACGAGCAACGTCATGGCGACNGCGAAGATCCCGTCGGTGAGGGCCTCGATACGGTGTTTCGACAGATAGCCGGGGCCCGCNGCGCCATGCAAATCGGTCGGCGCGGTGGCGGCTTTATCTGGTGCGGTCAATGTCATGGCTGGAAATCATAACAAGCAAATTGGCAACCAGGACNGGACTTTGTCTGGCAGCACGGAACANCAGGTTGAAGCTCCCGGAGAAGCAATGACTTCTTGNCGCATTCATTACTGCATNAGGCTCGGAGCCACATTCANGGGAAAGTCGACTTTACGTATTTTCTTGCCGTAACCCTTTTGCGAACGTGTTTTCACGCAGAAGTTGCATGACTCCACGCCTCGGGTTTGAGCACCGGAAACGGCAGTCCGCGCTTCATTTTCAGCAACGCGCGGTCATAGCTGAGCAGGGCGTCGGCGTTGCCGCACAGCGCGACCTGCAGGAATTTCTGGTCATCGCGGTCGCTGCATTTGGGTAGCGCGGCCACACGTTCAGCGTCGATGCCGACCCACTCAATGTAGGGGCCGATCAACGCGACCGCGTCGGTGATCTGCTCATCTTCGAGCTTGAACATCGGATAGCCGAGCACATGCTTGAGCTCGCGATAAGTAGCGATTGACAGCAGCGGCGTCACGCGTTTTTGCTGCCACGCTTCGCGCAGCGGCAGATGGCGAGAATCCTTGAAGATCAGCGCCGAGACGAGGACGTTGGTGTCGATGACGAGGCGGCTCATCCGGTCGCTCCGTCCCGCTGTGACCGGGCTACTGCGCCGTCCAGCCGCCGTCCATCGAATACGCCGAGCCGGTGATCGAGCCACCCGCNTCGGTGGTGAGGAACAGCGCCAGCTCGGCCAGATGCTCCGGTGAAACAAANCGCTCGCTTGGTTGTTTTTCNCCGACNAGNTGCTTGGTCGCATCGTCAACCGAAATGCTCTGTGCGGCGGCGCGTGCGTCGATCTGTTTGCGCACCAGCGGCGTATCGACCCAGCCNGGGCAGATCGCGTTGCAGGTGATCAGGCTCTTCGCGTTTTCCAGCGCAGTCACCTTGGTCAGTCCGACGATGCCGTGCTTGGCCGCGACGTACGCGCTCTTGTTCGCCGACGCGACAAGCCCGTGCGCCGAGGCGACGTTGATGATGCGGCCCCAGCCACGCTTCTGCATGTCGGTCAGCGCAATCTTGGTGGTGTGAAACGCGCTCGACAGATTGATCGCTATCACGGCGTCCCAGCGGTCATCCGGAAAATCCTGAATCGGCGACACGTGCTGGATGCCCGCGTTGTTGACCAGCACATCAATGCGTCCGCAGATCGCGATGGTCTGCTTGATCAGCATCTGCGCTTCGGCACCCTTCGACAGATCGGCAGGCACGAAATGCACGCGCGTACCCGACGCTTCGGCGATTTCTTCGCGCAGGCGATCAATTTCGACGGGATCACCGAAACCATTCATCACGACTTCTGCGCCAGCCATGGCGAAGCGGCGTGCCATCGACAGGCCGATGCCGCTGGTTGACCCGGTGACGAGGGCGACGCGATTTTCTAGTGACTTCATGATGATTTCCTGCNGGATTTATTGCGCCGCATCATAACGCGACAGCGCGTGGCCTGCNCANGCGGTCTCGTCATTCATCGCTATCAGCCACTCGCTTTGGCAACGCCCGTTTGAACTCGGTCAGCGTTGCCATGCGTGCCTCGGCGTGATCCACGATCGGCAACGGATAGTCCACACCGGGCGTGAAGCCGCGCACCTGCTGCTCGATCGGGGNGGTCAGCCACGGTGCGTGAAGGTCCTTGTCCGAGAGTTTCGCCACCTCCGGCACGTACTTGCGGATGAATGCCCCCTTTTCGTCGAAATTCTGGCTCTGGGTGATGGGGTTGAAGATGCGGAAGTAAGGCTGCGCGTCGCAGCCGGTGGACGCCGCCCACTGCCAGCCACCGTTATTGGCTGAGAGGTCGAAATCGTTGAGCTTCTGCGCGAAATACTGTTCGCCCCAGCGCCAGTCGACGAGCAGATCCTTGGTCAGAAAGCTCGCCGCGACCATGCGCAAGCGGTTGTGCATGTAGCCGGTCTGATTGAGTTGGCGCATCGCGGCATCCACCAACGGGTAACCGGTGCGGCCGTCGCACCACGCGGCGAAACGTTCGGGATCGTTGCTCCAGCGAATAGCGTCGTATTCCGGTTTGAAAGCACCGTCGACCACACGCGGGTTGTGATGCAGGATATGCACATAGAAATCGCGCCAGATCAGCTCGGACAGCCAGACCTCGGCGCCACGCGAGCCTTCCTGCCAGCGCTGCCACGCGGCGGAAACCAGGCCGCGAATGGAAATCGAGCCAAAACGCAGATGCGTCGACAAATAGGATGGCCCCTTGATCGCCGGGAAGTTGCGCGCGTCAGCGTAGCGATCGATGCGTTCAAGAAATTCCGCGAAAAGCTTCTCGCCACCCGACATGCCGGTGGGGAATTTCAGCGTTTTTAGATTGGTTCGCTGGAAGCCCATTGCTTCGATGGACGGCAAATCGTCAGTTGTGGCAGCGCAGAGCCGTGCCTTGTGCGTCTGCACCGGATACGGTTTCACATAAAACGCCTCCAGCCGCTTGAGCCAGGCGTTCTTGTAAGGCGTAAACACCGAAAAGAACTTGCCCGCGCCCGTGAGAACTTCATCCTTCTCGAAGATCACGTGATCCTTGCGCGTCTCGAACGCGATGCCCCTGACTTTGANTTGCTGCGCCACATGGGCATCACGTGCAACCGCCTGCGGTTCATAGTCGTGGTTGGTGAACACTGCGTCAACGTCCAGCGTCTGCGCGAGCCTCGGGATCGCGTCGCGCGCCCGGTCGTAAAGCACATGCAGCCCGCCGCCCAGCACTTCCAGTGCCGCGCGCAGCTCGACGATGCTCTCCCATATGAACTCAACGCGGCGATCCGCCTTGTCTTCCAGCGCATCGAGGATTTCGCGGTCGAATACGAAAACGCAATGCACGCGCTCCGAATTCGTGAGCGCGGCGTGCAGGGCTGCGTTGTCGAACGAACGCAAATCGCGTCGAAACCAGAACAGCGCGGAGCGGTGAAGCATGGGTAGAGTCCAGTTCGCTGGCCGCTCCCTGAGTGCTGTGTCTTTTTTTGGTCTTATTGGCCTGCGTTTCCGCTATTTTGCCAGTCACGCTAAACGTGGCTTGCCACGTAGAATATTCACTTATGGAAAGCAGTTGCCTCGCCGGTCACTTCCTGATTGCCATGCCTGCCATGGCCGATCCCAATTTCAAGGGAACGGTGACCTATTTGTGCGAGCACAACGAACGCGGCGCGCTGGGTGTAGTAGTTAATCGGCCCACCGATCTCACCATGGAATCCCTGTTCGAGCAGATCGAGATCGACGTGTCCGATCTCGCGCTGTCGCAACGCAAGGTGCATTTTGGCGGTCCGGTTAGCGTGGAGCACGGCTTCGTGCTGCACCGCTCGCATGGGTCGTGGAATTCGTCCATCGTCGTCAGCGACGAGCTCTCTCTGACGACATCCAAGGATATTCTCGAAGCGGTCGCGCATGGCAACGGCCCCAGCGAATGGTTGCTCACGCTCGGTTACGCAGGCTGGGGCGCGGGACAGCTTGAAGAGGAAATTGCGGCCAACGCATGGCTCACGGTGCCNGCTGATGCCGAAATGCTGTTTGAGATACCACCNGAAGGCCTGCTCGATGCCGCCATCGAGCGCCTCGGCATCTCCAAGTTTGCATTGTCCAATGTCGCGGGCCACGCGTGAACAGCAAGACCTTTCTTGCCTTTGATTTTGGTGAGCGCCGCATTGGTGTGGCCATCGGCAATGATCTGACGGAAACCGCGAATCCGCTGACCGCGATTGATGCCACGAACGACGATGGCCGTTTCTCCGCAATCAGTGTTCTGGTGAAAGACTGGACGCCAAATGCTTTTGTCGTCGGCCGTCCTGCGCATCCGGATGGCAAAGCGCATGCGATGACCGCACGCTGCGAAAAATTCGCACGGCAGCTCGAAGGCCGCTTTGACCGGCCGGCCTATCTGGTCGACGAGCGCTACACCAGCGTCGACGCCGCAAAGGCGCTGTCAGGCAGCAAATTGACCGGTCAACGCAGAAAACAGGCGATTGATGCCGAAGCAGCGGCGCAGATTCTGCGCCGTTTTTTTATCGAGGGACCCATGAATCTTGAGAGCGCAGCCGCGCCATGAGCACGCAAACTGACCCGCGCAGCACGCTGCCTGATGCCGAAGCG
>JGI24770J26754_10001975_pt1 | contig 14294 bp, 13 predicted proteins | sample LakOneMetagenome_FD_26754 | JGI IMG/M metagenome (IMG submission 26754) | reverse complement strand
GCGTGGACGGAGCACTGTGAAGCGGTCTGTGCAGCACTCAACGTGCCGATGACGGTTGAGCGCGTTCAGGTAGATCGCGCGTCGCGCGTCGGCATCGAAGCGGCAGCACGGGAGGCCCGCTATCAGTCGCTCGATCACGTGGACGCGGACCTTGTCCTGCTCGCACATCATGCGAGAGATCAGGCCGAAACGCTGTTGTTGCAGCTTTTGCGCGGCGCCGGGCCGGCTGGCCTGGCCGCCATGCCGGAGCACACGGATCACTACCTGCGCCCTCTGCTGCGGGTGTCCAAGTCCGACATACTCTCGTACGCGGCGGCTCACTCCCTGACGTGGGTGGAGGACGAAAGCAACGCCGACCCAAAATTTGCCCGCAACCGGCTGCGCCGTGACGTGTGGCCGGCGCTGGTCCAGGCATTTCCGTCCGCCGAGGTCACGCTGCCGCGTGCAGCGTCACATCAGGCAAGCGCAGCACAGTTGCTTGATGACCTGGCGGACATTGATACGGCGGGCTGTGTCGATGGCACGGCCATGATTCTGGCCGCTTTCAACGCGCTGTCGCATGCGCGACGTGCCAACCTGCTGCGCTACTGGCTCGAGCAGCACGCAGTACCGATTCCGGCAACACACACGCTTGCGGATTGGTTGCAGCAACTGAACACGACTTCCACCGAACAGGCCATTCAGCTTCACGCACCGGGCACCGCTGCTGCACCGGCATCGGTTCGCGTTTATCGCGGGCGAGCGTATGTGGTGCGGGACACCCCACGCTGGGCGCCGTGCGACTGGAGCGGACAGCCAACGGTGAGGCTGGTAGCAGGCGACAAAGTCGTGGCGACACTGGTATTCAGCCTGTACGCAGGTGCCGACGCCATTCGGGTACCGAACGCTGGCGAGCGCTGGCGAGTGCGAACGCGCGAAGAAGGTGACAACATCGCGCTGACTGCACGCTCGGGCCATGTCTCGCTCAAGAACATCTTTCAGGCAGCAGAGGTTCCGCCCTGGCAGCGCGAACGCTGGCCGTTGTTGACCTGCGACAAGGAAATCGTCTGCGTTGTCGGGCTTGCGACAGCAAACGCGTTTACAGTTCGGCCGTCGGAAACCGGACTCCGGTGCGAGTGGAAACCCGCATGGGGCGGTCTTTCCCCTTCGTAAAATCAGATCAAGACGCCAACGAGTGCTGCAGATGCGCATTCCGACAGCGCAGCGCCACAGAATCAAACAGGAGATGTGTCCCATGTTCAAGAAAATCACGATGCTCGCGGCAGCGGTCGGCTGCGCGTTCAGCGCCAGCGGTGCGCTGGCCGCCTACCCCGACAAGCCGATCACGGTGGTCGTGCCGTTCGCTGCGGGCGGGCCGACTGANGTNGTCGCACGCACGCTGGCGCAGGCGATGGGCACTCAGCTCAAGGGCTCGATGATTGTTGACAATACCGGCGGCGCTGGCGGCACGATCGGTGCCGGAAAAGTCGCTCGTGCTGCGGGCGATGGCTACACATTGCTGTTTCACCACATCGGTATGTCAACGGCGCCAGCGCTCTACCGCAAGCTCGACTTCAAGCCACTGGAAGACTTCATTCCGATTGGCGCCGTCGTTGACGTTCCGATGACGCTGATTGCAAAACCGCAGACGACGCAGACCAATCTCAAGGATTTGCTGGCCTACGTTCGCGCCAACAAGGACAAGATCAATCTCGCCAATGCCGGCGTCGGTGCCGCGTCTCACCTGTGCGGGTTGCTGCTGCAAAATGCCATGAAGACGGATCTGACGACTGTGCCGTTCTCCGGAACTGGTCCGGCAATGACCGCGCTGCTCGGTGGCAATGTCGACATCATGTGCGATCAGACGACCAACACCACGGGGCAGATCAAGGGCGGCAAGGTCAAGGCGTTCGCAGTAACCAGCAAAGCCAAGCTTGCCAACTTCCCCGATCTGCCGCCTCTCGCGACGGAGCTGCCCGGCTTTGAAGTCGGCGTCTGGCACATTCTTTACGCGCCAAAAAACACGCCTGCTGATGTCGTGAGCAAGCTGCAGACGGCACTACAAGCCGCGATCAAGGATCCGGGCTTCGCCGCCAAAATGAAGGAGCTTGGGGCCGAAATCATGCCGGCCGACCGTCAGACTTCAGCCGGAGCGAAAGCGCTGCTACAGGCTGAAATTGCCAAGTGGGCACCAATCATTCAGGCAGCAAAAGCATACGCCGACTGAGCGACTTTGTTCACGCTGTAGANACCTCAACGCAGGCGCCAGACGGCGCCTCGCCGGAGCGAAGAAAAGCCGCAGACCAAAGTCATGCGGCTTTTTTGTTGCTTATTCCCCGCCTGTACCCGTTTTGGCGGTAGTCTCGTCGTCGGGCTTTTCGAGTAGCTTGGTCAAGCACCCGGCACAGGTAAATACCGTGCGCCCCCCCACTTTGCGTGTTTTGCCGCCACGAATGATGGCAGGCTGCTTACAGGTTCCGCAAAGACGGGTCCAACTGCCGGCCACAGAACGCTTGCGCGGAGTAGCCGTTTGTTGACGAAATTTGGCGATCTGGTTCGGATCGAGCATAGACATCAACACCCTGTGTTTCGCCTTTTTGCACCACTTGACAACCAAGTCGTGTAAAAACTTACACGTCCCGGGCCCATGTTTTGGACTTCAAGAGTTGCAACAAAGCGTTGTATTTTCAACGGCCTATATTATGTCTCAAAAGCCGTTTCTTTTCCACTCCCGCATGATGAAAACCAGACAAAACTTCTCCCACGGCTTCGTTCTGCCCCTGCTTTTCATCCTCATGGTGCTCGCCATCATTGCCGTGGGTTACGGTTATTTCGTCTGGAAATGGAATTACTCGGAAGGCGAACGCGCGGGCGTCGTGCAGAAATTCTCGAAAAAAGGCTGGCTCTGCAAAACGTGGGAAGGCGAACTCAACATGGTCGTACTGCCCGGTGCTTTGCCGGAAAAATTCTTTTTCACGGTGTTCGACGAAAACGTCGCCGCAGCGGTCAATCGCAACGTAGGTAAGCGTGTTGCACTGCACTATGAAGAGAAGGTCGGTCTGCCAACAAGCTGCTTTGGCGAAACCCGCTACTACATCAAAAAAGTAGCTCCACTTCCGGAGTAACGCGCAATCAGGCGTTGGTAATCCTCCGGGGTGTCTATCCCCGGCGGCAGAGGTTCGTCAACGACCGCAACGGCGATGCGGTAGCCATGCGCGAGCGCCCGAAGCTGTTCCAGCGCCTCAAATCGCTCGAGCGCAGGAACAGTCAGCTCCGGAAAGATGCGCAGAAACGACGCACGGTAGGCGTAGAGCCCGATGTGCCTATGCATCGGAAGACCCGGGGGCAGCGTAGTCTGTGTTGCGGCCCATGCATCACGTGCGTACGGAATCGGTGCCCGACTGAAGTACAACGCCTGACTCGCCTCGTTGATCACACACTTGACGACGTTGGCGTTGAACGCATCGGCAATATCGTGGATCGGATGGCAAAGTGTAGCCATGGCGGCCTCGGGGTGCGCATCCAGAAGTTGTGCCACCTGATCAATCGCCGTCGCAGGAATCAACGGTTCGTCGCCCTGAACGTTCACTACGATCATTTCGTCCGCGAGCTGGAGCTGTTGCACGACCTCGCTCAAGCGATCGGTGCCAGTCGCGTGGTCAGCGCGCGTCATGACGTGCTGAATGCCTGCCGAGGCGCAGGCGGCGGCGATGCGGTCATCGTCGGTCGCGACTATGACACGGTCCGCAGAAGCAAGGGCGGCGCGTTCCGCCACGCGCACAACCATCGGCTTGCCGAACAGGTCAATCAGCGGCTTGCCCGGAAAGCGGGTCGACGCAAATCGGGCGGGAATGACAACCGTGTAGCTCACGGTCGTATTCGCCTGCCATGCCCAGTCACGGGGCCGGTCACGACAGGGCTTCCGCCTCTGCGGGTGTCAGCTTTCTCGCCTCATCTTCAAGCATGACCGGCATATCGTCACGAACGGGGTAGGCCAGACGCGCCGACTTCGAAATCAGCTCCTGTCGGGCCTTGTCGTAAATCAATGGCCCCTTGGTAACCGGGCAGACGAGGATTTCAAGCAGTTTCGGGTCCATCGGCGGGTACTTCACTTTCGTTGTAGCCAGCGCGCGCTTCGCGCATGAGATGCAGGAGTTTACGTTTGGTCTCGGGTGCCAGATGCACGGTCAACGGCACCACCCACATACGGCGATCGGCAAACTCACGACACTTGGCCGCATCTTTCTCGGTCATCAGGATCGGGCGATCACCCATCGCCGAGAAATCAGACTGACGAAATGCATGATGATCCGGAAAGGCGAACAACTGACCGGGCACGCCCGCGCGCTTGAGCGCATCAGAAAACTGGCGCGGGTTCGCGATACCGGCGACGACGGCCGGGCGCGACTGCTCGAACGTCGAAAGCGGGGTCTTGCGGGTCGGTTCGACAAGCGCATACGCCTCGCTGAGTTTTCTGCGCGCAACGTGATGATTGCCATCCTTGTAGCCTCCCGTGGGCGTAATCCAGGACGGCATGATGCGCAGCGCGCATTCGCGGGCCCGAACGCGTGGCTCACGCAAGGGTCCGGCGGGCAGCAGCTTGCCGTTGCCGTAACGGCGCTCGGCGCTGATGACTTCGACCTCAATATCCCGCATCAAGCCATAGTGCTGCATGGCATCGTCAGCCACCAGCACATCAACCTCCGGATTTTTTTCGAGCAAGCTGGTCGCGGCGTCAACGCGATTCGCGCAGACGACCACCGGCACCCCGAGCGCGAAATGAAGCAGCGGCTCGTCGCCCACGTCCGACGGGATCGAACGCTCGCTCACGCTGCGCGGGGTCTTCGGACTCACCGGATAGCCGCGACTGATGATGCCCGGGTGATAGCCGGCCTGTTGCAGGCAGCGCACGATCGCCTGGACAACTGGCGTTTTGCCGGCACCACCGACCACCACGTTGCCGACAACGACTACCGGCACGCCGGGATGACGCTGCCTGAACACACCACGTCGGTAGAGCGCCCGGCGTGCGGCAATGATCACGCCATAGAACCATGACAGCGGAGCTAGCAGGGTCGCCAGGAGGGTTGGCGTTTTCGCCCACCATGTCTTTTCGAGCAACGCTGAAAGCATGTTGAGTCCGGTGTGGGGATTGCGCGTTTGTCGCGCCGTCAGGCTCGGGCCCTACTTGCCCGGCGCCGACGGCGTTTGCGTCGCAAACGTGATGTTCGGGAAATTCGCGAGCCGCGCAGCCTCCATGACGTGCACTACGTCCTGATGCTTGGCTGACGCATCGGCATTGATGATGATGACCGGATCGGCGGCACCGCCGGCCGCGTCTTTCAGCGCTGCGGCAAGCGCCACAACACTGGTAAAGCCGAACACCTGTTTGTTGAGCGCGTACTTGCCAGCGGCGTCAATGCCAACGTTGATTTCCTTTGGCCGCTGCGTCTGTTTTTCGGCCTCCGCCTCGGGCAGCGAAATCTTGAGCTCGGTGAACTTGCTGTAAGTGGTCGACGCCATCAGGAAGATCAGCACCACCAGCAACACGTCAATCAACGGGATGAAGTTGATCTCGGGCTCTTCACGGAAGCGGCCTCGGCGGAAGTTCACTTGGCGCGATCTCCGTGCAGGATGTCCACCATGCGCGTCGCCTGCTGTTCCATCTCGATCAGCAGCGAATCGACCTTGCCGCGGAAATAGCGATAGAACATGAGTGCCGGCACCGCCACGATGATGCCCATCGCGGTGTTGTAAAGCGCCACCGAAATGCCGTTAGCCAGGCGCGTTGGATCGACGCCTGCGCTGCCCGTGCTGCCGAAAATTTCGATCATGCCGATGATGGTGCCCAGCAGGCCCATCAGCGGCGCAGCCGCAGAAATGGTGCCGATGGCGTTCAGATACTTTTCCAGGCCGTGTCCGACCACGCTGCCTGTTTCCTCGAGCGCTTCCTTGACGACCGGACGCGGCGCCTTGATGTTGGCAAGTCCGGCCGCGAGGATTTGCCCCATCGGGCCCTGCCCCGCCGTCAGGTCGACGAGCTCCTGCGTGAGGCCTTTCTTGCGGTATTCGGCGATAACCTTGTCGACCAGCCCCGGCGGAATGATCTGCGCGCGGCGCAAGGTCCATGCGCGCTCAATGATGAGCGCCAGCGCAACGATGGATACGAAGATGAGCGGCCAGATCGGCCAGCCCGCCGCCTTGATAATGTCCCACATGCAGCGAAGTCTCGGTAGGTGAAATTAGTAGCCAGTGTAACGCGGCCAGTGCCCGGTTGTTGAGTCTGTCACGTCGCAAAATGAAGTCAACAGCTTTTTCCTGAAACGAACATTAAATCGGGGCGTGACGCGATTTTGTGCTCAAGTCGACATATGGGCTGAATGAGGCTACGGCCCTTATCCAATGGTTCTTTCCTGCTGAAGCTGTATGAAATTTGTCGGCGGTTGCTGCGACCGGCAACGTCATGGCTAGCGGCACAAATCCCGGCAGGCGATCACTGTCGCACCGTCCCGACAATGTCCCGCAACAACGTGTTCACATAACGCGCTGCCGCCACATCGCCATAGGCGCCAGCGGTGATCACGACAGTCAAGTCTAGTTCGGGGACCACGAATATCCGTTGTGCACCGTTGCCAAACGCCGCACTCCAGCGCACCTCCCTGCCTTGCCAGTCGGCGCTTCCGAGCCACCACTGATAGCCGTACTGCAAGCCGTCAAAATCAGTCTTCGTGCGCGGCAGCATCGATTCGTCAATCCACGCTGCCGGCACGATCTGGCGGCCACGCCATTGACCATGATCGAGCACCATGCGACCGATTTTCACCATGTCGCGCGGGCGCATGCGCAGCCCCGTGAACGCGAGCGGGCGACTGTGCACGTCGCCCACCCACTCCCAGTCAACAATGCCAAGCGGCTCGAACAGATTGTTACGCGCAAAGTCCCGCAATGGCACCTTTGTTTCACGCACGAGCAGGTCGGCCAGTACAGCCGTACCACCGCTGTTGTAGTTGAACCTGCTACCGGGCGCTGCGACTTTCGCCCGCTCCAGCACGTAGCGGGCGTGCGAGGACTTCCAGAACAGGCGTGTTTCATCGTTGGGAATGCCACCGCTCTCGCTCCATTCGAGCCCGCCAGTCATCGTGAGCAGGTGCTGCAGCGTAACGGCCTTGCGCTCGGGCGTGGCGAGATCGGCGAGCTCGGGATACAAATCAAGCACCGGGGCAGCAAGGTTCGTGAGCTTGCCCTGCTCCCGGGCGATACCCAGCAGCAGGCTCACCACGGTCTTGCTAATGGATCGCGTGTCGTGCACGACGGTAGGACCGAACTTCGCCGGCCACGAGATGAGGCCGTAAACGCCCCGATCCGGCCCATCACGATAAGTCTCCGCGACTAAATGACCATTGCGCTCCACGATGATGCCGTGCAGGTTCGCTTCACCACCGGTCGCCCGTGCGAGCACGGCACACAGGCGCGCGGCATCAAAGCCTGCCTTGGTGATGTCTTTCGATTGCCAGCCATCGTCGACGGTTGCCGGAATCGCACATGAGGGCTCATCGGCGTGGGCGACAGCCGCAAGAATCGCCAGCAAAGCCGCCAAAATGCATCGCGACACGGTATGAAACTGCACCGGACCTCCCATTCAGCAGATTNTCGTGTGCCAGGTCGCGCCTGACTGTCACACGCAGGTTCAGCAAGTCCCTTTGCCAGCTCCCGTCTATCCCTGACCTGCTACGCTGGCTTCCAGCTGTCCTTAAGCGTCACGGCACGATTGAACACCAGCGCGCCCGGTTTCGACAATACGCGATCCGGCGTGAAGTAACCGTTGCGTTCGAACTGATAGCTCTCGTCCGCCTTCGCATTCGCCAGCGACGGTTCGAGCCACGCGGTCACGATTTTGAGCGAATGCGGGTTGAGGTAGTCCTTGTAATCCCCCTCGCCCGCATCCGGGTTCTCGACGTTGAACAGGCGGTCATAGAGCCGCACCTCGGCCTGAATGCCGTCGAGCTTGCTGACCCAGTGAATTGCGCCCTTGACATTGCGACCGCCGGTGCCACTCTTGGTCGCGGGGTCGTACGTCGCATAGATCGTCGTGACCTTGCCTGCTGCGTCCTTCTCAATACGCTCGCACTTGATGATGAAGCCGTGACGCAGGCGCACTTCGCCACCAGGTACGAGACGGAAGAAGCCCTTGACCGGATTCTCCATGAAGTCTTCGCGCTCAATGAACACTTCGCGTGCGAACTTGAAATCGCGCTTGCCACGCGTTTCGTCATGCGGATGCACCGGCGCGGAGCACGGCTCAAACTGCCCTTCCGGATAGTTTTCGATGACAACGCGAATCGGGTCAAGCACCGCCATCGCCCGCGACGCAACCGCGTCGAGATCATCTCGCAGCGCACGCTCAAGATCAGTCATGTCGATCCACTGATGCGCCTTCGACACGCCAGCGCGCTCGGCGAACACGCGGATCGACGCTGGTGTGTAACCACGACGACGCAGGCCCGCCAGCGTCCAGAAGCGTGGATCGTCCCAGCCGTCGACCAGTTTCATTTCCACCAGTTCGAGCAGCTTCCGCTTGCTCATCACCGTGTAGCTCAGGTTCAGGCGCGCGAATTCGATCTGCTGCGGGTTCGGGCTCGGCAGTTTGCCCGATTCAACGAGGCGCTCCAGCACCCAGTCGTAAAGCGGACGATGCGCCTCAAACTCAAGCGTGCACAGCGAATGCGTGATGCGCTCGATGGCGTCACTGATGCTGTGCGTGTAGTCGTACATCGGATACACACACCATGTATTCCCGGTGCGGTGATGATCGGTGTGACGGATACGGTAAATCGCCGGATCGCGTAGATTGATGTTAGGCGAGGCCATGTCAATTTTCAGGCGCAGGATGTGCGAGCCGTCGGCGTGCAGGCCGCGCTTCATCTCGTCGAAGAGGCGCAGGTTCTCCTCCGCGCTGCGGTCGCGGAACGGCGAATGCTTGCCCGGCTCGGTCAGCGTGCCGCGGTTGGAGCGGATTTCCTCGGCCGACTGGCTGTCGACGTAGGCCAGACCGCGCTCGATGAAGTGCTGGGCAAACTCATAGAGCTTTCCGAAGTAGTCGCTGGCGTAGTAGAGATGATCCTTAAAGGAAAAACCGAGCCACTCGACCATTTCCTTGATCGACTCTTCGTACTCGACGTCTTCCTTGACCGGATTGGTATCGTCAAAGCGCAGGTGGCAGACGCCACCGTAATCTTTCGCGAGACCAAAGTTCAGGCAGATCGACTTGGCGTGGCCAATGTGCAGATAACCGTTGGGCTCCGGCGGAAATCGGGTGATGACCTTGCCGCCGTGTTTGCCGCTCGCGTTGTCGGCATCAATGATCTGTCGGATGAAGTTTGACTGCGACGGTGGTGACTTTTGTTCATTCATCTTTGCCGCCTTCGTCTTTTCTGACGGCGATGGATGCGCCCTTGATCGGTGCGCCCTTGGTCACAGAACCCATGTGTGATTGGACAATGTCTCTTTGTGCAGTTGCACCATTGTAGCTGTGCGTTTTGCAGCGGCTGGAGCCCCGTGTGGTGGCGATTTGGAATGCGTCGGCAAACGCCATGCACGGCAGCACAAGCGTTTCCGAAGTGCAAAAGTTGCCCACAACGATTGTGGATAACTAGCCGGATAAGTCGCTCAACACGCCGCGAAGCCGCGTGCATTCGTGATCTTCTTTTTTGCCCGCTCGCTAGCCGGCAAAAACGTAAACTCGATCAAGCACTTGCACGACAAAATCAGCGTTTGCAGGCAATGACAACGTCGTTGAACTAAGAATTTTCTCAACAGGTTATTGTTAGACATGTCTTGGACAGAGCCCCCCGAAATCAGTCCGAATGCTGAGGCAATTTCAGTCAGCATGCTGTTGCAACGCGCGAAGGCAGTGCTCGAGCGCGCCTTGCCGCTGTGCTGGGTGAACGGCGAGATTTCCGGTTTCAAACGGGCCGCTTCCGGCCACTGTTATTTTGATTTGAAGGACGACGCTGCGCAGATCGCCTGCGTGCTCTATCGCAATCGTGCGGCGCTGGTCGGCTTTGAATTGAAAGACGGCGCNCAGGTNGAGCTGCGCGTGCGGCCCGCGATTTACGAGCCGCGCGGCAGNCTGCAATTTGCTGTTGAGCAGGCACGCCTTGCCGGGGTTGGGCGCCTGTACGAAGCCTTCCTGCGGCTGAAAGCCAAGCTTGAAGCCGAGGGTCTGTTCGCCGATGACCTGAAGCGCGAACTACCTGCGTTCCCGCAGCGCATCGGACTCATCACCTCGACCAAAGCGGCGGCACTCGCCGACATGCTACGCGTGCTGCGGGATCGCTGGCCCCGTGCCAGCATCATCCTGTATCCGGCGAGCGTTCAGGGTACAAACGCCCCGCGCGAGCTGCTGGCGGCGCTTGCTGCGGCGAACGCGCGCACCGAATGCGATGTGCTGATCATCGGTCGCGGCGGCGGCAGCCTTGAAGACTTGTGGCCCTTCAACGATGAAGCGCTCACACGTGCCGTGGCGGCGTCCGCAATTCCGATCGTGAGTGCGGTTGGGCACGAGACCGACGTTACGCTGTGTGACTTCGCGGCGGACGTGCGCGCGCTGACGCCGACGGCGGCGGCCGCACTGGTGACCCCCGAGCGCGAAGCGATGCTGGCAACTGTGATGGACTTCGGCGAACGCATGATCGACGCGCTTCGTCATCGCCTTGACCGGCTGGGTGAGCGCCTGGATCGTGCGAGCGAGCGCCTGCGTGGTGGCAGCAGCGCGCTGCTGGCGCCATGGCGCGAGACCTTGCTGCGAATGAATTCACGACTGCATCGTGCGGTGATGACAACGGTCCCGCTGCAACGCTCGCGGCTGGTGCGGGTCAATCAGCGTCTGGCGCTGCAGTTGCAGCGAGCGCCATTACCCGCGGTGCGCGTTGAACGACTTGGCTCACGGCTCGACGCCGCGCTGGCTGCCCGGCTGTCAGCGCAGCAGTCACGCCTGGATCGCGCCGCGCAGGCACTGCAACTGCTCAATCCACAGCAGGTGCTCGATCGTGGCTATGCGGTGGTATTTGATGCGGCTGGTCGCGCCGTAACCGACGCAGCGACGGTCGCGCTCAATGCCGCAGTCCGCATCCAGCTCCGGCGCGGCGAACTGGGCGCCCGTGTGACGGAAACTAAAGCGGATACGTAGTGTCAGCTTTCGGCACAAATGGCCATTTCATCGGGGCTATAGCCGCAATATCGCCAAAGTTGACTTTAGGCAATTCTTAAGCTGAGGCCATATCGGACAAGGATTTTCCGATAAAGCTGCTGAGCAGATTTATCCCGTCAGTGCCGGGAATTTCACCCTTACGCGTGCTGCACTCGTCGTCGCGGAACCTGCCGCGCCCTTCGCCTGGATGCGCTTCAGCCGGTCGGCCACCTGCTTGCTCGACCAGTCCACCTCACCCACCACACGGTAGCGAAGGACACCGTTCGCATCGACGATAAAGGTGGTCGGCAGCACACTCACTTTCCACGCGCCGGATGCTTCCTGCCAGGCGTCGCGCAACAGTGGAAATTTCAACTGATAGCGCGTCTGAAAATCGCGAATTTTCTGTGCTGACTCGTGATAGTTGACGCCAAGGACAATCGCATTTTTTTCGCCCAGCCGGACCGCCAGCGTTTGCAGTGACGGCATTTCCGCCACGCAGGGGCCACACCAGGTCGCCCAGAAATTCACAATCACGATGCGCCCTCTGAGCGATGCAAGGTTGTATTCCTGCCCCTCCGCGTCCTTGAGAATCAGCGGTGGCGGTGGCTCGTTTTCCTCATACCAGCGACCGCTCTGCGCAAGCGAGAGCGTGCCCAGGATGAGCCCAAAGAAAAGGCCGCATCCCCACGAGAATGCGGCCCTTCGTCTGCGCCTTCGTGCAATCGTCAGGTTCACTACTGACGAACCCATGATGCTGTTTACGCCTTGATTTCTTTCGTCGTGATCGTGTACTTGAAGTTGTCCGGATCATACGGATCGAGACGACCTTCCGATGTTTCTGCCTGTGGGTACATCAGGAAGGGCACCTTCGGCCCTTTGGCGCCCGGCAGCGCGACGTCGTGCGCCGTGTTGTAGGCCAGCCAGTTGCCTTCCCATGCGCCGAAAAGTGCCTTGTGCACCGGCGCCACCACGGGATGGTCGGTCGTCTTGACCCACTCCGCGGTTTCCAGGCGCTGTACCTTGGTGACATCCGCCGGGTCCATCGGCACCCAGCCGTAGCCGGTGAGGAATACCTCGGCGCGGCAATGCTGTGCCTTGGTGATGTTGGCGCTGCCCGCGCCAAGTTCCTTGTAACCAAACACGGACGGCGCGATGCGCACGCCATACACGTCGCGTGCCGGAATCCCGAGCGAACGGCACATCGCCACGAAGATGGCGTTGATATCGGCGCACTTGCCACCGAAATTCGACGCTTCCAGCGCCGCCTTCACGTCACCCACGCCGCAACCGCGCGTATCCACATTGCGGTAGGTGTTCGCAATCGTCCAGTCATACAGCGCACGGACCTTTTCGATCTCGCTGGTCTTGCCTTTCGTCGCTTCCTGAGCCTTCTTGAGCACGACGCCGTCAGTGGGCATCAGGGCGGTCGCGGCGGTCCACTTCTTCGCGTCTGCAGCGGAAATCGTTGCCCCGCCCGTCTTCGACCAGTCCACGCTGCGCGACTGGGTTTGCAGTTGCGTGGTCATTTCAATGACGGGCTTCGCATCCTTGCTGTCCACGGTCACCGCAAGCAGCGCCGCACCGTAAACCGGGTCACTCACACGCTCAGCCGTACCGGATGACAAGGTCCACTTCGTCACAATGTTGCGCTGATATCCATCTTCGACGACTGGAATCGGAATCCAGACGCTGGTGCCTGCAGTCGGCTTCAGCAGCTCGACACGGTGCACCACCTCAAAACTCCGCCAGTCGCCGCTGGCAGGCGTGAACACGCGGGCAGCGGGAGTCTGGGCAAAGCCCGGCAGCGCGGAAGTGACGGAAAGCGCAGAAGCGGCTTTGACAAATGAACGGCGATCCATGGTGGCATCCTTTACAAGCGTGAAGCGTGATTCTATTTGGATTGTTCGCATTAGTAGTAATTTCGCGTTTCAGCCTTACTGGTTTCACAACCCGACAACCTGAACAAAGCGGGACTTAGACTTATAGAGGTGCTCACACGCTGGCGCAACGCCAGTGGCGGGATTAACATGGAAAAGTAGTACCGGACCCGACTCAAAGCATCGGTCGGCGCGCTTGCCCGCTGTCAGCAGTTTCGACGCCAGAGCGTAATTGCACTCACTTGGGGAGTCAGCCATGCAGTACTCACGCCAAAACAACACTTTTGTACTTCTGACGCGCGCAGTGTTATGCGCTGCAACTCTGTTCGTGCTTACGCCGCCTGCAGTCGCAGGCGCGATCATTACCGTGGACACCGGCAACCATTCGAACGCGCGTGACAACGAACTTAGTCTGTTCGAGGCGCTGAACGTCGTCAACGGCGCGAAGGCCGGTTGTTTTACTGACCATGAGAAGGGCCAGATTCAGAACTTGACCTTTGTTGCCGATCTCTTCCTGGATTGCGGCAATACCTTGCCCATCTATCTATGGAACATCAATCCTCTGGGAGGCGCGGTTCTACCCGCGACAATTCAGTTCTCCTCCAGTGTCACCGACGTGGTGGTGACCGGTTCGCTGCCGGCTATCAGCAATCAGCTCACGCTTGATGGTGCGACCAGTAACGGCAAGGTGCGATTGACGCGGACTGCCGGTTATGTGGGGCCGGCGCTAACGATCACCGGTTGCAGTGGTTGTTCCAGCAACATCTACATCCGCAACCTGAAGATTCAGGGATTCACCGGGGATGCCATCACGAACCTGGTCAACGGCTTGACCGATTCAAGTTTCACGGGACTGGAGATATTTGACAACGGTGGCAACGGCATCGCGCTCGCCAACGGGGGGTCCAAGAATCCTCGCAACATCATCATCGGCGGACCGAATACGGCGGACCGCAACCTCATTTATCACAACGGTGGCCGAGGTATTTCAATCACAGGCACGAGTACTCTGGACTGGACCAACTTTGATACAACGATTGCAGGCAATGTGATCGGCATGACCGCAGCAAATGTTGCAGCAGGCAACACGGGCGATGGCATCTATCTCAACAATGTGCGCGGCGTCACGGTAGGAGGTGCCACCAGTGCGCACGCCAATACCGTCGTTCACAATTTTGGAGACGGCATCAAGGTCGCGGGCGTGTCGGCCAACAACGTGATCAGTCGCAACTTCGTCGGCGCTGAAA
>JGI24770J26754_10001968_pt1 | contig 14323 bp, 12 predicted proteins | sample LakOneMetagenome_FD_26754 | JGI IMG/M metagenome (IMG submission 26754) | reverse complement strand
AGAAAGCGGATGAGAATGATTCGGTTGATCTCGAACGGGGTGTCCGCGAAGAAGATCACATCAGGGAAGAACTCATTGATGGATGGACCAATGAAGTCACCGTCACTTGTTGCAGACGGGACCAGCAGGTTTACGGCGATTTTTAGCAGCGCTTTCTCCTGTTTCGGGGCGGTGAGCTCTGCTCGCGCATCGACGAATGTGGGACAGGTTTACGACGCTGTAGAAGAGCTGCAAACCGGGTGGGATCACTCATTACTGTAGCGGAGATTGTCGGCTGAACCGAATCGACGGCCACTAGGATGCCGCGCAATCAGTCGTCTGAGGGTGCCGGGGGCAGGGTGATGTCACTCACGTAGCTCATCCGACTCTTCATGACCACGACGGCGTCCACAACGAGTGAACCGATGACACCGGCGATCAGGCTGAAGAACATCACCAGGGGCGAGACCCACGGCTGGTCCCTCAACACGACCATGAGGATCAGGAAGACGACGAATTTGAGCAGCCAGCCGCCCATCACGATGCCGAAGAAAGCGCCGATGGCCGCCTCCCGGCCCGCGTAGCGATTGGCCATCAGGATGCTGCCGGCGGTGATTCCCATGAAGACCACGGCCATGGCGGTTCCCACCAGGGCGCTGATAACGCCCGTCCAACCGTCGACGAGGCCGCCGACGGTTGCGCCCACGACAGCGATTCCGAGGGCCAGGAAGCCTCCATAAACCAGGATGCGCTTCAGGATCGGAATGGACGTGGGTTCGGCCGGCGGCACGAATTGGGTGGGTGGCATGGTCATGCTTTCTCCTCGGCAGTCTCTGCGGTCTGCGCGGCCTCATCGAGAGGGTCAAGTTGGGCTATTCGGTCGGTGCGGGGGGCGCTGCTCGGGGAGAGCTGGCTGGCCATCTCGTCCGCCTTCCGGCGGCTGAGTGGGGCCAGCGTGACGAGCGTGCACGTGATCAGGGCCACCACCAGGAATACCGTGGCGTACCAGGTGGGGAGCCCGAGGTACACCGGCAGCACGAAGTAGAGCAGGCAACCGATCGACGCGGCTGCGGTCCAGCCGTAGAAGATCAGCACGGCATGCAGGTGGGAGTGGCCCATGTCCAGCAGACGGTGGTGGAGGTGCTTGCGGTCGGCGCTGAAGGGCGATTTGCCCGCTCGAACCCGGCGGAACACCGCGAGACCGAAATCAAGCAGCGGGATGATCAGGATCGCGACCGGGAGCAGAATGGGGATGAAGGCCGGGAAAAGCTGGGAACGGTTCACCGCGGTCGGGTCGATCTGCCCGGTGATGGCGATGGCCGAGGTGGCCATCAACAGGCCCACCAGCAGCGCCCCGGCGTCTCCCATGAACATCTTTGCCGGGTGCCAGTTGAGCGGCAGGAACCCGACGCAGGCGCCCACCAGGATGGCGGCGATTAGGGAGGCCAGGTTGAAGTAGTTGGTGGGCGACGTGTCGCGAACGAGCAGATAGCTGTAGACGAAGAACACGCCATTGGCGATCAGGGCCACCCCGGTGACGAGGCCGTCGAGGCCGTCGATGAAGTTGATCATGTTCATGACCACCACGATGGCCATCACCGTGAAGACGATGGACATCCATCCCGAACCCACGGTCAGCCCGCCGATGGGTAGCGAGTAGATCTGCACGCCCTGCCAGGCCACCAGGCCGGCGGCGATGAACTGCCCGGCGAGCTTCGTCATCCAGTCGAGGTCCCACACGTCGTCGGCCACTCCAACGAGCACGATCAGGAGCGCGGCCCCGAGGATGGCGAGGATCTGCTGCGGGTCAGCGAACACAAGCTGCAACGGAGCGAACTGTGAGGAGGCGAGATACGCGACGCCGAAGGCCACCAGGATTCCGAGGAACATAGCAATACCACCGAGCCGAGGTGTGGGCCGGGTGTGCACGTCGCGCTCACGGATCTTCGGGTACAGGTGGTAGCGGTGGCTGAGCTTGTAGACCACGATGGAGAGCCCGAAGGTCACCAGCGCGGACACGAGCGACAGCAGGAGAAAGAGAGTCATGGGTCAGCCGCGGGCGCTGGATTCGTCGTTGGCGCTGGATTCGTCGGTAGCGCTGGATTCGTCGGTGGTGCTGGATTCGTCCGTGGTGTCCATCGCGGGAGTCGGCTCAGCTTCGGGTGCCAGCACGTCACCGATGAGGCCCTCAATGGCCGCCCGGGAGATAACTCCTCGGCGCACGATGTGCAGTGTGCCACCGTTGGAAGCAAAGCCGGTCGCGTCGATGATCGTGGACGCCGCGTCGGCATCCGTTGCATAGCCGGTACCCGACTCTCCCCCGTCCAGGTACACAGCCACGCGGTCGCCGAGGGCCGCATGGGCGCTCTGGGCATCCGTCGCCGCCGGCTGCCCGCTCAGGTTGGCAGACGACACCGCGAGCGGACCCGTCTGCTTGAGCAGGTCCAGCGCCACCTGGTTACTGGGCATGCGCAGCGCCACGGTTCCGCGGGTTTCACCCAGGTCCCAGACCAGCGACGGCTGGGCGTTGAGAATCACCGTGAGACCACCCGGCCAGAACTCGGCGACGAGATCGCGAACGGGCTGCGGAATGTCGATCGCGAGGGCGTCCATGGTGGACAGACTGGGAATGAGTACGGGAGGCGGAGACGTGCGACCCCTGCCCTTGGCGTCCAGCAGGTTCTGCACGGCTCCCGGGCTGAAAGCGTCTGCGGCGATGCCGTACACGGTGTCCGTGGGGATGACGACGAGAGCGCTGCGGCCGATCGCCGAGAGGGCCATTCTCATGCCGGCAGCGTAGTCCGCTTCGACCGAACAATTATAGATGCGTGTCATTTCCGATAATTGTAGCCGAGCCACCCTGACGGCATTCCCGTTGGCGGGCGCGTGCGCCTTATTCGCCGGTGTTCCGAATGGCCGTGGTGGCGCGGTCACGAGTGGTGTAGTCACGATGGGTCGCGGGTGCACGCCAGCCGTCTGCGGCAAGAATGGCCCGAATCTCCGCCCCTTGCAGCTCCCCGTGTTCGATCACCAGCACGCCGCCCGGGCGCAAGAGCCGGAGAGCCGTGTGGGACACCTGGCGCACCACGTCGAGCCCGTCGGCACCGCCGAACAGGGCATGCGCGGGATCGAACAGTCGAACTTCAGGGTCGCGTGGGATCGCATCCGCCGGAATGTACGGCGGATTCGAGATGACGACGGCCACGGTGCCGTTGAGGTCGGTGAACGCCTCGGCGAGGTCGCCGAAGACCAGGGTCGCATTGGCAGCCGCCACCTCGGTGAAGTTTCTGCTCGTCCATTCGAAGGCCTCCGGCGAGTTCTCGACGGCCCAGATACGGGCGTTGGGCACCTCGGTGGCCAGCGCAAGCGCGATCGCTCCGCTACCCGTTCCCAAGTCAACTCCGATCGGCTCCGGGTCCGGCATCGATCGGAGGGCGTCGATCGCGAACTGCGCCACCTGCTCCGTCTCGGGGCGGGGCACGAAGACACCGGGACCCACCAAGAGGTTCAGGGCGCGAAACGGCGCCCGGCCGGTGATGTGCTGCAATGGCTCGCGGCGGGAACGCCGTTCGGCGAGGCTGAGGATCGCAGCGACATCCGCTGCACCCAGGGGCTTCCGAAGGATACCCGCCGCCTGCACCTCTCCCCTGCTCTGGCCGAGCACGTGCCCGATCAGGAGATCGGCGTCAACGGCGGGATCGCTGATACCGGCCAGCGACAGCTGATCGATCAGCCGATCACGCAGCGCGTCCATGTCCTGCGGAATACCCGGCTCGTGCGGATTGTTTGATTCTGTTACGCGAAAGGTCACAGTGAAATATATCTCACTGCCCTGAGCGCACCACTGGACCTAGGCTAGTTAAGGCCGGTTCCCCCGAGTGAAAGTTGACCGCGAATGCCCCAGAAGATCTATTCCGACATCACGCAGGCCGTCGGTGGAACACCCCTCGTCAAGCTGAACCGGATGACGGCCGGCCTCGACGCCACCGTTTTGCTCAAGCTTGAGTTCTACAACCCGTCCAGCAGTGTGAAGGACCGCATCGGCGTGGCCATCGTCGACGCCGCCGAAGCCGACGGAAGCCTGCTGCCCGGCGGAACCATTGTGGAAGCCACCAGCGGCAACACCGGCATCGCCCTCGCCATGGTGGGCGCGGCCCGCGGCTACAAGGTGATCCTGGCCATGCCGGAGACCATGAGCAAGGAACGTCGCGTCATGATGCGCGCCTACGGCGCCGAAATCGTACTCACCGGTGGAGCCGATGGCATGCGCGGCGCCGTGGAGACCGCGAATTCCATCGTTGCGGCCACCCCCGGCGCCATCCTCGCCAACCAGTTCAAGAACCCGGCCAACCCCGCCATCCACCGCGCCACGACCGGCGTGGAGATCTGGGACGACACCGACGGCGCCGTCGACATCCTCGTGGCCGGTATCGGTACCGGCGGCACCGTNAGCGGAACCGGCCAGCTGCTGAAGGAGCGCAAGCCCTCGGTTATGGTCGTCGGCGTTGAGCCNGTGGACTCGCCCATCCTCACCGGTGGNAAGCCCGGNCCGCACAAGATCCAGGGCCTCGGTGCAAACTTCGTTCCGGACACCCTGGACCGCACCATTTATGATTCCATCACCGATGTCACGCTCGCCGACTCTCTGGCCACCGCACGCACCCTTGGCACCCAGGAAGGAATCCTCGGTGGAATTTCCGGCGGCGCCGCCGTGTGGGCGGCCCTGGAACAGGCCAAACTTCCGGAAAATGCCGGCAAGACCATCGTCGTGATCGTTCCTGGATTCGGTGAGCGCTACATCTCCACCGTGCTTTACGAAGATCTNCTCGACTAGGCTTCACACGACCAGAAGCCTGCGGCACGACGAAAGATTTAGAATTCAACCTATGTCGATACTGGCGCGCATTCGCGAGGACGTTGCGAACGGGCGCAAACACGACCCCGCCGCGCGCAGCAACGCTGAGGTGTTCCTTGCCTACAGCGGGCTGCACGCGGTTTGGGCGTATCGCGGGGCGCACATCCTCTGGAGGCGGCGCGTCTACCTGCCGGCCCGGTTACTGTCGCAGTTCGCACGTTTCCTGACCGGGATTGAAATCCACCCGGGCGCCACGATCGGTCGCCGACTCTTCATCGACCACGGCATGGGCGTTGTGATCGGTGAAACGGCCGAGCTCGGCGACGACGTGATGCTGTACCACGGGGTCACCCTGGGCGGCAAAAGCCGCCACGGGGTGAAACGCGGTGATAAGCGGCATCCGACTCTCGAGGACGGCGTCACCGTCGGTGCCGGCGCCAAGGTGCTCGGTCCCATCACGATCGGCGCCGGAAGTACGATCGGCGCCAACTCCGTGGTCACGAAAAGCGCACCGTCGAATTCCCTGCTCGTGGGTCTGCCCGCGAAGGTTCTCCCGGTGAAGGCCGAAACGACGGAATCTGCGCGCGGCGGCGTGCCCTGGCCCGAGGACTACTACATCTAAGCGCAAACGATACGGGTCAGAAGGTCACCAGACACTTACCGTGCGCGATTGCCGCCGCGGCAAAGGCTGCCTTGGTATGCGCGGCGGGGAAAATGGCCGCAATGCGTTGCTTGATAACGCCGGCGTCGACCAGGCCGGCGACTTCGCTCAACAACTCCGTATTCGGGTACGTGGACTGGCTGATAACGTCGATGCCGGCCTCTGCCGCCCTCACCGGGTCGTGTGTCGTTCTGAGTGAGACGAACCGAGCAGACGGTTTGAGCATCGGATAGTAGACAACGGGGTCAACGCCCGGCGACGCGTCTAAAATGCCGTCGACACCGCGAATCCGCTCCACCCACGAACGATCCGCGTAGTCGTACACTTCGTCGGCCCCGATGCTCCGCACATAGTCGACGTCCTCGGCCGACGCATCGGCGATAACCGTCGCCCCGAGATTCTTGGCAGCCTGTACGCCAATGCTGCCCACCGCACCGCCGCCGCCCAGCACGACGATCGTGCTCGACGGACCCACCTCCAGGGTGTGCAGGGCCTGAAGGGCGCTGGCACCGGCCAGCGGCAACCCCGCAGCCTGTACCAGGTCGATCGCTGCCGGTGCTTGGGCGGTGAGGGCGGCCGGGGCAAGGGCCAGCTCGGCGAATGTTCCGCTGCCGCCGAGGGCGGCATGGGCCTGACCGATCACGGCATCACCGACCCGCACGTTCTGAACGCCCGGTCCCACATCCTGCACGATGCCCGCGAAATCCCCGCCCACCGTCACCGGCAGGGTCAGTGGGATGATGGCTTCGAGTCCGCCGGTGACCGTGAACTCGTCGAAGGGATTCACGCTCGCGGCGATCACCTGCACCAATACCTGTCCGGGCCCGGGGGCCGCCGGCGGCGGTGCCTCGGTCACTTGCAGCCTGTCGGGGCTGCCGAACTCTCGAATCTGCACAGCTTTCATGATGGTGACCTTTCTCTCAACCCGAAACTGTGAATTTATTNTAGGCGTCGGTCGCGGCGCAGGGAAGCACCGACACAAAAACGGACCCCCGCTGACGCGGGAGTCCGTTTCTCAGGTGAGCAGACGCTATTCCGGGTCGCCCAACTCTGCCAGACGCGTTTCTTCGTCTGCGGTGATACAGGATTCGATGACCGCGTGCAGGGCACCGTTCATGACGGCGTCCAGGTTGTAGGCCTTGTAGCCGGTGCGGTGGTCAGCGATGCGGTTCTCGGGGAAGTTATACGTGCGGATGCGCTCCGAACGGTCCATCGTGCGAATCTGTCCCTTGCGCACCAGGCTGGCCGCCGCGTCGATCTCTTCCTGCTGTCGAGCCAGAACCCGGGCACGCAGCACACGCATACCCGCCTCCTTGTTCTGGAGTTGGCTCTTCTCGTTCTGCATGGCCACCACGATGCCGGTCGGCAAGTGGGTGATGCGAACAGCGGAGTCGGTCGTGTTGACGGACTGCCCTCCGGGCCCGCTCGAACGGTACACATCGATCTTGAGATCGTTGGCGCTGATCTCGACCTCTTCAGGCTCGTCGACCTCGGGGAACACGAGGACTCCGGCCGCCGACGTGTGAATGCGTCCCTGAGACTCGGTGGCGGGCACCCGCTGAACCCGGTGCACGCCGCCCTCATACTTCAGGTGTGCCCACACGCCATCTGCGGGGTCACTCGAGGACCCCTTGATGGCGAGCTGGATGTCCTTGATGCCGCCGAGGTCGCTGGTGGTCTGCTCGATGATCTCGGTCTTCCAGCGATTGGATTCCGCGTAATGCAGATACATGCGCAGCAGATCGGCAGCGAACAGCGCCGATTCGGCGCCGCCCTCCCCCATCTTGATTTCCATGATCACATCGCGGGCATCCAGCGGGTCGCGCGGGATCAGCAGTCGTCGCAGTTTTTCCGCCGTGACGTCGAGCTGTTCCGCGAGTTCCGGTATCTCCTCAGCGAACGAGGGATCCTCGTCCGCCAGCTCCCGAGCGGCATCCAGGTTGTCGCTCACTGCTTTCCACTCGTGGTACGCCGCGATGATTCGACTCAGCTCGGCGTACCGACGGTTGACCTTCTTGGAACGGGCCGGATTGGCGTGCAGCTCCGGATCCGCCAACTGTGACTGGAGGTCGTCGTGCTCGGCCAACAGGGTAAGGACGGATTCGAACATTAGCGGTCCTTGTCCGACCCGCTCAGGGTCGGCATCGACTTCTGCACCTGGGCCAGGAACTCCACGTTCGAGGAGGTCTCCTTGAGCCGGCCGAGGATGAGCTCCAAAGCCTGCTGCTGCTCAAGCCCGGCCAGGGCACGGCGCAGCTTCCAGGTGACCTTGACCTCATCGGCGCTCATCAGCATCTCTTCGCGACGGGTTCCCGATGCGTTCACATCAACCGCGGGGAAGATGCGCTTGTCGGCCAGGTGCCGCGACAAGCGAAGCTCCATGTTGCCGGTGCCCTTGAACTCTTCGAAGATGACCTCGTCCATTTTGGATCCGGTTTCCACGAGTGCCGAAGCGAGGATCGTGAGCGATCCGCCGTTTTCGATGTTGCGGGCCGCTCCGAAGAAACGCTTCGGCGGGTAGAGAGCGGATGCGTCGACGCCGCCGGAGAGGATACGGCCCGACGCCGGGGCCACCAGGTTGTAGGCGCGGCCGAGGCGGGTGATCGAGTCGAGCAGCACGACCACGTCGTGACCCAGCTCCACCAGGCGCTTGGCGCGCTCAATCGCCAGTTCGGCGACGGTGGTGTGGTCTTCGGCGGGACGGTCGAAGGTGGAGGCGATGACCTCGCCCTTGACCGTGCGCTGCATGTCCGTCACTTCTTCGGGACGCTCGTCCACCAGAACCACCATGAGGTGGACCTCGGGGTTGTTCGTTGCGATGGCATTCGCGATCTGCTGCATGACGATGGTCTTGCCGGCCTTCGGCGGGGCCACGATGAGGCCACGCTGGCCCTTGCCGATCGGTGCGACCAGGTCGATAATGCGCTGGGTGACCTTGCCGGGCTCGGTCTCCAGGCGCAGGCGCTCCTGCGGGTAGAGCGGCGTGAGCTTCTGGAACTCGACGCGGTTGGCGGCTTCTTCAACGGTCAGTCCGTTGATCGAGTCGACCTTCACGATCGCGTTGTACTTCTGACGACCTGACTGGTCGCCCTCATGCGGCTGGCGAATGGAACCGACAACGGCATCGCCCTTGCGCAGGTTGTACTTCTTGACCTGGCCCAGGGACACATACACGTCGCTTGCACCGGGCAGGTAGCCGGAGGTGCGTACGAAGGCGTAGTTGTCGAGCACGTCGAGGATTCCGGCAACCGGGATCAGTACGTCATCGTCGTTGACTTCGGGCTCGAATTCTTCGCCGGCGTTCGGTCCACGACGCTTACGGTCGCGGTAACGATTGCGGTTTCCACGGCCGTTCAGCTCGTCTTCCAGCCCGGCGCGATCGCCCTGGTTGCGATCCTGGTTGCGGTCCTGGTTCTGCGTGCGGTCAGCCTGAACCTGGTTACGGTCCTGGTTACGGTCCTGGTTACGGTCCTGGTTCTGCGTGCGGTCAGCCTGAACCTGGTTACGGTCCTGGTTGCGGTCCTGGTTGCGGTTGTTCGACTGACGCTGGTTCTGCTGGCGTCCGCCGTCCTCCTGGCCGCCCTGGTTGCGGTCGCCCTGGTTGCGGTCGCCCTGGTTGCGGTCGTTCTGGTTGCGGTCGTTCTGGTTGCGATCGTTCTGTGCCTGGTTGCGGTCGTGTCCGGCTGCGGCACGCTCGGTGCGCTCGGGCTGAGTACGCTCGGGCGACTGCGTGCGCTCAGCCGACTGAGCACGATCTCCGCCCCGGCTACGGTTGCGGCTGCGGCCCTGGCGCGGCTGCTCGTCGGCAGGTTCGTCGGACGCGACAACGGCATCCTCGGCCGGCTCGGCGACAACGGGAGTCTCTTCGGCGGGGACGCTGGGACGCAGCGACGATGCGCGCCGGGAGTTGCGACGCGAGGCCGGCGGGGCATCCGTTGTCGGTGCATCGTTGCTGTGCGCTTCAGATGTCGGGGAGTCCACGGTGTCGGAGACGATGCCGGCGGCCTCGCTCAGATCAACCGGAGCGACCCGAACAGACCGCTTGCGGGTCTGGCGTGCCGGCTTCTCGTCGGTGACGATCCCGTCACGCACAGGTTCGGCTGCGACGGGAGGCCGCACCACGGTCTGCTTGGCCTCCGGCAGGATGATGCCCAGCGAACCCAGAGCGTCAACGTTGACGTGGGAAGAAGCGGGTGCTGCGGTGGCCGAGCTGGCACGACGCGGTGCGCGCTTGCGCGGGGCCGCATCCGCCGGCGCCTCCTGCACGGCTTCGGCTACCGGGGCCGCTGCCGCTGGCGCTGGCGCCTCGGCTACCGGGGCCTCGACACGAGGAGCGTCCACGGCAACGCCCGTGGACGAGGGCACGTGGACAGTCTCAGCCTGCTTTGCAGCAATGGCTTCCACGAGCTCTCCTTTACGAAGTTTGGACGCGCCTTGAATGCCGAGTCCACCGGCCAAAGCCTGCAGCTCGGCGACGCGGAGGGTGTTCAGGCGAGAAATATCCGAACCAGTGGAACGGGGGTTGACATCAGTCACGAAGGGGGTTCCTTTCCCCTGACGCCATANAAGACNTNCCAGGAGAGATGTGTGCAGCGACGGACGCGCTGCGGGTGAACCAATCCGACAAACGGAAGGGGGATTGGTATGAACACACACAGCCACGGTCTAACGACGCAATAGCAGTGAGTTACAGGGAATGCACCGGAGAAGAGGTCGCAGTTGCAGCGGTTTCTATCGGGTGCGCACTAAGACTAGCACCCGGCGTCTCAGCCAGGGAACACCCCGACCACCACAAACAGGGGGAAGCGCGCCCCGCCGTGGGTGCGACACGCTACCTCCCGCCGGTCTACCAGGTCGTCGCTCAGGCGGCGACGTCGTTCGCGATCGGAGAGACGGTGGCACCCTGAAAATCGACGGCGAGCATCAGTGCCCGCCAGGGGGTTTCCGACGCAGCCGCCACCAGCTCGGCGGCCACGAGGCGTTGCCCGGGATCGCTGGCCAGCACCAGGATCGAGGGCCCCGCGCCCGACACCACGGCCGCGAAGCCCTGCTCGCGGAGCAGGGTGATCAGTCGGTTGGTCTCCGGCATCGCGGCAGCACGGTAGCTCTGGTGCAGCTTGTCTTCCGTTGCGGTAAGAAGAAGCTCTGGACTCTGGATGAGCGCGGCAATCAAGAGTGCCGAGCGGGACAGGTTGAATACGGCGTCCTCGTGCGGCACGGATTCGGGCTGCAGGCTGCGCGCGAGCGCGGTAGACATGACGTGCTCGGGCACGAACACGAGNGGCTTGACNCCGCGGTGCACCATGAGCTTTTTATGTTTGGGGCCTTCCGGAGTCATCCAGGCGATGGTGAGGCCACCGAACAGGGCCGGCGCGACGTTGTCGGGGTGCCCTTCCATTTCGGTGGCGAGAGCCAAGAGCGACTCGGCGTCGATGTCGACGATGCCGTCGAGGAGNCCCTTCGCTGCGAGGATTCCCGACACGATCGCGGCGCCGGAGGATCCCAGNCCCCTGCCGTGCGGAATCACGTTGTGTGCCACCAGGTTGAGCCCAGGCATCCGCTGCCCGTAGGCGGCGAAGGTATGCGCGATNGCTTGAACCACGAGGTTGCTCTCGTCAGTCGGCACTTCGCCCTCGCCCACGCCGTGTACCACTACGGTCACGCCCGGAGCGTCGCGTACGCGCACTTCAAGGTGGTCATACTTGGCCAGGGCCAGGCCCAGGGTGTCAAAGCCCGGGCCGAGGTTGGCGGTGGTGGCCGGAACCTGAACGGCAACCGCCCGACCGGCGAGGGAGACCTCGGTCATGCTTTGCCCAGACCCAAAACGCTGGCGATTTCGGCCGTGTCCACGGGAACGATGGTGGGCTTCACCTCGGAACCGTCGGCGGTGCGCAGGGCCCACTCCGGGTCCTTCAGTCCGTGGCCGGTGACGGTAATGACGACGGTGGAGCCGGCCGGGATCATTCCGGCCTCGACGCGCTCCAGCAATCCGGCGACGCCGATCGCGGACGCCGGCTCCACAAAGATGCCGACCTCGGCCGAGAGGATGCGGTGGGCTTCCAGAATCTTGGCGTCGGTGATGGCACCGAAGTACCCGTCGCTCACCTCACGGGCGTTCAGGGCGAGGTCCCAGGAGGCGGGGTTTCCGATGCGGATGGCACTCGCAATGGTGTCAGGGTCCTTCACGCGGCGGCCGAGCACGAGGGGGGCGCTGCCGGAGGCCTGGAAACCGAACATACGCGGCAGCTTCGTGGTCGCTCCGCGGGCCACCTCTTCGCTGTACCCGCGAAAGTACGCCGTGTAGTTTCCGGCGTTGCCGACGGGAACGAATTGGAAGTCCGGCGCGTCACCGAGCGACTCGACAACCTCGAACGCCGCGGTCTTCTGGCCTTCGATCCGGTCCGGGTTGACCGAGTTCACGAGGTGCACCGGGTAGTTTGCCGCAAGGTCGCGGGCAATGTCGAGGCAGTCATCGAAGTTGCCCTGCACCTGCAGCAGCTGGGCGTTGTGTGCCACGGCCTGGCTGAGCTTGCCCATGGCGATCTTGCCTTCAGGAACGAGCACGGCGGCCGTGATGCCGGCGTGGGTTGCGTACGCAGCAGCCGAGGCGGACGTGTTGCCGGTGGAAGCGCAGATCACGGCCTTGGCGCCGTCTTCCATGGCCTTCGACATGGCCATGGTCATGCCGCGGTCTTTGAACGACCCCGTGGGGTTCATGCCCTCGAACTTGATCCAGACCTTCGCGCCGGTGCGGGCGCTGAGCGCGGGCGCAGGAATCAGCGGCGTGCCGCCCTCACCGAGCGTGATGATGGGCGTTGCATCAGTGATGTTGAGGCGATCCGCATACTCGCGCAGCACACCGCGCCACTGCCGTGACGTGGGCGTCTTGACCGCGCTCAGCACGGACTCATTCAGGCTGGACTGGACGGACATCAGACTCCTTCAACTCTCAAAACGGAAGCGATAGTGGTGACAAACCTGTTGGCGGCAAGATCGCGCACGGTGGCGGCCAGGGCGGCCTCCGTGGCTTCGTGCGTTCCGATCACAAGGGTAGCTGTGGCAGAGACCGCCGCGCGACTGACCGTTTTGGCCACCGCGGGTGTCATCGACTGTTCCACCAGCGCGAGCGAAACGTGGTGGTTGCTGAAGACGCTGGCGACTTCGGCCAGGACTCCGGGTTCGTCGGTGACCTCAAGGGTCACGGCGTAGCGGGTGCTTACACTGCCGATATCAAAAACGGGCAAGCCGGCATGGCTCGATGCAGCGACGCCCGGTCCGCCGGCCACGTGCCGACGTGCGAGCGAGACAAGGTCACCCAACACGGCCGAAGCGGTCTCCACTCCCCCGGCACCGGCGCCGTAGAACATCAGGCTTCCGGCAGCTTCCGCCTCGACGAAAACGGCGTTGTTGGCCCCGTGCACCGAGGCGAGGGGGTGACTGCGGGGCACCATGGCGGGGTACACCCGCGCTGAAACGCCGTCAACACCGTGCTCGTCGGTGAACCGTTCGCAGATGGCGAGCAGCTTCACAACATAACCGGCCTTGCGAGCCGATTCGATCTGGGCGGGAGTCACCGAGGTGATGCCCTCCCGGTACACGGATTCGAGCGGCACCGTCGTGTGGAAGGCCAGGCTCGCGAGGATCGCGGCCTTCTGCGCCGCGTCGTATCCGCCGATGTCGGCGGTCGGGTCGGCCTCGGCGTATCCGAGCGCCGTGGCGGAAGCCAACGCCTCCTCGAGGGAGTCACCGGCCTCGTCCATCCGGTCGAGGATGTAATTGGTCGTTCCGTTCACGATGCCGAGAATCCGCACAATGCGATCACCCGCGAGGCTCTCGCGCAGCGGACGCAGAATGGGAATCGCACCGGCAACGGCCGCTTCGTAGTTGAGTTGGGCGCCCACCTGGTCGGCGGCCGCGAAGAGCTCGGCGCCGTGCTCGGCGAGCAGGGCCTTGTTCGCGGTGACGACATCCGCTCCCGAATTGATGGCGAGCAGAATGTAGCTGCGAGCCGGCTCGATGCCGCCCATCAGCTCGATGACGACATCGGCGCCGAGGATAAGCGATTCGGCGTCGGTGGTGAACAGTTCCTTGGGCAGGTCGACCGTGCGCTCAGCCTCGACGTCCCGCACCGCGATGCCGACGAGTTCGAGGCTGGCACCCACCCGCCCGGCCAGCTCCTCGCCCTGTTCCAGCAGCAGGCGGGCCACCTGCGCGCCCACCGATCCGCCGCCAAGCAGAGCGACGCGCAGATTGCGGTATTCAATCATCGGGTGGTTCCTCGCTTGTCGTTGGTCGCTTGGATCGCTTGCGTCGCGTCGGCCGAGATCACCCGTCCGGCATCGCGCGCGAGCAGGTCGTCGATGGTCTCGCCCCTAATGAGCAGGCGGGCCTGCCCCTCGTGCACCGCCACAACCGGCGCGCGGCCCAGATAGTTGTAGTTGTTCGCCAGCGACCAGCAGTAAGCCCCGGTTGCCGGCACGGCCACCAGATCGCCGGGGGCGACGTCTCCCGGCAGGTAGTCGGCGTTCACCACGATATCGCCGCTCTCACAGTGCTTTCCGGCCAACCGCACTAGGGCCGGGGCGGTCGCTGACACTCGTGCGGCGAGGCGAACCGAGTAGTCCGCTCCATACAGCGCCGGGCGGATGTTGTCACTCATGCCGCCGTCCACGCTCACGTACAGCCGTGTCGCACCGCTCACATCAACGGCCTTCGTGGTGCCCACTTCATACAGAGTGGCTCCGGCCGGACCGATGATCACGCGGCCCGGTTCGAACGCCACAATCGGAACCGGGATACCCCGGCGCGTGCACTCGGCTTCGACGATG
>JGI24770J26754_10001961_pt1 | contig 14349 bp, 11 predicted proteins | sample LakOneMetagenome_FD_26754 | JGI IMG/M metagenome (IMG submission 26754) | reverse complement strand
GTTTTAACCGAGAAATTACCTCCAAGCAACTTGACTGTTTACGAACTAATTGCACTAGGAAGACAACCTTATACGAATTGGATTGGAAAATTGGCACCAATTGATTTAGCGAAAATANACGAAGCGATCAAACTTACGAAAATTGAACATTTAGTTCACAAAAAGCACTACGAGATTAGTGACGGACAATTGCAAATCGTTTTAATTGCCAGAGCTTTAGCGCAAGATACGCCTTTGATTATCTTAGATGAACCAACAACACATTTGGATTTAGTACACAAAGTTTCCTTATTTAAGTTGCTAAAAAAACTATCCAAAGAAACCCAAAAATGCATCTTATTCTCTACTCATGATATGGATTTGGCTATTCAATTGAGTGATGAAATGATTGTAATGACGAATGGAAATTGTGTTCAAGACCAGCCTTGCAATCTAATTGCCTCAGGCGTTTTTTCGTCCCTATTTCAAGAGGACACAATCGTATTTGATCCTGAAAAAGGGAAGTTCATCATTACTTAAGTTGAATTTGCCTTTTGGCTTCTCCAATGACAAACGCGCAAGCATTCGCCAAATTATAACTCCTTACTAAGGGTGAGATCGGAATTTTCAAATGATTTGGAAATAATGCCAAAACTTCTTGGCTCAAGCCAACGCTTTCTTTTCCAAAAACCAACCAATCGCCATCTTGAAATTCAGTTACTAAATACGATCTTTGGGCATGAGAACTCATTAGGAAAACTCTTGAAAGATCGGGAATTTTAGATATCCAAGCTTCCACATTTTCGTATTCTTTCCAATNCAAATGCACCCAATAATCCAACCCAGAACGTTTGACATTTTTATCAGTGATTTGAAATCCGAACGGATGAATCAAATGCAAACGGCTTTCCGTGCCTACGCACAAGCGGCCGATATTTCCGGTATTGTTGGGGATTTCAGGTTCTACTAGGACGATGTTTAGCATTTTGGATTTAATAGTTTGGATTGGTGATTTAGAACAAATTGGAGACGGGAAGAACTTCACCTGCTTTAAGATTATTGAGATGCAAGCTGCCGATGCGTACTCGAACCAAACGCAACGTTGGGAAACCTACGGCCGCAGTCATTTTTCGCACTTGGCGAAACTTGCCTTCCTTGACGGTGATGGAAATCCAGGATGTAGGACCGTGGCGCTCGTCGCGTATTTTTTTACCGCGTTCGCCTAAATTTGGAATTTCAGCAAGGAGCACAGCTTTGCAAGGTTTGGTCGTATATTTTGTTCCGCTGAAACCAATTTCAACTCCGCTTTGAATTTTATTTACTGCTTCCAAAGTAATCTTACCATCCACTTGCACATAATATTCTTTTTCAAATTTGGCGCTGCAAATGGTTTCACTCACTTTCCCATCGGTCGTCAGTAGCAACAAACCTTCTGAATCTTCATCTAGACGGCCAATTGCCATAGTTCCTTTGGGAAACTCATACAATTCTCCTAGTAATTTCTTTTTCCGTTTCAATTCATAAACAAACTGACTGAGGTAGCCGTAGGGTTTGTGGATCATAAAATGGTGGTGGTTCATGGCAAAAATATGTAGCGCAAAGATAGTTTAGTTTTCAAAACGGCATAAAAAAACACTGCTTTTAAACAGTGTCTTTTGTATGGTGAAGTTTATGCTCTTAATTTCTGCTTTGAACATAATCCGTTAAATCATCTACACTAGAGCTAAAACTAAAAATGGAGTTCAATTTGAAATAGTTCTTAGGTTCTACACAAAACTGATAGGCGAATTTTGCGAAGTCCAATTTTGAATCTTCAAAAGAAAACGATTGGCAAATTTGAGAAATCTGATTAACATTCAAACAATTGGCGGTGACGATTTGTTTCGCTGTTTTAAGTTTGGTTTCCTCAAAACTTTGTTTTTTGATAGTTGCAATCGCGCTGTCAAAATCTCTGCCATTCATGGCGTATTGGTTTTTACAACCACGAGGAGCATCGTCATCATGATGGTTGTGATTTCCACTCGACGAATGCGTCGTCGTGGTGGTCGTTTCGGAAACTGATGTTCCATACGGATCGTTGATGTTGACATTCATATTAACTCCGCCAACATTAACCGAAGCACCAACATTTACACCTTGATTTACAGTCGTAGTTGTTGTAGTTTGAGAACTTCCTGAAGCAGGACGCGGTTGACCGTAATGCATCACATACACGTTACTAGGTGGGATATATCCTTGTTGCACTGGAATGGAAGAATAATAATTCAACTTCATCTTGGTCTTATTATTTTTATCTTTTTTGATTTTGTAGGTGACATCCGCGTAATTTCCGTCAACATCCGTAAGCATCAAATTGTTTTTGGTCACTTCTTGAAGCGTTTTGTCTTCGAAAATAATTTTAGCGTTGTAATAAGGTTGGTTTAAATCTTCCACTCTAAGATTGGTTTGAGGAATGTCGTTTTGTCGTTCTCCATTTAATATCAGATAAAATTTATCCCCACTTTCAGAGAAAATAGTGAGGTGACCAACAGGTCCAANTTGAGCAAACGCAATCGTAGAAAGAACGAAAAGGGCAAGTGTTAAAGTAAATTTTGTATTCATAATAATCATGGTTTAATTGCTATTCTAATTATTTTTCTCGACGCACATTTTCAAAAATAATGCCAAGAATTTTGCTGTATTTTTACGTAACAATTTTAAATTCGGGGTTAAAAATTAAACCGATGCAGTTTCCCCAAGGGTCTTTAACTGTTGCAACACGAATTTCTCCCCCGACATTTTCGGGTTTTTCATGACCAATGGCACCCAAATCGACTATTCGTTGGTATTCTAAATCCAAATCAGAAACACCCCAATACGCGATGACGCTTTCTTCTTTGAAACTTGTTGGAGTTTCCCCAGGTTGCAATCCCAATTCAAACCCCGCAACATTGAAGCCCACATAAAAAGGTTCTTCAAAATAAGGTTCCGTTTGAAAAACTTCGGCATACCAAACTTTGGCTTTCTCAATATCGGCCACTTTATAAATTGTAGTTCGCAGTCCCAGAATAGCTGTTTTCATACTTGTGTTTCTTGAATTTTTTTCAAATATAGAAGAAAATTATCGAAACAATTTCTTAGGGAAATAATTAATTTCTAATGAAAATGATTTCCCAATTATTCGCTACATTTACCTTTCTGAAAAAAAATTTAAAATGAACGCCACACTACTTACTATTTTCACTTTTAGCCTTGCGCTTGCTATTGGAATCTATCTTGGGAAATTACTTTTTACGGCTAAATCGCAATCGGAAAAAATTGGTTTAGAAGAAAAAATTATTGGGCTTTCCTCGCAATATCAAACCGTTCAAGAACAACTTACCGCTTCCCAGAAGGAAAAAGAAAACATCCGAACTGAGAAAGATAGTTTGGCCATACAATTATCTAAAAAAGAAGTCGATTTTGAAAATCTTTGGGAACGCCATCTCGAGGAAAAACAAGAAGTAGAAAAATTACAAGAGAAATTTACTAAAGAATTTGAAAATCTAGCCAATAAGATTCTAGAGGAAAAAACCAATAAATTTACCGAGCAGAATAAAGAAAACATGAAGAATATTTTGTCGCCATTGCAAGATAAGATTCAATTGTTTGAGAAAAAAATTGAAGACACTCACAAAGAAAGCATCGATTATCACGCGGCCTTACGTCAACAAATTTTGGGCTTGCGCGAGATGAATGCCCAAATGAGTAAAGAAACCATTAACCTAACCAAAGCGTTGAAGGGCGACAGTAAAATGCAAGGGAATTGGGGTGAATTGGTTTTGGAACGTGTATTGGAAAAATCAGGCCTAGAGAAAGATCGTGAATATTATGTGCAACAAGCGCATACCACTGACGACGGACAACGGGTGTTTCCGGATGTGGTGATTAATTTGCCTGATGGTAAAAAAATGATCGTCGACTCGAAAGTTTCCTTAACTGCTTATGAAAAATACATCAACGAAGAAGATGATACTTTAAGAAGTTCCTATTTAAAAGAGCATGTAAATTCAATTAAACGTCATGTCGAGCAGTTGGGCGAAAAAAATTACCACGATTTGTATCAAATAGAAAGTCCTGATTTTGTTTTGCTCTTCATTCCGATTGAGCCTGCTTTTGCGATAGCCTTAAATGAAGATACTGCGCTGTATAATAAAGCATTTGAAAAGAATATTGTAATAGTCACACCATCGACCTTGTTAGCCACTTTGCGAACAATCGACAGTATGTGGACCAATCAAAAGCAACAAGAAAATGCCTACGAAATTGCACGCCAAGCCGGCGCTTTGTATGATAAATTTGAAGGTTTTGTGGCCGATTTGGTGAAAGTTGGAAACAAAATTAAAGACTCCAAAACCGAGTATGACGCTGCCATGAACAAACTAGTTGAAGGCAAAGGAAACCTTGTTACGAGTGTTGAAAAACTAAAAAAAATGGGAGCGAAAGCCAAAAAATCGTTGCCAGAAGCCATTTTGAAACGAGCAGAATCCGATGAAAAAGAACTCTTGAACTAACTAACAACGAATTTCAATCATCAAAACTTCACGATATCTTGCAGTTTCCTTTATTTAAAGACCATTTCAACTAAAAAACTCAAGAAAAACACTGTTAATTTCTTAAAATTCAAAAAACTATTCAGTTAGAATTGTTTTTATTCTATTTTTTATTCTATTTTTGAAACGTCGTCCAAAACCCTTAATAAAGCGCTGCTTTTTAGTGGTTTAAAGGGCCGCTATGCTGTTTTATTACTTATTTTGTTTAAGTAGTTATGAAATAGAATACCTAACATTAAAATAAACTCAAACTAAATTAACATCTTTACTAATTTCCAACCGAATGAAAAAAATTACTTTACTGCTTATTTTGTGTTTTGGAATGCAGGCTTCCATCGCGCAAAATACCTGCGCAACCGCATTACCAATCACCGCCGGAACCACAACTGTTTCAGCAATTGATGGTACCAATATTGTATCCACTTGTGCTTCGGCAGCGCTAGCCAAATGGTATACTTATACTCCAACAATCAATCATACCGTGACGATTTCTTCCGATTTGCCTGCAAATATTTGTGGAGACACTAATTTTAATGTCTACATTGGATTATGCGGTACCTTGACGTGCTACGCTGGTGATGATGATTCTGGAGTTTTAGCCTGCAATTCTGGGAATGTTAATTCCTATTTGTCGACAGGTTCTTTTACTGCTTTAGCTGGAACGACGTATTATATCGCTTGGGACAATCGTTGGAGTACTGCGGGTTTTGATTTTCAATTAACTGAAGCTCCTTACGTTGCTCCTATTCCTGCTCCAGTAACCTTTACGGCACAGTCCTTTGGTGGGACCTCGTCAATTTGTTGCATTGCCGATATGAATGGTGATTACTTAGACGATATTGTAACAGTAAGTTCTAGTCAAATCAATATTTTTGATCAAAAAACGAGTGGTGGCTATGATGCTCATATATACCCACTTGTTGTAAATTATACACCAAATTGGAGTATTGCCGCGGGCGATTTTGATAAAAATGGTTATAACGATTTAGCTTTAGGAAATGGCAGTAGAGTAAGCGTTGTAAAGGCTGCTTCCGATGGTGCAGGCTACACTATAGTAGAATACCCTCAAAATATTTTTACACAGAGAACGAATTTTGTAGACATTAATAACGATGGAAATTTAGATTTGTGGGCGTGTCATGACGTGGCTCAAAGTCATGCTTATCGTAATGACGGTGAAGGAAATTTGCTATTTGATATTTCGTTAATGCCAACTTTACCAGTGGGAGGAAATTACCAATCACAATGGACCGATATTGATAACGATGGTGACATCGATATGTACTTAGCCAAATGCCGGGGAAGTGCTCCGGCTGGAGATCCGCAAAGAATTAACTTGTTTTACAAAAACAACGGAAACGGAACTTATTCCGAATCTGGCGCCGTTGCTGGAATAAATGACGGTGCTCAATCGTGGTCAACTGCTATTGAAGATTACGATAACGACGGCGACTTGGATATTTTACTTTCTAACATTTCAGATACAAACAAACTTTATCGCAATAACGGTGACGGTACCTTTACTGATATTTATGCCACAACTGGAATTGCCGCACAAGTGGGTTCTTGGGAATTGCAAGCAGCCGATTTTGACAACGACGGTTGGATGGATTTTCTTTGGCAAAATGGAAAAGAATTGTACATGAACAATCACGACATGACCTTTTCTGGCTTTGATTTGCCCTTTAGTGAAGGTGCAATTGGCGATTTGAACAACGACGGATTTTTAGATGTTCAATTTGCAGGTACCGCTTACATGAATACGCCTAATAGTAATCATTATTTAACGGTCAACCTACAAGGAATTCAAAGTAACAGAAACGGAATAGGAGCTCACATCGAAATCTATGGCGCTTTTGGAAAACAAATTCGAGAAATCAAAAGCGGAAACGGTTTCAGTCACCAAAGTTCATTGAATGCACACTTTGGTCTTGGCACCGCTACCGAAATCACACAAGTTATTGTGAGATGGCCGTCGGGAATAGTTGACACCTATAATAATCCCGCTATTGATGGCTCTATTCTTGTAGTAGAAGGCGCTACTTTGGCTGTGAATACTTATACCAATTCAGAGTTTAGCTTGTATCCAAATCCTGCTAAACAAGTGGTGAATATCAAAACTAAAAACAACATTGAAATGAAATCGGCACAAATCTTTGATTTGAATGGACGTTTGATTTTAAAATCGGATTTAACTAATGGTACCATCGCTGTCGANGGTTTAAATACTGGAACTTACATTCTTTTACTTAGAGATCGCAGCGGAAAAGATTATGCTCAAAAATTCATAAAAGAATAAAAAATACCAATCCGCATTTCCAAACTGTTTCTTTACTTTTGGAAATGCGGATTTTTTTATGACTTATAAATCTAAATTCTCATACTTCGAGGAAATCAGACTGCATATTACTATTTAACATCTTGATTGCTTATTACTTATCAACAGAACCTATTCGGTTTTGTTTTTTTTATTATTTTTGGTTGGCTATTTAAATTTTCTATGAAAAAATTCTACTTTTTATTATTATCGTTATTTGTCTTAATTATTATACAATTTTCCTGCACCAAAGACAGTGAATCAGAATACCTTCCAGTTTCTACTGCGACAAACAAAGTTGGCCCAAACGTCTCGGGACCAATTACACTTGACTTGACGCAAGTTCCGTTACCAAAATTATCCGATTATCATTTTTTTGTGGGTGCCTTAAAGGATCAAACGCCAGGATATAAAGTAATTCCTTACCAACCGGCTAGCTCGCTTTTCTCTGATTATGCGCACAAAAAACGCTTTGTTTGGATGCCAAAAGGAACCAAAGCTACCTATAATGGAGATGATAATGTTTTCGAATTCCCTGTGGGAGCAGTCTTAATCAAAACCTTCTATTATGATAATGTGCAACCTGCCAATGTTACCCGAATTATCGAAACTCGTTTATTGATTCGCAAAAGTGATGGCTGGAAATTGTACGATTACAAATGGAATGACGAACAAACCGAAGCCTTTCTCGATACTCAAGGTAATGGTATTTTTGTTCCTATAACTTGGATCGAAAATAATGTAACCAGAAGCATCACTTACAAAATTCCGTCTCAAACCGAATGTATTACTTGCCATAAGATCAACCCCAATCAAACTACAGGAGGCGAAAAAAATACTCCAATTGGACCAAAACCGCAAAACCTAAATACCACTTACAACTACGGTAGGTTTTCGAGAAATCAATTAACCTATTGGAAAAATCAAAATTATATCGACAATACATTGCCAGCACTTACTTCGATTTATTCGACTGTTGATTGGAGGGATACCAGTAAATCCTTAGAACTGAGAGCTCGTTCCTACATCGATATTAATTGTGCTCATTGTCATAGAACGGGTGGTCACTGCGATTACGTTGCTCAACGTTTCAATTTTAGCAATACCGATCCCTATACGTTTGGTGTTTGCTTAACTCCTTTATTTAATATTCCCGATAACCCCTACGTCATTAAGGCTGGTGATGCGAATCATTCTGAACTTATTTATAGAATTAGCTCTAATGAAGGAGCCGAAATGATGCCCATCATCGGAAGAACTATTGTTCACGAGGAAGGCGTTCAATTAATACGAGATTATATCAATTCGCTTACCACTCATTGTCCATAAACAAATTTAAAAATATAGTATTATGAAAAAATTTCACATTGCTTTTTTAGTATTCAGTTGTAGTTTTTATAGTAATGCTCAAGGGATAACTTTCACGCCCTTAACCTTCGGAGGTAGTTCTGGAACTTGTTGTGTTGTGGACATGAACAACGACCATCTAGAGGATATTGTAACCGTAAGTTCCTCCCAATTATCCATCTACAAGCAAAAAAGTGTCGGTGGTTTTGATTTAGTTACGATTCCTTTTATAACACCAGTAAATACTCCAGATTGGAGTATCGCGGCTGGAGATTTTGATCGAAATGGCTATAACGACCTAGTTTTGGGAAACGGAAGTCGAGTGACCGTCTTAAAGGCTAATGATGACGGTACCAATTATACTGTAGTCCCGTATCCTCAAAGTATTTTTACCCAAAGAACGAATTTTGTCGACATCAATAACGACGGCAATTTAGATTTGTGGGCGTGCCATGATGTGGCGCAAAGCCATTCCTATCGCAACGATGGTGCTGGAAACTTGGTCTTCGACAATACACTCATGCCTACTTTAGCTGTGGGCGGAAATTACCAATCGATGTGGACCGATTACAATAACGACGGTTACATCGATATGTATTTAGCAAAATGCCGCGGTGGCGCTCCAGCTGGAGATCCACAACGAATTAATTTGCTTTATAAAAATAACGGCAACGGAACATACTCAGAAGTTGGAGCAGCTGCTGGCGTAAATGATGGTGCACAATCTTGGTCCACCGCTATTGAAGATTTTGACAATGATGGTGATTTGGATTTTCTACTTTCCAACATTTCCGATCAAAACAGAATGTATCGCAACAATGGAGACGGAACTTTTACTGATATTTACGCTACCACTGGAATTGCACCGCAAGTGGGTTCGTGGGAAATACAAGCTGCCGATTTCAATAATGATGGTTGGATTGATTTTCTCTGGCAAAACAGTAAGGAATTATACATGAATAACGGCGACATGACCTTCACGGGCTATGATTTGCCTTTTAGCGAAGGTGCTATTGGAGACTTGAATAATGATGGTTTTCTGGATGTACAAAACGGAACAAAAGTGTATCTAAATAGTGGCAACCCAAACAAATGGTTAACCGTAAAACTGGAAGGTATCGAAAGCAATCGAAACGGAATTGGTGCCAGAGTGGAAATCTATGGTGCTTGGGGAAAACAAATTCGTGAAATTCGAAGCGGTCATGGCTTTAGTCACATGAGTACCATGGATGCTCATTTTGGAATTGCAACGGCTAGTGCCATTGACAAAGTTGTGATCAAATGGCCTTCAGGGATTATAGATACTATTATTGACCCTTCGAGCAATCAAAGTCTTTATGTAGTGGAAGGTTCGTTCCCTTTGGGAGTTAATCAATCGACTCGAACTACCTTCAGTATTTATCCGAACCCAACAAATGCTATCTTAAATATTAAGTTGAATAACCCAGCAACTAAAATTAGTTCCGCTTCTATTTATGATTTGAGCGGGCGCTTAATTTTGAATGCCTCAGAGGTGAATCAAGAAATAGACGTGAAATCCATATCCGTCGGGTCTTACATCTTAATTATAAAAGACCAACTAGGCAATTCATTTTCTCAAAAATTCATGAAAAACTAATAGTACAAAACCCAATTACAAAAAACCATCTCGTTTCTAAGAGATGGTTTTTTTTGACTGTATTATTCGATTGTTAAACGTTCAAAATCGTTAAGCCTATCAATATGTAAAATGGTTCGGCGGCTGTCTTCACTTTTAGTAAACATGGGATTAAACTTGGCACCATACACAATTTCATCAAAAGTATAAGAAGCTCTTTTGACTACTTGTGTACTAAACATATCATCAAATACGCGCAAGAACACAATTATTTCACCCTGCATGTTTTTATAATCGTCCGCTTTCAAATTAAACAAAGGGCTACTTTCAGTAATGTTATGAACTAGTGTCCAACTTAAGGTCAGCAAGTTTACTTTCGCAATTTCCAAATCAAGATTATAGAATTTGTTTACTGCTTTTCCTTTCTCCTCAATGCTTAATCCCAAAGTAAGTTTGGCTTCTGCATCGGTAAGATTGGTGTTTTTAAACGGTGTCAATCGCAGCATCAAAGCCGTTCCTTCATTATAGGGTACTATCAAAGCATTTTCTGAAAACAATATGTGGGCTCTAGGTTTACTGAATCTTCCATAAAACAAACCCGTAGCAATAGCAAAGCTTAATAAGCCAAATAGCGCTTCGACCGCTGCAGTAAAACTAGTCAAAAAACCGTTGGGGCTAATATGACCATAGCCCACTGTAGTAAAGGTTTGTATGCTAAAGAAAAACGCTTCCCCAAATTGATCCAAAGTTGACCCCAGCTCGACGCCTCTTAAATGTTCAACACCGATAGTGTAGTAAATGAAAGCAAAAGCACTATTGACCAAAAAATAAAAAAGAATCACAATCACTAAAAATTTCCATCTTGGTATGTTTAGCATCGTATGGTACCAGCTGATGCTTTCAAAGAAACCAATACCCGTTTTACGAACATTGGCATTGCCTCTCTTATTGACAAATCGACCCCCATAACTACTGGCATTAGTTCCAAAACCCGTATTGATTTCAGCTTTTGCCTTCGAATTTATTTTCTTTAGATTTAGCATTGCCTTTATAAATTAACGCTTTATAATTTTCTTTGTCGTAAGTCCTTGATCATCTGAAAATGAAAGCAAATAAATACCCTTTGGATACGGACTGAAATCTACTTTTACCGCTTCTTCTTCGGAAGTCAAAGTAATAATCAAATTTCCAAAACTATCATAAATCTTTATTTTGGAAGTACCACTAATGCCTTGAATACTTAAAAGATCCTTTACTGGATTTGGAAAAACCACTACCTTTTCAGACCTTAAAAACGACTCATTTGCTAAAAAATCACTAGAGGCGGCTACCCAACTTGATGCTAAGTTATTATCCAAATCGGTACTAATTAAAGACAAGTAACTACCATTGCCATCGGCGTCTGGCCAAGGCGAACTGTCAAAGTACTCAACGCTATCAATCGTATTTCCGAATGCATCAGATAACACTAATTTTTGAGATTTATTTGATAGATTCCGAGTAAATTGACCAAAAGGTGCTACTCCGTATCTCGACTGAAAGACAATACCATTACTGGCTAAGTAAATACTTTGATTGCCTGAAATAGTGGAATTGTTTGGGAACTTATAAGTAACCCCAAGTTCTTTGAAATAATAACCCGTAAGGTTTACAGAGGTAGACTGAGTATTTCTTATTTCAATAAACTCTTGATCGTTACTAACAGGAAATGCTACAGAAGTTCCAGGATTATAATTAATTTTATCTATAACTAATGCTGGCGTTACAATTGAATTACAAGCCGCATAAGATCCGAGATGGCTTGTTAACCAATTCGTTCGTAAGTATAAGAACATTTTTATGTTTTCAATTTCGAGCGCATGATTGGGTATGGTTCCCCATTTCTGATTTTCCCTCACAACAGCTTCACTAATTAATGAAACGGCGTTATCAATAAACACCACTAGGTTATTGTGCTTTAATGGCTGTTCAGGCAGAATTAGTTGATTCCATCTTCTAGAAAGATAACACTTGAAAGTAGCGTTATTGAACAAATCCGTCCAAAATTTCGGACCTTCATTTCCGCCGTCAGCAAATTGCCAAACATCAGTCTTACTTCGGTCAAAGCCGTACGAAAACAAATCATTTCCGTAGGTCAAATTAAAGTCCCAAATGGGGCCGGCTCGCAATTTTCCGTTTCGATCTTTATGAAAAAATGTACTTAATTGATATCCATCCGCATTAGAAGATAATTCGTTAATAATCATAAAATCGACGAATGATGGTATGTCTATCAACGAGGGAAAACCAGAGGTAATACTGGTATTATTAGCATGAGTGGTAGACGCCAGACTCAAAAACTGCTCGTAGATATAGCCATTTTGTTCGGTGGTAACCATTTCGGGTTTGGGCCATTCATGAATAAAATCGGTAAGTCCATTATAAGAAGGCATTTGCCACGCAATGGGGTCGCCCCCAGTGGTTTTATCTGCTTTTGTGATATAACCACCGGTAACATTTGGCGCAGCAATATCAGAAGGAGTAATTTTCAGAATATTGACCCGATTGGAATCCGCCTTAATTTTTTCTTCTAGCAAATATAAACCTTGGTATTCTCCGTTAATTACCACTTCACAATAAACGGTTCGTGTAGCATAATTCCCCATTAATCGATATAAATTATAGGATAAATAATCCCGAATCAAAGACGGGTCAAAAGCTAAGGGATTCAGAATCCAATCGTTTTCGCTTGGCATACTGAGCAAACCTGTATTATTATTGGTAACATTGTCCGGTTGTAATGTTGTGAATCCATAGCCTTTTTTAGGTAAGTCTTGAGAGGAAGATCCTCGAATTTCAATACTAATTCTGCCATCGTAGTTTAAAAAATCTGGTAATGCATTATCGGAAAGGTAATTTCTAGAGCCATCCGGATGCTGAATGATTTTCATGGAAGCAAGGATTCTAGGATTATCGACAATTGGCAATGGTAATGAAGTATTGGAATCTATATCCGTCGTAATAATTACTATGGGTAAGTTGCTATCTGTAAACGTTTGCCCAAAAAAAGAAATGGAAAAAAATAAGAAAAAAAACAACATTCCTGCTGCAATTATAAAGCGACGCTTTGCTGATATTTGAATCATTTAGGAATTGTTTTTCCAAATGTAAGGATAAAAAACTAGTCCGTAAAATCAGTATCTTTGAAGCTATTAGACCAAAATAAGATTCCATTGATTATGCACAAACTGCTTTATTTTATTAGCCTCGTCTGCTTTTTCTCTTGCGGCGGTCTCCAAAATCGAACAGCAACAAGCGCCATACCGTCTCGCCAAAACGAAGACCATTTGTTATTTCTGACGTTTAAAATCACTAAAGGTCCTGCTCTTCAAAAAAGTAAAATTACATTAATAGCGCAAAGTAAAAGTGCTGGAAAGATGAAATCTGAGTTAGAAAACACTCCAACTTCACCCAATTATTTGACGGTTGTTTGTTATGAAAATACAACGATCTCCAAAACGGTACTACTTCCACATCCTTTATTCAAACACGTTGAATATGTAAACGATGCCAATCAATATGCTTCAAAAGATATCGAACTAGAAGATGATACTTTTTTTATACGATTGCCTTTCAATCCAAAAATTAGAAAAATTAGTATTTTTGAAACGCTTCGAAATACTCAAACAGAGGAGCTCTTTACTTTAAATTTGTAACTTATGAGAAAAACAATACTCTTTTTAATGCTGCTTTCGAAAATATCTTGGATGAATGCGCAAGTTTTTGAAGTAGATACCTTACAATACCACGGCGATTCTGATAAATTTATAAATATTGTAGTCCTAGGAGACGGATTTACAGCTGCGGAGCAATCTCTTTTTATTAGCAAAACACAGAACTTAACGAATTATATTTTTACTCAAGCTCCGTGGTCGAATTACAAAAATTATTTTAATGTTTTTGCTATCAAAGTAATTTCGAATGAATCCGGGGTAAAACATGCTAATACAGCTGTGGATTGCCCTACGGGCATTGGATTTGCAATTCCAGTATCCAACCCTGATAATTATTTTGGGAGCCAATTTGATTATTATGGAATACATCGACTTGTAGTACCGACCAACAACACTCGAATAGCCAACGTACTGTCCAGTAATTTTCCAAATTATGATTTGGTCTTGATGCTCGCAAATTCGCCCTATTATGGTGGAAGCGGAGGCTTGTGCGCAACTTCCACTTTAGCACCAGAATCTTATGAAGTGAGTACACATGAAACGGGTCATTCCTTTGCGAATTTGGGAGATGAATATGTTTATATTGATTCTTTTTATTTTGGAGAAAGACCCAATATGACGCACCAATCTGATCCAACACTGATCAAATGGAAAAACTGGTTGAATTCTGATGAATCGATTGGAATTTTTGGTTATTCTAGTTCCAATCAATGGTATAAACCATCATCAAATCATTGCAAAATGGAAGCTTTAGGATTACAATATTGCGCTGTTTGTAGAGAAGCTATTACAGAAAAAATACACGTTTTGGTCAATCCCATTGTG
>JGI24770J26754_10001959_pt1 | contig 14368 bp, 12 predicted proteins | sample LakOneMetagenome_FD_26754 | JGI IMG/M metagenome (IMG submission 26754) | reverse complement strand
CAGGCTATATGCTCAATGTATTGCTGCTCGTGGTCTTTATGCGTTTTAAGCTTCACTGGAACTTCAAATTTCACCGGCTAAAACTCTCCAAAAGGATAAAAAGGAATTTATTGTCTGTGCAATTGGGTAACCTTACCAGCTTTGCCTACAATTATGGAATTATATTATTGTTGAGCGGGCTTGCAGCAGGGATCTACTCGGCATACAATTACAGCATGCAGATCGTTAATATGCCGAATACTTTTATTGTATCGCAGGTAGCGGCAGTGGCAGGCATAAAATTCAACGAACTGGCAGCAAAGAAAATGCAGGCGCAGCTGAATAAGATATTTATCGACAGTATGAGTTTCCTGATGTTCCTGTTGGTGCCATTGTGCTTTTTAACCTGGCTATATGCCGATACCATTGTAAATATACTGTTCGTGCGGGGCACATTTACAAAAGATGCGGCGGTTCATGTAGTGATGTTCATCAAATACCTCATCTTCTTATTGCCTTGTATGGCCATCAATACTTTCTTAAGCAGGTTGCTGATATCGATCAAGAAAGTAAATGAATCCTTTTATTTCCAGGTTGGGTTTAACCTGTTCATACTTATCAATATTTATATTTTCACTAACCTGTTTGGGCTCGATGGTTTTGTATGGACGGTATTAGCGATAAACTACCTGTATTTTATGATCGTGTGTATATTCCTGATGAAATGGTTAATGCCCTATATTGATTATGTTCAATTCTTAAAACTGCTGTTAGAGATCATTTTATTAAATTTGCCACTTTTCATTATTGCGGTAGTTTTTTTAAGGGATTCACTTTTAATAACCCCGTTTATTTATATAGGTTTATTATTGGCTTTGAACCGGATCTTTAAAGTTGCCCCATATATCAATCTGAACATATTAAAAACATAAAGCCTTCTTCATAATGCAATCTTTGAATCTTTTTTTATTGAATGTCCGCAGGGCTTTATCACGCATTTCGGGGAAACAGCTATTTGCCCCCATCTATGCCGGTGAACTGAAAGGCTATAAATTTTTGGTTGATACAGATAACAATTATTTCAACAGCAGTTACGAAAAGGATTCTTTTGGCTATGTATTGAATGAATTGAAACAAAACCCCGGCGCCGTGATTTATGATATGGGCGCCAATATTGGTTATTTTTCTCTTTTATGTGCGGCCTCCCCCGGCTCAAAAGCAATGGTATATGCATTTGAGCCGATCCCTTCAAACATGAACCTTTTATGCCGGCACCTGCTGATGAACAAAGTTGAAAATATCATACCGGTGAACCTTGCTGTGTCGGATCATTTTGGCCTCATTGATTTTTCGGCAGATAATTCATCCGTGAGTTATACATACAAACAATCCTCACAATATTATGGCAACAGGGCCATCAATATAAAAGTGGGCATCATCGACCTNGATATGCTNACGGGCCAGCTCGGCTTTGCAAAACCGGATATCTTAAAAATAGATGTGGAGGGTGCCGAATATGATGTATTGAAGGGCGCTGTTGAAACGATCCGGAAATACAGGCCAAAAATATTATTGTCAACACACGAACCACATGTACCGGGAATAGAACAGCACTGCCTGGATTTTATAAAAGAAATGGATTATAATTATACCCAGACAAATAACGCATCAGGCCGCATGGATGGATTAAATGATTACTGGTGTACCCCTAAATAATTTTTAAAAGCATGTTAAGCACGCATCAAGAGGAAGTAAAATCAGGCGAACGTTTTGAATTCGGAAAGAACTGGGCAAATTTTCTTACACTGTTGAATGAAGACAGGATCAAAAGCGCCGAAGAATCTTTGATCGCCTATGTAGGCGATGTGAGGGGCAAGCGCTTTATAGATGTTGGCTCCGGAAGTGGCCTGTTCAGCCTGGCTGCACGACGCCTGGGCGCCATCGTATTTTCTTTTGACTACGACCCGCAGTCATATGCCTGTACCCGGGAATTGAAACAGCGTTATTTTAAAGATGATGATAACTGGAAAGTAGAACAGGGATCAGCGCTCGACGAAACATATATCAACAGCCTCGGCAAATTTGATATTGTCTACTCCTGGGGTGTATTGCATCATACCGGCCATATGTGGGATGCGTTGAAAAATGTGAATAGCCTGGTAGCTGGCGGAGGTAAATTATTTATATCCCTTTACAACGACCAGGGGCGCATGAGTAAAATATGGACCTTTCATAAAAAGGTTTACAATAAGCTGCCGGGCATATTAAAAGCCCTGTATGGTTTTTTGGTGATGGGCAGTTATGAACTGGTAAGTTTTTTGGGTAACCTGGTACTGTTGCGGCCCATGCGTTATATCCGGTACTGGACACATTCTGTTGGAAGGGGCATGAACCATTACCACGACCTGGTTGACTGGATCGGCGGTTATCCTTTTGAAGTTTCAAAGCCCGAAGAGATCTTTAAGTTTTATCATGACAGGGGATATGAATTAACACAACTTAAGACCTGCGGTGCCGGCTTTGGTTGTAATGAATACGTTTTTGAAAAGAAAAAAAATTAATTTTATCGGGTTATTAATTCAATATTTGAAAGATTATTAACCCATAAGGCCACCAGGTATTTGACAAAGCCAACTGCTACAATAAAATTATTAATAGTAGTTCCCACGCTTGAGTGCGGGGGGCTGGAAAGAAATGTTTCCATCATCTGCAATAATATCGACACGGCAAAATATGATGTCACCCTCGCCGTACTGAACAATACCAATCAATTCTTCCAAATAACAAACCCGGCGGTGAATGTTATCGATCTTAAGATCAATAACGTGCGCATGTCGCTGTTTGCGATCTTAAGGCTTGCAAAAAAGCTAAACCCTGCCATCATTCTTACAACTGCCAACCACCTCAACCTGTTCCTCGCTATTTTTAAATGGATGTTCCCTGGCAAATTAAAGATCATTGCAAGGGAATCAAGCATCGTAAGTGTGAATACCCAGCGCACCTGGAACCCACGTGTATATCACTGGCTGCTGAAAACCTTTTACAAAAAGATAGACCTGATCATATGCCAGTCGGAATCTATGCGTGACGACCTGCTGGCGCATTACCATATCCCGAAAAATAAAACGCATATCATATATAATTCTGTGAAAGCACCGGCGGTCAATGAAGGAGAAGAGGCCGCAGTTTCTTATGCAAAGTTCATTACCGTNGCAAGGCTTTCAACAGAGAAGGGATTGGACAGGCTGATCAGGGCCGTGTCGCTGTTGAAGATACCNTATCAATTTACCATTATTGGCGAAGGATATAAACGGGCAGCTTTGCAGGAAGTGATCAANNAATTATCGCTTCAGTCAAATGTTTTTTTAAATGGCAGTTCATCAAAACCATTTTCGATCGTTGCCAACCCCGACCTTTTTTTAATGGGATCNTATTATGAAGGCTTTCCCAACGCCATGCTGGAAGCGTTTGCAGCCGGTATTCCNGCTGTTGCATTCAATGCACCGGGCGGCATTGCAGAGCTTTTGNCCGACAATGAAAACGGGATATTGGTAAAAGAAAATGATGAGGCCGCATTTGCTGCTGCCATACAAAAAGCGCTTGCGCATTCATTCGATAAAAAAAAGATACAGGCATCCACTTTGNAGCGGTTTAATATTGATGCCGTGATGAAAGAATGGGATAAGGTTTTTGAAGAGATGAATATTTCTAAAAAATAATGAGCAANGGATAAGAAAATATNGANCAAGGAACAAGGAATTTNGAATGTTGAGGTATGCACTCCGTTCTTAATTCAAAATTCCTTGTTCCTTGTTCAATATTCAAACGCCCATATGGTCAGGAGTTTATTATGAAACTGTTATTTACCTTATTAGTATTATTGGTACCCCTTGCAATACAAGCCCAGGGATATATAACCAAATCAATAAAAGATTTTGGCGCAAAAGGAAATGGCCGCACGAATGACCAGGATGCTTTTGTAAAAGCTTCTGCATTTTTCAATAAAAGAAAGGGGAATGGAAAACTCATTATCCCAAAAGGTATTTACCGGGTTGGCCGCCAAAAATTCTCCGGCAATGATAAGGGCAGCATTGCTTACGTGGGGGAATATGCCATTGACCTGCGGGCTTGTGTGAATATGATCATTGAAGGGCAGGCTGGGGCCATTTTAAAAAATAACGACAGCTTAAAGATCGGTACCTTCTCACCCGTTACAGGCAAAGCATTTAAACATGCTATTAAAGACATCAATGTAAAACCCGAATATGCCGGCTATGCAGCCAATGCCGGCAATGCCGTATTTATTTCCGGTTGTAGCAATATTAAGATATCAGGCCTTGTCATTGATGGGAATGTTGCCAACTTTTCATTCGGTGGCAATTGGGGTATTGGCCGCAATGCTTTTGAACTGATCCATTACGGCATCTATATTGTTGATGCCAATGATATCAGCGTCAATAAATGCAGCATCAAGAATTTTGCATGCGATGGTATCTATATTGCCAACCTCGGGCAGCAGTTAAAAACCTATAATATTTTCATAGATCATTGCGAAGTGAATTATTGTGGCAGGAACGGGCTGAGCTGGATCGGTGGTGAGAATATCCGGGTAAGCAATTCTGTATTTTCCAATTCAGGGCAGGGCACCGTACATGAATCACCTGCAGCAGGTATCAGTATAGAAGTAGAGAACAGCAGCTTCTGCAGGAAAGGATATTTTTTTCATTGTACCATGGAAAATAATATCGGCTCGGCCATTACTTCAGGCAGTAAAGACCTTGCAACAAATGTTGTGTTTAAGAATTGTACTGCGGCATCACCTGTTTATTACAGCCTTTTTGCAGATGCTGCATCGCATGTTTTTGAAGATTGTAAATTTTATGGAACAGTGCTGGTCTGGTACAAGGGCGTTGCTGAAAAAGATGCCGTCAAATTCAGGCGCTGTGTGTTTGAAGAAAATTACAGGGGAAAGAAAATGTATGACGGCACTTACCTGTTTGGGGCGGAAGCAACAGGCGTGGAGGTGGACAGTTGTACATTCCGTGCCTATACCACGGCTGATTATTATCTCAATGCCCTCACCAAAGATTGCAGCACGGGCAATACCCAAAAGATACAGATCAGCAACAGTTCTTTTTATAGTTATTCGCAAACAGGTTCTAAGCTGGGCGAAAAGATCGCAGGCATTGCGGGCCATACTGTTTTTTATAACAATAAATTTTATGCCCCGCCCGCTGTTAATTTCCTGAATGGCTTTGATGCCAATTGTAATGCGGATGCCGGTAAGAATTCATTTTACCCGGCACCGGGTAAGTGATACACTTTGGCTAAGGTTTTGCAATTATCTTTGCGAACTTAACCCATAGCTATTGGCTTTTCCAGGAAACTGTTTTACATGAAGCAAAAATTACTTCTCACAATAAATTCCCTGCGCTCCGGCGGTGCTGAAAGAGTTGTGTCGCAGTTGCTGAACCATTTGCAAAACGACTTCGAGATCCATCTTGCACTTTACAATAAGGTGATAGAATATGATATCCCCGCCGGTATCAATATCATCGACCTCAAACAATCTGAAGCCGACAACCAGTTGCTCACCCTGCTTAAACTGCCCCTGCTTTCCTACAGGCTCAGCAGGTATTGTAAAAAAAATGGCATCAGCCACAGTGTCGCTTTTTTAAACAGGCCATGTTATATCAATGCATTAATGAAGAACTGGTGGGGATACCGGGGAAGGATCGTTATGTGTGAGCGAACCTATCAAAGCGCCATGCTCCAGACAAAAGACCCGGTAAGCAGGGCAATAACAAAATTCCTTGTAAAATATTCTTACCGCAATGCAGACCTGGTACTGGCAAATTCAGAAGCTACTAAAAAAGACCTGGAAGAAAACCTGCAAGTAAGCACGCCGATACAGGTTATACACAATCCGATCGATATAGAGGAACTGCAGGTAAAAATGAAAGAACCCGTTTCAATGGAATTTTCGCCGGACATTTTTTATTTTGTTTCTGTTGGAAATTTCAGGAAGGAAAAAAATTACCCGTTGCTACTGGATGCATTTGCTGCGATCAAAGATCCCAATTGTAAATTATTGCTTGTCGGTGGTGGTTACCTGGAAGATGAATTGAAAAAGAAAGTGAGTACGCTGGGGATGGGATCCGGCATTATCTTTTGCGGAAGGGATAACAACCCTTTCAAGTATATGCAGCACAGTGATTGTTTTGTGATGTGCTCCGATGTGGAAGGTTTTCCAAATGTTTTGCTGGAAGCTGTTGCATGCGGTAAGCCTGTTATCTCCACGGATTGTAAATCGGGCCCCCGTGAATTACTGGCTCCCGGTACGGATATTTTTTCGCAGCTGCAAGACGGTTATAGCATAGAAGAATATGGCATTCTTACCGCAGTTGGCAATGCAGCAGCACTCACACAGGCCATGCTGAAAATGATGCAGGATGCTTCACTCCGCAACCGGCTAAAACAAAACGCAGCCGCAAGGGGTGCTGAATTTGACATCGGTTTTATCAGGCAGGATTTTGTAAAGGCTTTTGCGGGTTAGCCTTTTGGTAATTATACCAGATGCAAAGAATGCCGCATGTATAAAATGGCAACAACGGGATGCGGTAACGGGCAAGTGTGCCGAAATTAAAAGTTGATAATCCTACCAATGCAGCAAACAACAGGGAATAGGTAATGCATAATAAAATGAAAGGGTTTCTATATATCTCTTTAAAGAACCTGCCAATACCTGTTTTGTACATCACATATAAAGTGAACCACAAGAGGAACAAACTTTCCAGTGCAGAAAAAAGCATGATCACTTTTTTTGATTCCCAGATGAATGGCCTGTAAATGGCTGCGGTGATACCGGCGGGCATCTTGTTGATGAAGCCACCAATCGTTGGTTCAAAATTGCCGAGGTTGAAAATAGAACCCTTATCGGCATCTTCCGCACTCAGGTAAATGCCCTGTTGCTCTTTCACCGTATCAAATATTTTTTCCATCGAATAACCGCCAAGGCTGTCATCAATAGCATCCTGGAATACAAAATATAAACTGACTGCCATCAGTACCATGAAGGGCAGGATGAGTTTCCTGATAAAACCATTTTTTATTTTCTTCACCAATAAAATGATCAGGTAAAAAACATAGGCCGGAATAAAAGCGGCGATGATATATATTTTTACGAAACCAACCAGTGTAATGGACGCCAGCAATATCAGAAAATATTTGAGCTTAAAACGTTTTTTTGTCAGCAACTGGTGGCTGCTGTATAGCAACCAGCCAAGCGATGCCATACAAAGCGTGTCTTTCAGAACACCCGATCCATACACTGCCATTGAAGGAAAGAACAATACCAGGAATGCGATCCGTTTATCCCAGCCCGGCATGATATCATTGAATGTTACAAACATCTTCCAGATACCTGAATAGGCAAACAGCGAAAAGAACAATGTAACAACCAGGTAACGGGAGAAACTGATATAAGACAACAGGAATGCCAGTTTCTCTACGATCCAGCCACCTTCATTTCCCGAGCCGATGATGCCATGTACATCACGGCCATAGAAATTATCCATCAGCAGTATGCGGAAAGTTTCATTGCCTGTGCGTACCTGGTGCTGTATGAAAATGGCGTCTTTAAAATAGGTCATGCTGTCGCCATAACCATAATAAAAGAACAGCAGGCAACAATAAAAGACAGCACAGGCGGCTTTAAATAAAAAACCTTTGATAAGATATTTTTGGATCAGNGCATTGTCGCGGTTCCTTTTTTTGATGATCAGCAATATGAAGAGGAACAATATTAAATACAGCGGTACCAATATCACATCGATCCAGTCAATAATTTCTTTGTACATGTATTTCTGATTAAAACATTGGCCTGTTCTTTAAAAGCCGATAAGCAAATTTGAGCTATTTTTACGCTTCCTGCAAAATCAGAGCAATATAATAAAAATGAACTATCGTTTGATGAGGATCACGGCGGCTTCCCTTGCATTAAAGATCTCTATACGCGGACAAATGAAATACATGAGTGCTCATGGCTTTGATGTAACCATGATCAGTTCCCCGGGTCCCGAACTACAGGAAGTGATAGCCGCAGAACAATGCCCCCATATTGCCGTGAACATTACCAGGAAGATCACCCCCCTTGCAGATATCAGGACCATCTATGCACTCTATCGTGTTTTTAAAAAACAGAAACCCCATATCATTCATTCGGAAAATTTAAAAGCGAATTTACTGGGCATGATCGCAGGCTATCTTGCAAAAGTGCCGGTGCGGATACAAACCATGGCAGGGCTGGTATCGCCCAATGTCCCGGGGATAAAAGGCAAACTCATCCGCATGGCAGAAATGACCAGCTTCCGTTTTGCAACAGCAGTATGGCCCAACAGTAATTCTTCTTTACAATATATGCTGCAGACAAAGATGCTGCCGGCAAAAAAAGCAAGCGTCATCGGCGCCGGTTCTTCCAACGGTGTTGACCTCGTGAAATATAACAGAACGGCCATTCATGTAGAACGGCTGGAGGCGATCAAAAGATCGGTACGCTATTCACCCGGCGAAAGGATCTTATTATTCGCAGGCCGCATGGTAAAAGACAAAGGGGTGCAGGAATTGGTTTCGGCCTTTGTAAGGCTACAGCAACAACTGCCATTCTTAAAATTGGTTTTGCTGGGCCCATGGGAAGATGAACTTGATCCCGTAAATGAAACAACAAGGGAAATGATCAATAACAATGATGCGATCATACATATTCCCTGGACAGATGAAGTGGAATATTATTTTGCCCTGGCAGAATTATTTGTGTTCCCTTCGCACCGGGAAGGTTTCCCGAATGTATTGATGCAGGCGGGCGCCATGCAGGTGCCGGTAGTTTGTTCATCCATTGTGGGCAATATTGATATCGTTGAAGACGGCGTCAGCGGCCTGTTGCATGAAGTAAAGCAGGAACAGTCCCTATACGAAGCCATGTTATTTGCGTTGAATAACAGGGAAAAGATGCAGGCAATGGCCGGGGCGCTGTATCAAAAAATGGTAAACAATTACGACCGCAATATTTTATACGGGCAATACCGTGATGCCTATAAAACGCTGATAGCCGAAAAACAAAACAGCTGAACCAATTGATCCATGGCGAAAGAGAAAGTTTATATTATTCTTACAGGCGTTCATGAACGCAAAGTGTTCGACCTGTATAATATTCTTAAAAGAAATCATGCACAATACGAATTGTTGCTGTTCGATTATAAGGACAGCTCTTTTTCATTACCACTTGTATATACAAAAAAAGTGCACAGGCTACCGAATGATGATTACCCCGTTTTTGAAACTGCATTATTAAGATCACTGGATGCTTATAAAGGGAACAAGCTTGTTTATATTCCATTGCTGGATAATTACAACGGGCTTTTTTACCGGTTCATACAGGAGCATCCTTCCTTGCTGACCTGCTTATTGCCGGCATTCAAAGACTTCAATACAACGATCAATAAGATACAGTTCCAGCATTTCTGTGAAAGCCATCAATTACCGGTGCCGGCTTCATTTACAAAAAAGGATATTCCTTTCCTGCAAGCTAATTTTAAGCCCCTCATCATTAAACCCAATGTGGGGGCAGGTTCTGTCGGTATATCTTTTATCAGCCAGCCATCCGAATTGAAACAGTTGGAAGAACTTGATCCCGGGAACTGGCTGCTGCAGGAAAGGATCAGCAATATAAATGTAGAAGGCGCTTTCTTTTTAATGAATAAGGGCGAACTGGTTTCTTATTATGGGCACAGGCGCATCAGGGTATTCCCTGAAACCGGCGGAGTAACGGTTTTTTCTGAATATCATTCAGACGAAAGATTAAAGGATATTGGCGCCCGGTTATTAAAACAGCTGGAATGGAATGGCATTGCCATGGTAGAATTTTTATATGATGCGGCAAAGAATGAGCATAAGATCATAGAAGTTAATCCAAGGTTATGGGGTTCTTTTATGTTGTCTGAATTTGCCAATACAGGTATCCTTGAAAACTACCTGAACATCTGCTTACAGCAACCGGTGAAACATTTTGATCACAGAACGGATACAAAGATCCGGTGGTTCTACCCCTTTGATATTTTATTGTATATAAAACGGAAGGGCAGGATCAGCGGTTTTTGGAAACTGGATCGCAGCCATACCTGTTATATCAACTTTACCTATGCAGGTTTTTTAAGGCCATTTATATATATGATGTATTTCACGCTTAATATTAATTCCTTCAAAAGATTTTATAAAAAACTATCGCCTGGGAGTTCAAAAAAATAAAGCGCCGGGAAACTGTTATTTTTAAAAATATAAAATAGCCGTGAAGACGGTAAGACGTAAAGTGCAGATTTGAGCTTAATTTTATAACGCCTTAACGACTTTCCGGCAAGAAATAAATTTTAGATGCCAATAGTACTTTTTGATTTTGATAAAACGCTTACCAAAAAAGATACCGTGCTGGGTTTCCTGGTGATGGTATCGGGCAAGCGGTTTATTTCTTTNAGGATATTGATACTGCTTTTCTTTGCAGTACTGCATAAACTCGGGCTTATCAGCAACGACCGGTTGAAAAAAACGGGCATCGGCCTTTTCTTAAAAGGCATGCCGGAAGCACTGGTAAAGCAGCGGGCACAGGAATATGCAGCGGGTATTGAATTAAATAATATCTATAAAAATGAGTTCCTGTTAAAATATCCCGGTGCAATTGTCGTTACTGCATCGTTTGAAGATTATGTGCGGCTGGTATGCCCGGATAATTTAGTGTTGGGAGCAAAACTGGATTATCGCAATGGGCTTGTTTCAGGCCTTGCTCAAAATGCTTACGGGCCACAGAAAGTGGAGCTTTTAAGCAAGGAAGGAATAAGCAGGGCAGATATTTTTTATACCGATAGTTTCAGCGACCAGGCGGTAATGGATATTTCAACCGCCGTTTATCTTGTAAAAAATAATGATATTAAAAAAATTAAAGGATAATTTGCAACCTTTAAAATGAATAAAACATGAAGAAGACCTTATTGATCACAGGTGGGGCAGGCTTTATCGGCTCACATTTAACCCGGCTTTTTGTTACCAAATACCCTGATTACAAGATCGTAAATCTTGATAAGCTTACCTATGCAGGTAACCTGGAGAATTTAAAGGACATAGAACATGCAGCAAACTATACATTTGTAAAAGGCGATATCGTTGATATGCCGTTCGTAAAAAGCCTTTTTGAAAAATATGATTTCGATGGCGTACTTCATTGTGCTGCCGAAAGCCATGTAGACAGGTCGATCACCGACCCGCTTTCATTTGTAACCACCAATGTGATCGGTACGGTTAGTTTATTACAGGTTGCCAAAGATCATTGGAAAGACAAAATGGATGGCAAGATCTTTTATCATATTTCAACAGATGAGGTATATGGCTCATTGGGTGAAGAAGGATTCTTTTATGAAGACACGAAGTATGACCCACGCAGCCCTTATTCCGCATCCAAAGCTTCATCGGATCATTTTGTAAGGGCATATTATCATACTTATAAATTGCCGGTCAAGATATCTAATTGTTCCAACAATTACGGGCCTTATCATTTCCCGGAAAAGCTGATCCCCTTGTGCATCCATAATATCATCAACAATAAACCGCTGCCCATTTATGGCAAGGGAGAAAATATAAGGGATTGGCTGTATGTGGAAGACCATGTAAGGGCCATTGATGTGATCTTTCACAATGGAAAAGTCGGGGAGACCTACAATATCGGCGGGCACAATGAATGGACGAATATTGCACTGGTAAAAGAGTTGTGCAAACAGATGGATGATAAACTGGGAAGGGAAAAAGGAACCAATGAAAAACTGATCACTTATGTAACAGACAGGGCGGGCCACGATCTTCGCTATGCCATTGATGCTACCAAATTAAAAGATGAATTGGGATGGATGCCGTCTTTGCAATTTGAAGAAGGCATTTCAAAAACAATAGACTGGTATTTGGAAAAATGCTGCGTGGCTTAATGATGTAACGAGCGGGAATTACCAGAAGTACTATGATCAGCAGTATGGGAAATGAGTGGTTTAGTTGAGCTGGTTTAGAAAGTTTAGTAGGTTTAGATTGTTTAGAAGATTTTTCTATTAATAATTAGCACCAATGAAAACTTATTCTTTTGAGAAATTAGCTTGTTGGCAGCATGCACGGGAATTAGCGGTGTGGGTATATAATACAACAAAATCTTTTCCTACAGAGGAAAAGTTTGGAATAATAAGCCAAATGAGAAGAGCAGCTATATCAATTGCTTCTAACTTAGCAGAAGGTACATCAAGAGTGTCTAAAAAAGATCAGGCTCATTTTAGTACTATTGCATACAGCAGCACGATTGAGTTATTAAATGATTTGATTATTGCAAAGGAGCTGGAATTTTTATCGAATGATTTATATATAGCAGGAAGGGAAAAAGTAGAAAAACAAACTTTTTTAATTTCAAATCTTAGAAAGTCACAAGCTTTAGAACCTAAACCGGCTAAACTCTAAGCTAAACCTTCTAAACCAAACATTAAACATCTTCAATTAAAAAATGAAAGGAATAATACTCGCAGGCGGCTCAGGAACAAGATTATACCCCATCACCATGGGAATCAGTAAACAGCTCATGCCTATCTACGACAAACCCATGATCTATTACCCACTCAGCACATTGATGCTTGCAGGGATAAGGGATATATTAATTATAACAACACCGGATGACCAACAGCAATTCATCCGCTTATTGGGTGACGGCAGCCAATGGGGTTGTAATATCAGTTACGCAAAACAGGAAGTACCAAACGGACTTGCACAGGCATTCGTGATAGGAGAAAAATTCATCGGTAACGATAGTGTTGCATTGGTATTGGGAGATAATATCTTTTACGGTAGCCGTTTTGGTAAATTGCTTACCGATGCTGCGGATCCCGACGGCGCTGTGATATTTGCTTATGCAGTGAGTGATCCCGAAAGATATGGCGTGGTGGAATTCGATGCAGATTTTAAAGCACTGAGCATTGAAGAAAAACCTGCTGCACCAAAAAGTAATTTCGCTGTACCGGGTTTATATTTTTATGATAATACCGTGGTGAACATTGCAAAGAACATCAAGCCAAGCCCGAGGGGAGAATACGAGATCACAGATGTGAACAGGATATACCTGGAGAACAAAACTTTAAAAGTTGCAGTACTCGACAGGGGATTTGCCTGGCTTGATACCGGCACATTTGATTCATTGCACGACGCCAGTGAATATGTAAGGGTGATCGAAAAACGCCAGGGGTTAAAGATCGGCTGCCTGGAAGAGATCGCTTACAGGATGGGTTTCATTGGCAAAGAACAATTATTGAAGCTTGCAGAAGGGTTGCAGAAAAGCGGTTATGGAGAATACCTGAAGAGATTAATAAAACAATGACAAATAACTATACTGTGCAATTGAAAAATATCCAGCTTCAAAATCCATTTACCAAAAAGCCCTTATCGATCGCTGCAGATGGATTACATGATGCTGATGGCAATTTTTTCCCTTATAAGAATGGTGCTTACAGGATCGTAGCGGATGATAACTATACAGAAAATTTCGGTTTCCAGTGGAACAAGTTTGTTGGTACGCAGGTTGACAAGAGCAGTAAACTGGAAATGAGCAAGACCAGGTTCTTTGCCGAAACGAATTGGGATAAGGAAGACCTTACCGGTAAAAATGTGCTGGAGGTTGGATCAGGTGCCGGCCGCTTTTCACAGATCATTTTGGATTTCACCCAAGCAAACCTGTATTCAGTTGATTACTCAAATGCGGTAGAAGCGAATTATAAGAACAACGGCCCCAACGAGCGGTTACATCTTTACCAGGCAAGTATCTATGAAATGCCTTTTGAAAAGAACCAGTTCGATAAAGTGCTTTGCCTGGGCGTGCTGCAACATACACCTGATTTTGAAAAGTCGGTGCAATCATTGATAGAGATGGCTAAGCCGGGAGCGCAGGTGCTGGTTGATTTTTACCCGGTGAATGGTATCTGGACAAAGCTTCATGCCAAATACATCTTCCGGCCGATCACCAAAAAAATGACGCACGAAAAATTGTATAAAAAAGTAGATAGCAATATTGACTGGCTGATCAAAGCCAGCAGGTTCTTTACAAAGATCGGCATCGGCAGGATCACCAATCGTTTTTTACCCATTTGTGATATAGCAGGAACGATACCTAAGAACCTGCCCTATAGCCAGCTCAGGGAATTATGTGTGCTGGATACCTTCGATATGTTCTCACCCGAACACGATCATCCTCAAAAAATAAGTACGGTAGTGAAATGGTTTGAGAAATATGGGATGGAACAGGTTTGGGGAGGAAAGGTCTATTATGAGA
>JGI24770J26754_10001957_pt1 | contig 14371 bp, 16 predicted proteins | sample LakOneMetagenome_FD_26754 | JGI IMG/M metagenome (IMG submission 26754) | reverse complement strand
GCGCCCGCCGACGTCGCCTCGATGAAGTCGTCCTTCGCGCCGGTTGCCAAGCGCGCCGGGCCGGCGGTGGTCAACGTCTTCGCTCGCTCCATCGTGCGCCAGCGCGATCCTTATTTCGAGATGTTCGGCGGCAATGCGCCGCGCGCGCGAGTGCAGCAGTCGCTGGGCTCCGGCGTCATCGTCCGCGCCGACGGCGTGATCGTCACCAACAACCACGTCATCGAAGGCGGCCAGCAGTTCATGGTGGTCCTGTCTGACCGCCGCGAATTCGAGGCCCACGTCCTGCTGGCCGATCCACGCACCGATCTGGCGGTGCTGAAGATCGACGTCGGCAACGAACGCCTGCCGGTGCTGCCCATCGACGACAAGGAAGACCTCGAGGTCGGCGACCTGGTGTTGGCGATCGGCAATCCGTTCGGCGTCGGCCAGACCGTGACCAACGGAATCATCTCGGCGCTGGACCGCACCGCCGATCCCAACGGTGGCGACGGCTCGGCCTACATCCAGACTGACGCCTCGGTGAACCCCGGCAATTCCGGCGGCGCGCTGGTCGACATGGACGGGGACCTGATCGGTGTCCCGACCTTCATCCTGTCGCGGTCCGGCACTTCGTCTGGCGTCAGTTTCGCCATCCCCGCCGCCATGGTGCGCCGCGTGGTCGAGACCGCCATGGGCGGCGGCCAGCAGGTGGTGCGGCCCTGGCTGGGCGCCAAGACCGACCTGGTCACCGGCGACATCGCCCGCAGCCTGGGCCTGCCGCGGCCTGAGGGCGCGCTGGTCTCCAACCTCTATCCCGGCGGCCCGGCCGCCCGCGCCGGCATCCGCGAGGGCGACCTGATCACCGCAGTGGACGGATCGGAGGTCAATGACCCCGCCGGCGTGAGCTACCGCGTCGCCACGGCGCGTCCGGGCGAAACGGTCGCCGTGGACCTGCTGCGCGACGGCCACGTCCAACACCTACGCGTCAAGCTTGAGCCGCCGCCCGCCAACCCCGCGCGCGACGAACGCACCTTGCAGGGCGACCATCCCCTGACGGGGGCGACAGTGGTCAACCTGTCGCCGGCCGTGGCGGAAGAACTGGGCGCCGACGCCTTCGCAGGCCATGGCGTCATCATTACCAAGCCGGGCAGGGGCTATGCCGCCGCCGCCGGCTTCAAGCCCGGCGACATCGTGCGCGAGATCAACGGCCAGCGCATTGCCGACACCCGCCAGCTGCAGGGCGTGCTCAGCCAGGGCGCGCGCATCTGGCAGGTGACCATCGAGCGCGACGGCCACCTGATCAGCGGCCAGTTCCGCGGCTAGCATCGCGGCCGACCGGGGGTTTGCGTGGCGGTTTGGCCGCGCGGGCGCTATCTAGCCTGTGATGACCGACCTTTTTGAAGCCGCGGGCCTTTCGGCCGGAGCCCAGGACGCGCCCCTGGCCGACCGGCTGCGCCCGCAATCGCTCGACGAGGTGGTGGGCCAGGATCACCTGCTCGGCCCCGACGGCCCCATCCGGCGCATGGTCAGCGGCGGGCGGCTGGCCTCGATGATCCTGTGGGGCCCGCCCGGCACCGGCAAGACCACCATCGCGCGCCTGCTGGCCAAGGCGGCCGGCTATGAATTCCAGCAGATCTCGGCGGTATTCTCCGGCGTGGCGGACCTGAAGAAGGCCTTCGCCGCGGCCGAGGCGCGAAGGTTGGCGGGGCAGTCGACGCTGCTCTTCGTCGACGAGATCCACCGCTTCAATCGCGCCCAGCAGGACGGCTTCCTGCCCTATGTGGAGAGCGGCGCGGTGACCTTGGTGGGCGCCACGACCGAGAACCCGTCCTTCGAGCTGAACGGCGCCTTGCTGTCGCGCGCCCANGTGTTCGTGCTCAGGCGCCTGGATGAGGCGGCGCTGGAGCAGTTGCTGGCAAAGGCCGAGGAACACGAGGGAAAGGCGCTGCCGCTCGACCCTGACGCGCGGCGCGCCCTGGCCGCCCTGGCGGACGGCGACGGCCGCTATCTGCTCACCCTGGCCGAGACTCTGTTCTCCATCGGCGGCGACGCGCCGTTGAGCACCGCCGACCTCGGCAAGCTGTTGCAGAAGCGCAGCCCGGCCTACGACAAGGACCGCGAGGAGCACTACAACCTTATCTCCGCACTGCATAAGTCGGTGCGCGGTTCCGACCCGGACGCGGCGCTATACTGGCTGGCGCGCATGCTGGACGGCGGCGAGGACCCGTTGTTCCTGGCGCGCCGCATCGTGCGCATGGCTGTCGAGGACATCGGCGAGGCCGATCCCCTGTCCATCCTGGTCGCCAACGCGGCCAAGGACACCTACGATTTCCTGGGGTCTCCCGAGGGCGAGCTGGCTCTGGCCCAGGCGGTGGTGCACCTGGCCACCGCGCCCAAGTCGGTGTCGGTCTACAAGGCCTATGGCGCGGCGCTTCGGGCCGCGCGGGAGACGGGCTCGATGATGCCGCCGGCCAATATCCGCAACGCGCCCACCAAGCTGATGAAGCAGTTGGGCTACGGCGAAGGCTACCAGTACGACCCCGACGCCGAGGGCGGCTTCTCCGGGGCCAATTACTGGCCCGAGGGCATGGAGCCCAGGACCTTCTACGCGCCGAAGGGCGAGGGGCATGAGGCCAAGATCAAGGCCCGCCTCGAGCACTGGGCGTCCTTGCGCGCGAAGCGCGGCGCATGAGCCAGCTGGTCCTGTGGTTCCGCTGTATAGTCGCGGCCGCCGCCATCATGGGCGGGCTTTTCTTCCTTGAGGGCAACGGCGTCTCCTCCGACGGCGTGGTCTATCTGTTCGCGCCCTTGGCTGCGGCAGTGGCCGTCAGTCCGATCGACGTGACGCGCCAGGCAGTGAAGGGGATTTTGGCCGCCCTGCTGACCCCGGCGTTGTTCTGGGCCAACAGCCTGGCCACCGGGACGCCGCCGACATGGTGGCTGATCGCCATCGTGTCCGTGCTGACCGGCCTAGTAGTCTGGGGCATGGGGCGCTTCACGGTGCGGCGCGCATGAAGCCCGAGGATCGCCCCAAGCTGACGCCGGAAGAGGTCAAGCAGGTCCGCGCCATGGTCATCCACCAGGACGACGACGTGATCGCCTTCGACAAGCCGGCGGGACTGTCGAGCCAGGGCGGGCGCATCAAGGCCCATACGCTCGACGACCTGCTGTGGGCCTTCGCCAAATCCAGCGGCAACCGGCCTCGCCTTATCCACCGCTTGGACCGCGACACCTCCGGCGTGATCCTGACCGGGCGCACCAAGCCGGCGGCCAGTTTCCTGGGCAAGGCGGTGCAGGCGCACCGGCTGCGCAAGACCTACCTCGCCATTGTCGCGCCCGGCGCGCCGCAGCCCAGGGGCGGGGAGATCAACGCCGCGCTGAAGCGCGAGGAGATCGGTCGCGAGAGCTATATGCGCGTCGCCGATGACGGGGATCCTGAAGCCCAGGAGGCGCGCACCGTCTATCGGACGCTCGCCGCCAATGACGAGGCCGCGCTGGTCGAGTTGAACCCGGTCACCGGCCGCATGCACCAGCTGCGCGTCCACCTGGCCTCAATCGGGCGACCGATTGTCGGCGATGCGCGCTACGGCGGAGCGTTGACCCTGGGCGGCAAATCGGTCGCCAGGCTGATGTTGCACGCCCGCAGCCTGGCTTTCCCGCATCCCGACCTGAGCGGCCCGATGACGGTATTCGCGCCCTTGCCGGCAGATTTCGAAGCCACGCTGGCTCGGTCGGGGTTGAACTACTCTCCGGCCAACGCGACCCCTAGTTCATAGGAATCGAGCAGCTCGCCCTGCAAGCGCGACCGGTCGCGGCGGGCAGTCTCAAGCGAGCCTTCGGCGACGCCGCGAGCGGCCCGCTCCTCCTCCAGCTGGCCCTGCAGGGCTGCCATGCGTTCTTCGAGTCCGGCGCGTTTGCGGCTGTGCTCTGCCTGTGAGTTGTCGAGGCGCTCCTTCAGGGCCTCAAGGCGATGCTCCGTCCGCCGGATGACGAGGTCGCGGCTGTGCGCCAGCTGGCCCAGTTCATCGGCTCGCTCGACCGCGGCGGCGCGGGCCTGTTCAAGGTTGGCGATTTCCATTCGCGCGATCTGCAATTCCTCGCGGAGCGTCTCCGCCTCGGCCCTTGCGCGTTCAAGCGAAAGGGCGATGTCGGCGCGGGCCCGTTCGGCGCCGCTGTGCTGCGCTGTCGCTTCCGCCAGGCGCTCGTTGAGCGTGGCGCCCGTAGTCTCGAGTTGGGCGCTGCGGGCAAGCGCCGTTTCGAGCCGCGCTTCCAGCGCGCTGCGATCAGCGCTGGCGGCCTCCAACCGTGCCTCGAATGCGCGGGCAGCCTTGGCCGTTTCCGACTCGGCGGTCAGGAGCGCGCCGTCCAGGGCCTGCACGTGAGCCTGCGCCGCCAGAAGGTTTTCGTCGAGTTGGGACGACAGGCTGGTCAGGCGTGCGCACTCGGCTCCGAGGTGATCGCAACGCTTCGACAGCACCGCGTTTTCTTGCTCAAGCAATTGTCGCGCCTGCTGTTCGGTCGTGAACTGGGCGTCACGCTCGCGGCGGCGCTGTTCGGACCCTTCGAGCCGCTGCTTCAGGTCCGAAGTCTCCTCTTCGGCGTGCCCTAGTCGGGTGACCGCTTCACGATGCGCCGCGGTCAGCTCGGCAAGCTGGGCGCGAAGCTGGTCGCGGTCAGTGCGCATCTCCTGCAACTGAACGTCGCGCGCGCCAAGGCGAATGGCCTGGGCATCCGCTTCGCTGACGGCGGTCGCCAAGGCGGTTTCCGCGCTGGCGAGCCGCGCGGTGGTGTCGCGATGCTGACCTTGCAGTTCCTTCAGCCTCTCGCTGGTGACGGCGGCCTCGGCCCTGACGGTCTGCAATGCGGCATGTTCGGCCCGGCGCTCCGTAAACTCCTCGGCGATCGGATCGCGCATCTGCTGTAGCAGCGCGGCGATGTCCGTCACCTGGGCGATGGAGCGCAGAGCCTGGTCGAGCTTTTCATTCACGTGCTCGAATCTGGCCCCGATGTCATGAGCTTCCCTGCCGGGATCGGGATCGACACGCTTGCGCTTCTTAGATCGGAGCAGTCCGCCAATCGCGGCCAGGGCCGTTTGCCGCTCACGCTGATCGGTTCTCGAAACGAGTTTCATGCCAGACCCCCCGCCGCGCCGACGTTGGCCGCCGACGCCGCACCCCAGAAAAAATGAACGCGACAGGGCCTGCGGGGGGAACCTGGTAAATCAACGCTGCTGCGCCGGCCGCCCCCGACCGCGCAGCCGAGGTGACGCCCCGGCAAAGCTTAACCAAGTTCTAACGCGCCACGGCCAAGCTTGACAATTGGCAAAACACGGATCGCCGAGAAACCGTGATTCGGACTCGGCGTGTGGCTTCAGCGCCCTCGCGTGAGGCTGCGGTATTCGACCAGGCGTTCCTTGTCGCGGCGCGACTGGTCGCCGACCACGTCGTCGACGTTGAGCGTGGCATAGCGGATCCAGCTCTCGGAGCCGAACTTGTCGCGCACCAGGTTCACCGGCGTCTGCCATTTGAAGTAGGACGCCCAGGACACGATCAGGCTTAGCACCAGGGCGGAGCCTTGCAGCACGCGGAACTGGGTGGGATCGCCAGTTGGCTGGGCCAGCGCCAGGGGCAGCATCCCGCCCAACGTGGTGACGACGGCGAGGATGGCCCCGCCCCAGTTCATCCAGTAACGCTCACGGCCCACGCGCCACATTTCGACCTGGGTGAATTTCTCAAGGTATTCAAGGCGAGCAGCCACCCACATCAAAAGCCGCATGAGCAGGGCAGAACGCCGCCCCCAGCCCGGCCCGTCCATCTGGAACAGCGTCTCCGCCTGGTCGGGCAGGGCGCGCACGGTCGTGAACAGGTTCTGCAGTTCGCGCGTCCGCTGAACGATCTCGCGCGACAGTTCGTAGGAGCGGTTCTCCAGTGCGGTCCGGTACTGGGTGAAGACCAGGGCCATCACGCCGGCGAACAGCAGCGACTGGCCGATCATGGCGCCGATCGTGATCAGCATGCGCAAGGTCGGATCGGGAGTCAGGCCGCCGAAGAAGGTCTGGCCGTTCAGCGCCAGGAAGGTCAGGGCCGCGATGGTCGCCAGCTGGAACAGCCGCTTGCCGATCATGTAGGTCATGAGCGAGCTGAAGATGGTTCGGCCGTAGAGTACGATGCGCTGGCGCGTATCGGCGTCGTCGGGGAAGCGCTCCTCGACCTGCTTTTCAAACATCACGTGGAAGCGGTCGGGCTTCCGCATGTGGGCGTCGAACGGGAAGATATCGAGCGGATTGTTGTAATAGAGGTCGATGCGGTCCGACAGCTGCTGCTGCACCTCGGGATCCAGCGACAGGTAGTCGCTTTCCTTCAGCGGCGGCAGGGGTGCATCGCCGTCGCGCGTGCGGCGCACCCGCGGCTGGGCGTGCGGATGAGGCTGGGCCCCGCCCGGGGCTGCGGGCGCAGCATGGCCGTCCGCCGGGGGCGGGTCGTGAGGGGCCTCATGTCCGTGGTGGCCATCGTCGTGATGACCGCCATGGCCGTGACCGTCGTGCGCATCGCTCGACATGCCGTTCCCCCGACAACGCCGTTAACTAAGCCCTATACATAGGATCATTGGGGCCGGGCGGCCATACGGCTCGCGGCTGGGGCGAAAACCCTGTGGCTAGAAGGGCACGCGGGCCATGGCGGCGGCGAAAACCAGCAGCACCACCAGAACCAGCGACTGGTAACGCATCCATTTGCGCACCGAAGACGCCTCCGCGTCGCTGGGCACAAAGGCCGGATCGGCACGGCGGGTGGCCCGCCACTGCAGGAATTTGAGCGTCGGCGGGACCGAGAGAGCGGCGATGGCCAGGAAGCAGACCATCTTTCCCCAGAAGAAGAAGTTGTTGGCGTAGAAGTGATAGCCCTTGGCCCCGAAGAAGATGCGCAAGAGGCCGATGATCAGGATCGCCCCGGCCGTGGCGCCATAGCCGATGTCGATGCGCACGACCCGGTCCACGTCCATGCCGCGCATGCCCGGGCGCACCAGCATGGACTCGGCCACCAGCATGGCCACGAGGCCGAACACCAGCAGATGGTGGATGATCGCCAGGATGAGATCGGTCATGGCTTCCGCTTAACCTCTACGAATCCGTCGGGCCAGCGTTATAACCCGCCCATGACGAACTGGCTTTGGGTAGCGCTTGGCGGCGCGGCGGGCGCGGTGGCCCGGTACGGACTGGGCCTCCAGGCCGGCCGCTGGCTGGGCCATGGGTGGCCCTACGGCACCTTCATCGCCAACCTGACGGGCGGATTGCTGATGGGAATCCTGATCGGCTGGCTGGCTCTGCGCGGCGGCGCGGACCAGGAACGCTGGCGTTTGCTGTTGGGCGTCGGCGTGCTTGGAGGCTTCACCACCTTCTCCGCCTATTCATTGGAAACCGCCCTGATGATCGAGCGGCGGGAGTGGGGCGGGGCCTTCGCCTATGCGGGCCTGTCCGCGGTGCTGGCCATCGCGGCGGTGTTCCTGGGGCTGTGGATTTCGCGGAAGGCCTTCGCATGACCCGCGAGGTGAAAACGCTGTTCGTGGCCTCCGGCGAGGAAGGCGTGCGGCTGGACCGCTGGTTCAAGCGCCGCTGGCCGCACCTCAACCACGTCCAGTTGCAGAAACTGTTCCGCTCCGGCCAGGTTCGCGTCGACGGGGCCCGCGCCAAGGGCGACACGCGGCTGGCGGCCGGATCGCAGGTGCGCGTGCCGCCGCTGCCCGAGGCGAGCGAGAAGCGCGAAGGGCCGCCGCCCCTGACCGACCGCGACGTCGCCTATGCCCGCTCGCTGGTCATCTACGAAGACGAGGACGTCATCGCCCTCAACAAGCCGGCCGGCCTGGCGGTGCAGGGCGGCACCAAGACGACCAAGCACGTCGACCGGCTGCTGTCGGCCTGGGGCGAGGGGCTGGACCGGCCGCGGCTGGTGCACCGGCTGGACCGCGACACCTCGGGCGTGCTGCTGCTGGGACGCAGTCCCGGCGCGGCGGCCAAGCTGGCCGGCGCGTTCGCGCGCCGGCGCGCCAAGAAGACCTATTGGGCCATCGTGGTCGGTAATCCCAAGCCCGACAGCGGCATCATCGACCTGCACTTGGTCAAGAAGGGCATCGGCGACCGCGAGCTGGTCGTGCCCGCTGATCCCAAGGAATTCGGCGCCGATCCGGCCGAGACCGAATACGTGACTGTCTCGCGCGCCGCCCACCGCGCCGCCTGGATGGCGCTGCGGCCGCACACGGGGCGCACCCACCAGCTGCGGGCGCACATGAAGGCCATCGGCCACTCAATCGTCGGCGACCCGAAGTACAACGACGCGGAGTCGATGGCCATTTCCGAAGGGCTGGGCCTGCAGCTGCACGCCCGCCGCGTCGAGCTGGAACACCCCGGCGGCGGGACCCTGATTATCGAAGCGCCCATTTCGCGTGAGATGAAGCTGGGCTTCGAGCGGTTTGGATTCGACGAGCAGGAGGCCGATCCGGAACCGTTCCGCGCCGGCAAGAAGCGCCGGTGATCATGCCCGCCCGGACCGACGTCGCCGCCCGCGCCCTGATGGACGCCGGCCGCCTGGCCGAGGCGCTGGCCCTGACCACGCCGGCGGTGGCTTCGCCCCAGGCCGACGCGCTGGTGCTGGATGCGCACGCCGCCATCCTGAAGGCTCTGGAGCGCCATATCGAGGCGCGGCCGTTCCAGCGTCGCGCCACCCTCAAGGATCCCGGCAACCGCGTCATCTGGCACAACTACGCGGCCCTGCTGAACGACCTTGGCGACCACGGCGAGGCGCGAAAGGCGGTCGACCGGGCCATGCGGCTCGGCCTCGACGTGCCGGAGACCTGGCTGGTCAGCGGCCGCAACTACCTCGGCCTCGAGCAGTTCGACCGCGCCGAGGCCAGCTACCGCGAGGCGCTCAAGCGCCGGCCCGACTACTACGAGGCCCACCGCGACCTGGCGCAGCTGATCTGGATGCGGACCGGCGACGCCGACGCCGCCATCGCGCCGCTCGACGCGGCGGGACAGTCGCTGGCCCTGGCGCCCGTCCGCGCCATGGTGCTGGAGAAGATCGGCCGGGCCGCGGAGGGCTACGACCTGCTCAAGCGCGCCGCCGCCGCGGCGCCCCAGGACCTGCGCCTGCAGCAGGCGCTCGCCAACGCCGCCTCGGAGGCCGGTGACTTCGCTGTCGCCTTGCCGGCAGTGGACCGCCTGGTGGCCGCTGCCGGCGCGCATCCGGCCATCGTCGAGACCGCCTGCATGGCCTGGCTGGGGGCCGGCCGCGCTGCCGACGCCCTGGCCATCGCCAAGGCCCGGCTGCAGACAGAGCCGCTGGACCAGATCGCGCTCGCCATGGCCGCGACCGCCGCGCGCATCGTCGGCGATCCCCTCTATGAGCAACTGTACGACTACGAGGCCTTCGTGCGTCCCAAGGGGATCGAGGTTCCCAAGGGCTGGAAGGACCTGGAATCGTTCCTGGCCGACCTGTCCGCCAGCCTGATCCGGCTGCACAAGCTGAAGGCCCACCCGTTCGAGAACTCCCTGCGCGGCGGCAGCCAGACCTCGCGCGACCTGCGCACACACCACGAGCCGGTCATCGCCGCCTTCTTCGAGGCCATCGATGCGCCGATCCGCACCTACATGGCCCGCGTCGGCCAGGGCGACGATCCGCTGCGGGCCCGCAACACCGGCGACTACGCCATCCGCGGCGCCTGGTCGGTGCGGCTGCGTCCTCACGGCCACCACGTCGACCACATCCATCCGCAGGGCTGGCTCAGCTCGGCCTTCTACGTCGAGACGCCGGTCGAGGCGCTGGACCGCGAGAGCCGCGAGGGCTGGATCAAGTTCGGCCAGCCGCGCTTCCGCACCCAGCCGCCGCTCGGCCCCGCCCACTTCGTGCGCCCCGTGCCCGGAACCCTGTGCCTGTTCCCCTCCTACATGTGGCACGGCACCGTACCCTTCACGACCGACGAGCGCCGCATGACCATCGCCTTCGACGTGGTCCCGGCGTGACCCTGCTGGCGGTGTTCGACGGCGACGGCACCCTGGTCGACAGCCGCGAGGTGATCTTCGAGGTCGCCCGCGTGGCCTCCGCCCAGGCCGGCCTGCCCGATCCCACCTACGACCGCGTCCGCCGCATGGTGGGGCTGTCGCTGCCCCAGGCCCTGCACACCCTGGCGCCCGAACTCGACGCGGCCGCCCTGGCCGAGTTCGTGCGGCTTTACCAGGCCGCCTTCACCGCCGTTCATGCCCAGCCCGGCTATGCCGAGCCACTCTACGACGGGGCGGAGGACACCCTGCGCCGCCTCAAGGCCGAGGGGTGGACGCTGGCCATCGCCACCGGCAAGTCGCGCCGGGGCGTGAACCGCTGGATGAAGCGCGAGGGCTGGGCCGACCTGTTCGCCTCCACCCACTGCGCCGACGACGGCCCGGGCAAGCCCGACCCGCACATGCTGCGCGAGGCCATCCGCTCCGCCGGGACGACGCCGCAGCGCACGGTGATGATCGGCGACGCCGGCCACGACATGCGCATGGCCGCCGCCGCCGGGGCGCGGCCGGTTGGGGTCGCCTGGGGCTTCCAGACGGCCGAGGAACTGCTCGACGCCGGGGCCGTCCACGTTGCGCGCGACTTCGCCGAGCTCGACGCCGAGCTGGATCGCTTCGCCGCCGCCTGAGCCTTCGCAGAACGCCGCTCGCACAATCGTCCGCGAGCCCATAGGCTGGCCGCTTGCGAGGAGACGGCCATGAAGATCACTTCCTGGGTGTTGCTGATCATCGGCGGCCTGCTTGCCGTCTTCGCCGTGGCGGGCGCGGTCTGGGGCATTTCGCAAGGGTCCTTCTTCAACAGCGGCGAGGTGGTGATGACCATCTCGCTGGTGGTCTCCGGCGTGATCATGGTCATGGTCGGGCTCTACCTCCGCGGAGTCGACAACTCCGCCATCCTGGCCAACGGAGTCTCCGCCACCGCCCAGGTGCAGTCGGTCCAGGACACCGGGGTCACCATCAACAACTTCAACATGGTGCTGAAGGTCGGCCTCCTCGTCACCGTGCCGGGCGCGCCGGCCTATACGGCCAAGACCCGGGTCATGCTCGGGCGCACCAGCTGGGGCGCCATCCAGCCCGGCATGACCGTGCCGGTGAAGGTTGACCCCAAGGATCCGTCCAGGGTCGCCATTGACCTCTACGGCGACGGTTCGGCGGAGGCGGATACGCAGGCCGCCTCCGGCCCCCCGCCGGCCGCCACCCCCCAGCTGCTGGCCCAGGCGGTGAACGTCGTCCTCGGCGGCGGCGGGGCCCAGGCCGGGGCGGCCGCGGGCATGATCACCATGAAGGCCGCCGACATCATTCGCGACGGCCTCAAGACCGAGGGCAAGCTCCTTTCCGTTACCCCGACCGGCCTGCTGGCCAGCCAGGCGGCGGGCGGGCTGGCGCCGGACGAGGCGGACGATCCCCTGGTCGTCCTGGTCTTCACCTGGGCCGGCGAGGGCGGGCGCGAGGAGACCAGCCAGGGGCTGGCGCGCGTGCCTGATGGCAAGGCCGCCTTCCTGGCTCCCGGCGCCAATGTGCCGGTGGCCTACCTGGCCGGCCGGCCCGAAACCGCGACCATCGATTGGTCCCGCCTGGTCTAGGTCCCGTCGTTGGGGCGCACGGGCTGGGACGGCGGGGTGTTGATGACCTCGCCTTCGACCCGCTCGCCGCCTTCGCGCAGCTGGCGCAGATATTCCAGCTCCTCGGGCGCCGTCGGGTTGCCTGGATCGAAGCGCAGGGAGTCGCGGTAGGACGTCTCGGCCTCGTCGAGCCGGTTCAGCTCCACCAGGGCGTAGCCGCGCACGCGCAGCAGCCGCGCGTGTTCCTTGTCCTCCAGCGTTTCGCCGGAATTCAGCACCCCGTCAGCCAGGACAACCACGTCGGCGAAGCGCTTCTGCATGACCAGGGCCGTGCCCGCCTCGGCCGCCAGCATGGGATTGTGCGGCGTCATCAGGAGACCCCGCCGCAGCGCCTGTTCGGCCTCGGGCCCCCAGCCGAATTCGACCCGCGCCGAACCCAGCAGCATGGCGGCGAGCGGGTAGGGCGAATTGGCCCACTGCTCGACGCTCAACCCGCAGGCGGCCAGTTCGGCGCTGTCGGCGGGCGAATGGCTGACCACCGCCTCGAGGTTCGGCAATTCGCCGCGCAGCCCCTCGAACCCGTTGGCCTGGAAAGCGTCCTGGGCCGCGCTCAGGGCCTAGACGTCGCGGGCCCATTGTTCGCGGTCGTTGGCCCGGCAGGGGGCGGCGGAGGCGGGCTGGGCCAGGGCCAGGACGGCCAGGGCCGCCGCGGCCGTCAGTCTGAGCGAGATCATTCCACGCACTCCGCTGCTGAGACCGAAGCTTCGCCGAGGCGGGGGGCGATGTCGAGGCTCGCGGTCCGCCCGCTTCGGCGCTAAGACCCCGCCCAAGAGGACCCCATGCCCTTCAACCGCGCCAAACCCGAGAATGCCCAACGCCTGCGCCGCTTCTGGACGGCGGCCGCCGCCGGACCGCAAGGCGAGGGCGGCTGGCCGGTGCTGCTCGACGGTCGCCAGGCCAAGACGCCGGGCGGCAAGCCGCTGCTGCTGCCGACGCAGGCCCTGGCCGAGCTGGTGGCGTCGGAGTGGGACGCCCAGGGCGAGCTGATCGACTTCGCCTCCATGCCCGCCTCGCGCCTGGCCCACACCGCCATCGAGGCGGTGGCGAGCGCGCGCGACGGGGTGGCCGGGGAGGTGGCGCGCTACGCCGGAGCCGACCTGCTCTGCTACCACGCCGACCAGCCGTCCGAGCTGGTGGCCGAGCACACGCGGCGCTGGGGGCCGATGCTGGACTGGGCCGAGCGCGAGCTGGGACTGAAGCTGGTCCCGACCAGCGGCATCATCCATGTGGCGCAGGACCCGGCCGCCATCGCGCGGGCGAAAGAGCTGGCGCTGGCGCTGGACGACTTCGGGCTGACGGCCCTGGCTTCGGCAACGACGCTGTTCGGCTCGGCGGTGCTGGCCTTCGCCCTGCAGCGCGGGCGGCTCAGCGGAGATGAGGCCTTCGAGCTGTCGCGGCTGGACGAGGCCTTCCAGGAACGCCAGTGGGGCGTCGACGACGAAGCCGCCCTGCGCACCGCCAACCGGGCCCGCGAGGCCCGGGCAATGGAGCGGTGGTTCCGAGCGCTCTGATCGGGGCCGGGAATCACCCGTTCCGCCTGTTTCACCTGTTATGGAAAACAGGCTGAGCGCCCTGGGCGAGGCCTCAATCATGCAAAAACAGTAGTTTGTCGGCGCAATCGTGCGCAGAGCATGAGAAAACGCCGCACGAAATGGTCTTCTAAAGAGAAAATCGGAAATCTCCCGGGTTTTTCGCGGCGGTCATTCGCCGCGCCCAGAAGCGTCCGTTGATCCGCCCGGGCCGGTCAAGCGCGGCCCTCAGGCGACGGCGATGGCCTCGATCTCGATCAGCCAGGCTTCGTCGAAGATGGCCGGCAGGATGACGGTCAGCGCGAAGCGGCGCTCGCCCAGCAGCACCTGGCGGATGGCGCGGTTCTCGAGGTTGTAGCGCCGGTCGGCCAGGTAGGTGGTCACCTTGACCAGGTTGTCGAAGCTCATGTCGGCCGCGGCCAGGATGGCTTCGAGGTTGGCCCAGACCTGGCGGCACTGGCCGTCGAAGTCCGGCGCGCACCGGCCGGCGGCGTCCACGGGGACCGTGCCGGAAATGTAGAGCGTGCGAGCCGCGCCGGTGACCTCCACCGCGGGGGCGTAGGCGCCGGGCAGGTCCGGGTAGTCGGGCGGGGTGATCACTCTGGTTTGCATCACCCTTCATCTCTCAATTCTTGTCATCCCGGAAGCCGCGCAGCGGCTATCCGGGACCTCCCGAGCGGTTAGCAGCATGACGCCCGGTTTCGAGGTCGCATGAGGTCCCGGATAGTGCTTCGCACTTCCGGGATGACAAACCTTGGGAGTTACAGGCTGTGCGCCGTCGCATGCCGCGGCTGGTACAGCCCGATCTTGCGGCCGCCCGGCGCTTCCAGGGTGGTCAGTTCGCCCCAGCCGACGGTCTGCACCGGGCCGCAGCTGACGCCCTTCACCGCGAGGGTGGCCATCGTGGCGCGCAGGTCGTCGCACATCAGGTAGAGCTCGACCGAGCCCTCGGCGTCGTCGGTGGGGTGGACGCCGATCTCGGCCGGCGGCAGCTGCATGATCAGCCACCCGCCGCCCGCGTCCACGGCCGGGAACTCCAGCACGTCGCGGAAGAACAGCCTGAGCGCGTCGGCGTTCTTGTCGTACATCATCACGTGGGCGCCGGTGATCATGGGAACTCCTTCTCCTTCCCCTCCTGGGGAAGGTGGCCGCGTAGCGGACGGATGGGGTGCGGCGCCGCGACCTTACCCCCCCGG
>JGI24770J26754_10001955_pt1 | contig 14377 bp, 18 predicted proteins | sample LakOneMetagenome_FD_26754 | JGI IMG/M metagenome (IMG submission 26754) | reverse complement strand
CCGAAAAATACCCCTTTTTTCAGTTGTTTTTCCCTTGCATTTAAAAAATAAGGTTTCCATCTTTGAGCCGGAACAGTATCCGTACCCGTTTTTTTAATCCGTACTCTATTTTATTTATGCAACAGTTAAACCTGGCCTGCAGGGGTAAGCCGCCCCCTAAAGCTTTGCTTTACAGGCGGAATTATTTCTGACACAGCGCCTTAATACTGGAAGGTAAGACACAGTGTTGAACTGTGCATGAAGTGAAAGCTTCTTTAACGTACCCTANAAAAANATTANAATGAAAAAAGCACTAATGCTGGCAATCGTCATATTTTCAATTAAAAATTCTTTTGCCGCAGGCAATAAATTACAAAATTTTGAAGCCGCCGGTTTTCTTTTGAAAGAAAAAACAGTTTCAAGCCTCTACACATTTTTTAAATCCTACGATCCCGTGATTTTAAAAAGAGTAAGGCGTGGCGATCTCATTGTATCATCCCCTGGTGAGCCCAGCCCGGATATTACATATATGATTGCAAAGAACAGGGAGCTAATCTCTATTTTAGGTTCACGCAATTCTATATCTTATAATACCGAAGAAATGAACCCCGCTGATGAAATGATTGTATATGCTGGAATAATTGAATTGTACACAGAATTAAAAAATGATGCCCAGGCTCCTAATCCATCGCCTAATTTTATTTTGCCATGGAGTTGTATCAGGCAGGTGCTTACAGAAACACTCAGCATCGGGAGTTTAATTGAAGATTATTATGCGCTTGTAAGAAATGGAGCCACCTGGGGCAGTTTAAGAACTGTTTTATGGAGAACGTTAAAAAGGTATGGTGGCTGGACATTAGCTGCAGGCGTGATTTATGATATTATAACCGAATGTCTGTAAAAATACAACTATGAACTTCTCTTTTTTTCTCACCGCTTTTGTTTTATTACACCATGTTGTAAAACTGGTTTATTTATTTGCAGAGCCGAAGGTATTAAACCCCAAATATTTTGGGCCCCCAAAGTCAAAATTCATGATTGGCTTATACTACCTGGCAGCCATGTTTTTGATGCTGACCTATATTCTTGAAAAGTTGGGCATCCCGGTTTTTGTAAAATAAGGCAATTTGAATTCACCCGGCCCTAAGGTTTATGCTGCATGAAATGTACCCTATTCATATTCCTGTTGCTGTTGTGGCATACCTGTACAGGCCAGGATAAATCAGCAAAGGATACAGCTAAACCCTACAAGCCGGAAATATTCACTTCGGGTTTTATAGACATCATGAATAACGGGCAGGTAAATGCATCTGCCCGTTTTATTCGTTTGTTTATTGGTGAACCGGGGCGCTTTGCCGTTCCCCTCTCTTTATATGGCGGCGTATCCAACAATAATTTTCAAAACCAAAATACCGCCAGTGGACTGCAGCGCAGTAACGATCATTTAGTCAACCAGTATATTAACCCCTTAAGCGGACTTATTAATATATCGCTTGACGGCGTATTTTTTTTTAAGAAAACAACAAAAGCAACAAAAACAGGGTTCCTTTACCATACAGGCGAAAGAGTACTTACAGGTTACAAAGCCGGTATCCCGGGTGACCCGCAAACAGGTAAGCCCATAAATTTCTTAAACAGCTTTGGCAGCATGGGCCTTTATTTCCAAACCGGCGCATGGGAACGGAACGATACTAAAAACGTAGGTGTTTTCTGGCTGGCACTTCGTTATATTGGCTGCTTTTCTAATCCTGCACAGGTAAAAGAATTTTTACCCGGTATTTCCAGCAACGGCATTTACCATGGCTACTCCGCCGGCTTTGGTGTGGAAATCAATAACCTGGTAAATCTTAAAGCCATTTATTACAAATATTTAAAGCGGCCCGAAATAGACTATTCATTACCCGTTTACCAGTTTTCTTTTAATTATGTCCTCAAAAATTAGGCAGGCCCATTTACCAATTACAATTAAATATTAAGGGTTTTCAGCTGATTTTTACAGCACTTATATTACCGGGCGTAGCTTTCCATCCCTTTTATCGTAAAATTCCCATGCATAACATAGGGTAATTACACGCTTTCTTAACTCCCGATATAATTTGAACTTGCAGTCTGGCGTTAGTATATAGAAAACTACTAATCCAACCAAGCCCAATAATTATGATTCAAAGAAACGATAGCGGAGAACCCATCAGAGTAATAATAGCAGATGACCATGTGCTGTACAGGGCCGGTGTTAAAACCGCACTGAGCGCCAAAAAAGACATTAACGTAATTGCAGAAGCAGATAACGGTATGCACCTGCTGCATATGCTTAAAAGTGTTGACACAGACGTGATCCTGCTGGATATACAAATGCCCGTAATGGATGGCATAGCCACCCTTCCTGAAATAAAAAAGATCAACCCCAATATCAAAGTGATCATGCTTACGATGGTGGACGACCACAGTATGATCACCAAACTGATGGAACTGGGAGCCAACAGCTACTTAACCAAAACCAGCGACAGCGAAATTATTTACGAAGCTATAAGAACCTGCTACGACCAGGAATATTACTTCAATTCTCTTACCAACAAGGCCTTGCTTACCAACCTGAAACAACGCAATTTTCCCGGGCCTCAAAAACTGATGCAGCAGGAAGCGCAGCTGAACGATAAAGAAACCACCATTTTGAAGTTGATGTGCGAGGAAAAGAGCACCAAAGAAATTGCAGACATTGTTGACCTCAGCCCAAGAACGGTTGAAGCCATACGTGATAAGCTTAAAGTGAAAACGGGTGCCAAAAGCACTGCCGGTTTGATCATGTATGCAGTAAAACATAAAATAATTGACGAGCAATTGTGACTATAAATTTGCTTAACCTTAGTCTCTAAAACTGTAATGAAGAAGTAAAATCCCGCCGCCAAGGCGGGATTTTACTTATGTATATTTGCACATGTCTTTTTTTAATTACAACAGCAAATTACTGGCTGCGGATACACCCGTAATCAGTGTGAACAACCGGGGCCTGCGCTATGGCGATGGCCTTTTTGAAACCATGAAATGGCTGAACGGGAAACTTATTTTTGCCAATGAGCATTTTGCCCGGTTGTGGAAAGGTATGCAGTTACTGCAGTTTGATATTCCCAAACATTTTACACCAGAAAAATTACAGGATGAAATTACTGCACTTGTAAAAAAAAATCAGCACAGCAGGGCAGCAAGGGTAAGGCTTACCGTTTTCAGGGGAGGCGGCGGCTTGTATGATGCCGTTAGCCATCAACCCAATTACAGTATTGAAACCTGGGTATTACAGGATGATGTGCAAAGCATCAACAGCAATGGCCTGGTGCTGGGCATTTATGAAGACGCCACCAAAAACTGTGATGCCTTCTGCAATATCAAACACAACAATTACCTTCCTTATGCCATGGCTGCACTAAAAGCCAAAAAAGAAAAATGGAATGACGCCCTGCTGCTGAACAACTATGGCAGGATATGCGAGGCCACCATTGCCAATATTTTTATGATAAAAAATGAAACTGTTTTTACCCCNCCTTTAAGCGAGGGCGCTGTGGCAGGTATCATACGGCAGCAATTACTCCACTGGTTAAAAGCTACTGGTTATAACTGCATTCAGAAAGAAATAGCCGTTGAAGAACTGCATGGGGCTGACGAGGTTTTTTTAACCAATGCTATTTATAACCTCAGGTGGGTACAACGCATCAATAATAAAGATTACAGCAATGCCATGACACAAAAAATTTATACCGGTTTCCTGCCAACTATTTCATGATTTTTTTGTTTACCAGNTATGTAAGTGATTGCGCATGCAAACAGTAAATATTTTTTGGTTCNGGAGGGATTTAAGGCTAAACGATAATGCCGGGCTGTACCATGCTCTAAGAAGCAACCACCCGGCTGTACCCATTTTTATTTTCGATACCAACATTCTTGACCAGCTTGAAGATAAGGCAGACAAAAGAGTTGCTTTTATACATGCAGCACTGGAAGAAATACAACNGCAATTGATGAAGATNAATACTACGCTGGAAGTATACCATGGCACACCGCTGGCAGTTTTCAAAAAATTATTTTCAAAATACCATATTGAACATGTTTTTACCAACCATGATTACGAGCCCTATGCACTGGAACGGGAAAAACTGGTAACGGATTATTTAAATAACAATGGTGCAACGCTTCATACTTATAAAGACCAGGTAGTGCTTGAAAAGAATGAAGTACTTAAAGATGACGGCAAACCTTATACCGTATTTACGCCATACAGCCGTAAATGGAAAGCGGCACTTACAGATTTTCACCTGCAACCTTATCCAACAAAAAAATACTTTAATAATTTTTTGAACCAGCAGCCCATACCAGTTCCTTCACTGCAGCAAATAGGATTTACAGTACTTGAAAAACAGTTTCCGTCAAAACAATTAGATACCGCAATTGTAAAACATTACCAGCAACAGCGTGATTATCCATACCTCAATGGCACATCAAAGCTGGGGGTGCACCTCCGTTTTGGCACCATCAGTATCAGGCAACTGGTGACCCAATGCAAAGGGTTATCAGAAACCTACCTGAATGAATTGATATGGCGGGAATTTTATCACATGATACTCTGGCATTTTCCCCAGGTGGGAAAAGGCAAAGCCTTTAAACCTGAATACGACACTATAGAATGGCGCACCGATAATGGCGAATTTGAATTGTGGTGCAAAGGGCAAACCGGCTACCCCATTGTTGACGCCGGCATGAGGGAGTTGAATACAACCGGCTTTATGCACAACAGGGTACGCATGGTAGTGGCATCTTTTTTATCGAAACATTTATTGCTGGACTGGAGATTGGGTGAAGCATGGTTTGCACAAAAATTACTCGATTTTGATCTGGCTGCCAATAATGGCGGGTGGCAATGGGCAGCCGGCAGTGGTTGCGATGCAGCGCCCTATTTCAGGGTGTTTAATCCCTACCTGCAAACACAAAAATTTGACCCACAACTGAAGTATATAAAAAAATGGGTGCCGGAGTTCCAGGAATTTAATTACCCCAAACCCATTGTTGAACATGATATGGCAAGAAAACGGTGCCTTGAAGTATACGGTAAAGCACTTAAAAAAGATCTTGGATGAATTGACCGGGGCCGCTACACATAAATTTCATTCCACATTGGCTCCTTTATATTTTTTACCTGCCTGAATACTTCCAGTAATTTATTTACCGCATTTTTTCCTTCATCACCCAATGCAAGTGAATAGTTATTGACATAGANGTCAATATGCTTCCGCATTACCTCTTCACTCATTTCCTGCGAGTGGCTGCGGATGTAATCATTCAGTTCTGGGTATTTTGTATAAGCGTATGCAATACTTTTTTTAATCAGCGTATCCACTGTATGCCTTAAGGCAGGGTCTGTTTCTTTTTTTATTACAATGCCCCCCAGGGGGATGGCNCTGCCGGTTTCCTTTTCCCAGTAATCTCCCAGGTCAATTATTTTTNTCAATCCCTTTTGTGCATAAGTAAAACGGTTTTCATGGATGATAACACCTAACCCCTTCCCTTCCAGTACAAACTCCTCAATTTTATCGTAGCGTAAAAAAATTTTATTCTTTGCCTGGGGATAAGCTAAAGAAAATAATAAATGCGCAGTGGTGTTTTCTCCGGGTATGGCAACCACAGTTTCTTCAACAGTACCTGTTTGCCCTTTTCCATTTTCAATTAAAAGTGGTCCAACCCCCCTGCCCAAAGCACTCCCGCTGTTTAACACCAGGTATTTATCCAGCACCAGTGGCAGCACGCCGTAACTCAGTTTGGTGACTGCCAGTTTGCCGGCTATTGCCCATTCATTTAGGGTTTGCACGTCTTCCAGCACCACTTCAAATTCCAGCCCACCGGTATCAATTTTATTATTTACCAGTGCGTCGAAAATAAAAGTATCGTTAGGACAGGGAGAAAAGCCAAGAGTCAGTTTCACGTTAGTCTGTTAATTGGTTAATCAGTGTTACCAGTTCTGTATTTAAGTTTTCAAAAGCTTCTTTAATTTTCCATTTGCTTTTATTTCTTTCACCAACATAATTACTGATACTGCGGAGCTGTACAAAAGGAATTTCTTCCAGCATACAAATATAATGCAGGGCTGCGCCTTCCATTGTTTCCACCTGTGGGTTATAAGCAGTGATCAGCTGCTGCTTTTTAACGATATCGTCTGTTACGGTATTCACAGTTACCGCCTTAACCGACTTCAATGTGCTGGATTTAGGAATACCGTTTGAGTTAATCAGCCAGCCATCGGCATAGGGGAAAGTATGAGCGTGAATTAAGCCCGAAACTGTTGCGGGGGTGAAAACATGTTTTTCTTCAATGCCCAGGTCTCCAAAAGTATCCTGCTTAACAAAAACAACCTGGCCCAGTTCCAGTTCATTGGAAAAAGCCCCGCCAATACCTGCCTGTATCACAAAATCATAATCGTCTTTCCAAAGCCGGCTTTGTAACCTGTACATCGTGGCAGGCACACCCACCCCCGTTACCAGAATATCTACATTGGGGTAAGTGTTAATAAATAACTCTATTTCATTGGCCGTAGCCGCTACCAGCAGGATTTGCATAACACAAAAATCGTATTTAACCGCCATATTTCAGCGTTTAAGATTAACTTTGCGCAAATTTTGAAACAGGGCGATGGTTTACATTACACGTACAGAACATTTTAATGCAGCGCACAAATTATTCAATCCCAAATGGAGCAGGGAAAAGAACGAGGAAGTTTTTGGGCGCTGTGCCAACGAAAACTGGCACGGCCATAATTTTGAACTGGATGTAACCATTAAGGGAGTTCCCAACCCCGATACCGGTTTTGTATATGATGTAAAAAAACTCAGCGTAATTATCAATGAGCATGTAATTGATAAACTGGATCATAAAAACCTTAACCTAGATGTGGATTTTATGGCCGGCAAAATGTGCTCCATAGAAAACCTGGTAATCGCCATCTGGCAGCAACTGGCCCCGCATTTACCCAAAGATGTACAGCTGCATTGCCTTAAACTGAGAGAAACCCCCAAGATTTATACGGAGTACTTCGGAGATTAATTTTTTATTTCCTGTGAACAATTGCTAACTTTATTTGTAATTAGCTTCAATAGCCGGAGTGTTTGAACAGCAGACTTCTGTTATAACACCGGGTAACATTGTCACTGATTAAGACAGAACGAATTTTTCAGGTATAAATAAAACCAACGGCCAATAAACAAGAGGATATTACTATGGGTGATAAAGTAGCTGTTTACCGTAAAGAGAATTTTAATGCTGCCCACCGGCTGTACAACCCCGCATGGGACAACGCCACCAATGACAGGGTTTTTGGCAAATGTAATAACCCCAACTACCATGGCCATAATTATGAGCTGATAGTAAAATTAACCGGGGAGCCTGATGCAGATACAGGATATGTATACGACTTAAAACTGCTGAGCGACCTGGTGAAGGAAAATATTATTGACCGGTTTGACCATAAAAATTTAAACGAAGACACAGAAGAATTTAAACACCTGAACCCAACAGCAGAAAACATCGTAGTTGTTATTTACAAAATACTAAGGGCAAAGATTGATGTAAAATACGATTTGCATTTACGGCTTTACGAAACACCCAGGAATTTTGTTGAATATCCTGCATAATAAAACATTTTAAAAAAATATTGATGGCATATAAAAAAACAGACCAGTACGATGAGGCTGTTACCTCGGGGCTGATCATAAATTACAAAAACAGTATTACACTGCTGGGTGAAGATGCAGAAAGGGAAGGCCTGCAAAAAACACCCGAACGTGTGGCCAAAGCAATGCAATTTTTAACACAGGGCTATCATATGGATGCCAATGCCATACTTGACTCTGCCAAATTTCATGAAGAAGTAAGTGAAATGGTTATTGTAAAAGACATTGAACTGTACAGCATGTGCGAGCACCATATGCTGCCCTTTTATGGTAAGGCGCATGTGGCCTATATCCCTAATGGCTGGATAACAGGTTTAAGTAAAATTGCGAGAGTGGTGGATGTTTACAGCCGCCGCCTCCAGGTACAGGAAAGACTAACACACCAGATACTGAATTCCATAAAAGAAACGCTGAACCCGCTGGGTGTGGCGGTAGTTATTGAAGCTTCTCATTTATGCATGATGATGAGGGGCGTGCAAAAACAAAANTCNGTTACCACCACTTCNGCCTTTTGGGGAGAATTTGAAAAAAATGAAACCAGGAGNGAGTTTGTAAAACTGATCAGCGCTAAATTGCATTAAGGGTAGTCCGTTACATAGTTTATTAGTTTATTTGTGTTAAGAGTGCTTAACTTCAGATAAACTTTTTTTATGCCTATACTTTAAGTGAATGATATTTATATCTTTGAAGTATAAAAAGACATTCTGAAGAGAACGAATTAACGGATTAACCAATTAACGGATTTACTAATTAACTATTTAACATGAAACATGCTTATGTATTTCCCGGCCAGGGCTCACAGTTTAGTGGTATGGGAAAAAATTTATACGATACCAACCCGCTGGCAAAAGAATTATTTGAACAGGCCAATGATATTTTAGGTTTCAACATTGCTGATACCATGTTCAGCGGAACTGAGGAAGACCTGAAACAAACCAATGTAACACAGCCTGCAGTTTTTTTACACGCTGTAATTGCCTATAAAACTTTACACGATGCCAATCCTGATATGGTGGCCGGACATTCACTGGGGGAATTTTCTGCGTTAGTGGCCAACAAAACGCTCAGCTTTGAAGATGCCCTTAAATTAGTTTCCATCAGGGCAAAAGCCATGCAGAAAGCCTGCGAGTTACAGCCCTCCACCATGGCGGCAGTACTGGCTTTGGCAGATGATAAGGTGGAAGAAATATGTGCTGCAGTGTACGCTGAAACCAACGAAGTGGTGGTGGCTGCGAACTATAATTGCCCGGGTCAACTGGTAATCAGCGGTTCCATAAAAGGAATTGAAATTGCCTGCGAACGGATGAAAGCTGCAGGTGCAAAAAGGGCATTGGTATTACCGGTTGGCGGCGCCTTTCACAGCCCCCTGATGCTGCCTGCTAAAGAAGAACTGGCCGGAGCTATAAACGCCACGCCATTTTTTACNCCCAGCTGCCCGGTTTATCAAAACGTGGTTGCCCGTGCAGTTACAGACCCTGCCGAAATAAAACAAAACCTGATTGACCAGTTAACCGGTGCCGTACGCTGGACGCAAAGTGTACAGGCAATGATTGCTGATGGTGCCACACAGTTTACTGAAGCAGGGCCCGGCAAAGTATTACAGGGGCTGGTGCAAAAAATAAATAAGGAAATGGTTGTTAATGGAGTGAGCTAGGTAAAAAATACAAATAAAAAAGGTCAGCACTAAAGTTGCTGACCTTTTATTATTAACACTTTTATTTACAAAGTAGCCAGTACATCATTCATACTCTTCACTGCAGCAGCACTTTTTTCAAAAGCAGCTTTTTCAGCAGCGGTCAGTTCCACATCCACAATTTTTTCCCAGCCATTTTTACCAATCACTACGGGCACACCAAGACAAATATCTTTTTGACCGTACTCACCGTCTAAAGCCACGCAGCAGGTAAACAGTTTTTTCTCATCACGCAAAATACTTTTTACCAAAGCAGCGCCGGCTGCACCCGGAGCATACCATGCAGACGTACCAATAAGTGCTGTTAATGTAGCCCCGCCCACCATGGTATCTTTTACAATTTTTTCCTGCTGCTCCCCGCTTAAAAACTGGGTAACGGGTATACTGTTCCAGGTGGCTTTACTTATTAAAGGGATCATGGTGGTATCGCCATGTCCGCCAACCACAATGGCATTCAGGTCAGCAGGGCTGCAACCCAGGTGCTGGCTCAACTGGTATTTAAAGCGGCTGCTGTCTAAGGTACCGCCCATTCCAATGATCCTGTTTTTGGGTAAACCGGTAGATTTTAAAGCCAGGTAGGTCATGGTATCCATCGGGTTACTGATAACTATGATAATGGCATTGGGAGAATGTTTTAAAATATTTTCACAAACACCTTTTACAATACCGGCATTCACGCCAATCAGTTCTTCACGCGTCATTCCCGGTTTACGGGGAAGGCCGGATGTGATCACCACTACATCACTGCCGGCAGTTTTTGCATAATCATTNGTGCTGCCCACAATTTTGGTATCAAAACCCAGCAATGCGGCGGTCTGCATCATATCCTGTGCTTTACCTTCGGCAATACCTTCTTTAATATCAAGCAATACCAGTTCGTTACACAGTGCTGCCCGGGCAATATTATCGGCACAGGTTGCACCCACGGCCCCGGCACCTACAACAGTTACTTTCATATAAAATCAGTTTTATTTTTTAGAAAATTATTTTCGCCGCAAAGGTAACAGAATACTTGATTGCTGCACAAAGCATTTATAATAAATTTTGATGATACTGATCACCGTAAAACCTGCTTCCGCAGCGCCACCCCAGGAACTTTGGTAAGGTGGTTTTTAATGGAGCTGAAAAGTATTAACAAAGCGCTAAGACAGTTTGGAGCGTTTTTGCGTTAGCTAGTGTATCTAAATCCCCTGCCATGATCAAGACATTGTTTGCCGCCGCTGCCATTACCGGCAGTTTTATTGCTGTGCCTGTATCAGTACCCGGCAATTGGCCGGGACCCGAATCTTTTACCTCGCCGGGTATTACTGTTGTTTACGACACAAAAAAGAAAGCAGTAATGATCAGCTGGCAACAAAAAACTTCTGGTGTTAAAGCCTTCATCATCCAGCGTAGCAATGATAATTTTGGCTGGACAGATATTACCCGTATTGAAAACACCGCATTCAACAGCGATAAAATATGGCAATATGCTGACATCAACCCCGGTGACGGTGAAAACTATTACCGGTTGCAATGCATACCCCCCAATGGAAAAGCAACNTATTCCAACAGTGTGATGGTGATAACAGGCAGCACAGGAAAATGGGTCATGTATCCTGTTCCGGTGGGTGACGTGCTGACGCTCCAGTACAGGGGTGTAGAAAAAATNCCCGGGGTGATCAATATTAATATACAAACCATACAGGGGAAAATACTTACCCGGCTGCGCTGTGCATCTTATAAAACAACTATTCCGGTAAACGTAAGCAATTTAGGCAGGGGTGTATATGATATAAGAATAATGATTGAAGATGAAATCGTGTGGAATCAGCGGTTTGTAAAATAGCCNCCCGGGAACAACCTACAGTTTCAGTGCTTTTAGCACCTGCTTTTTACTTACATTGCCCTGGTTAAAAAATACCAGTTGTTTTGCCGCATTATAAAAGGCCAGTACNGGTATGGTTTTGGGCTGATAATATCCACCAAAGAAGTACTTATAATCCTTACCCAAAATAATGTTGGGATATTTTTNCAAATGGTTTTTGTCGTAAAAAATTTTCAGTTTTGCCAGGNTTTCAGTGGAAGTTAATACCAGNTGNGCTGTTTGGGTAATNTCNGTAATTGCCAGCAGGGTTTCCAGCTGTGCCTGGCAATGCCCGCATTCTGGGTTAAACAGCATAATCACTGTACGTGTATTTTCCTTTAATACCGCCTGGGTAAAAACGGTTGAATCCAGCGTCAATAAATTAAAATCAGGCTGCTGTTTAGTTCTCAGGTAGGGCGGAGTGGTATCATACTGGCAAAAAGCAGTAAAACATACAAAGAGGGCAATTATAGATACGGTAGTTTTTTTCACAGTTAATTATTTACAGGGCTGCTGCAATTTCCTCCACCGGGTAGCTGCCAATAAAATGATTTACCAGCTTACCTTTTTTATTATACACAAAAACGGAAGGAAAGGAACGCACTTTATAAAAAGTACCTAAAAAATAGCTCGGGTCCCTGCCCATGGTAATGTTAGGATAGTCGGCTATTTTATATTCATCATAAAACTTGCGGATATACTTAAAGTCCAGCGGGCTCACCATTATGATCTGCGCTTTTTTAAACAGGTCTATTTTTGCGGTCANCTCTTTGGTTTCTGCCTGGCAATGTTCGCAATCAGGGCTGAACATCATGATTATGGTGGCTTTTTTCTTCTTTAAATTATCTTTTGTAAAAATACTGCTGTCGGCAATATTGATCAGCCTGAAAGAGGGTACACTGGGGAAACGTTCGTAAAGCAGGGAGGTATCTGCCTGGGCAAAGCCCGAAGCAGTTAGAACAGATAATAAAAAAGATAAAATATATTTCTTCACTATAATTTTTGCATAAAGCTAATTTTTTTGGCTGATAATGAAATGTTAACCATCGCTCTTTTGCGTTTCGGTTTGCAGATTTTTTGCTTTACTTTTGCACGCTCCCGATACGTATCGGGATAAAAACAAAGCATTATGGCAACTACAGCAGATATGCGCTCTGGGCTTATCATCAAGGTAGACGGAAGTTTNTATTCCGTAATTGAATTCGGGCAAAATAAAACAGCCCGTGCAGCAGCAAAAGTTTGGGCAAAACTAAAAGGCGTGGATAACGCCCGTACCATTGAACTTACCTGGAACAGTGGCGAAACCATTTACCCGGTAAGGGTGGAGAAAAAGCCTTACCAGTATTTATATAAGGACGATACGGGCTACAGTTTTATGGACGTGGAAACATTTGAGCAGATCACCGTGCCGGAAGCGATGATTGACGCCCCTAAATTTTTAAAAGACGGGCAGGAAGTTTCGGTTTTAATAAATGGCGAAACCGACCAGCCCATGGGAGTGGAACTGCCCGATAAAATTGTATTATTAGTTACCTACAGCGAACCGGGTATGAGGGGCGATACCGCTACCAAAACATTAAAACCGGCAACTGTTGAAACAGGGGCCACCGTAAATGTGCCGCTGTTTGTAAATGAAGGAGAGCTGATCAGGGTAAATGCCAAAACGGGCGAATACGTGGAAAGGGTGAAGGCTTAACCCCCCCCCTTTAACCGATAATTTTATATCAAAAAAGGATGACAGTTAATGCTGTTATCCTTTTTTAATTTTAGGCATTTTTTATTAGATTTTTAGCCTTTTTTGCACATTTTTAGCCCATTTTAGGCAGAAAATGCCGTTTTTTTAATTTTTTTATTGTTGTAAAACTTGCATTTTTGAATAATCATTTATTACCTTAGCGTCCCCTAACAGCATCCAATTAACTAACAAAAAACTTAACATGGATATCAAGCAAATTCAGGAGTTGGTGAAGCTCATTAATAAAACCAACATAGGAGAAATCACCATTGAAGAAGAAGGCGTTAAAATTACCGTTAAACANAAAAAAGACCCCGTACAACATATTGTAGCTAATGCCGCACCTGCTTCTTATGCNGCTGCCCCTGCGGCACCNGCACCCGCTGCGCCNCCTGCNCCTGCCGCCGCTAAACCAGCCGCAGAACCCAAGGCTGACAATTTAGTTACTATTAAAAGTCCCATGATTGGAACTTTTTACCGCCAGGCGGGCCCGGGTAAACCCATTTTTGCAGCCGTTGGTGATGAAGTGACCCCCGGAAAAGTGGTTTGCATTATTGAAGCCATGAAACTCTTTAACGAAATTGAAAGCGAGGTAAAGGGNAAAATNGTAAAGGTNCTGGTGGAAGATGCCAGCCCCGTGGAATATGACCANCCATTGTTCCTCGTTGACCCCTCTTAAGTAAAAATTCAAAATAGTTAAGCTCCNCAGCTGACCTGAATTTTTAATTCTTAATTCTTAATTTAACTATTGTGTTCAAAAAAATACTGATTGCTAACCGTGGAGAAATTGCCTTACGCGTAATACGTACCTGTAAAGAAATGGGCATTAAAACGGTGGCTATTTATTCAACCGCTGATAAAGACAGCCTCCACGTAAAATTTGCCGACGAAGCTGTTTGTATAGGCAAGCCTGCCAGTGCCGACAGTTATTTAAATGTGGCCCATATTATGGCCGCGGCAGAAATTACCAATGCAGATGCTATACACCCCGGCTATGGCTTTTTAGCNGAAAATGCCAAGTTTGCAAAAATCTGTGGCGACCATGGTATTAAATTTATAGGCCCCACACCTGATATGATAAATGCCATGGGCGATAAAATTACCGCCAAGCAAACCATGATCAATGCAGGGGTTCCTGTTGTGCCCGGTGTGGAAGGGTTGCTGGAAAGTGTGGCACATGCAAAATCGGCTGCAAAAGAAGTGGGCTACCCGGTTATATTAAAAGCAACTGCCGGCGGCGGCGGTAAAGGTATGCGTGTGGTTTGGGAAGAAAGTGAAATTGAAAAAGCCTTTGAAAATGCCAAAACNGAAGCTGCTGCTTCTTTTAAAAATGACGGCATTTACATGGAAAAATTTGTGGAGGAACCCCGCCACATAGAAATACAGATTATTGGTGACCAATACGGGCAGGTTTGCCA
>JGI24770J26754_10001951_pt1 | contig 14389 bp, 11 predicted proteins | sample LakOneMetagenome_FD_26754 | JGI IMG/M metagenome (IMG submission 26754) | reverse complement strand
AGTAATTTTATGCTCTATCAACTGGCCTATGCGGAATTATATTTTACACAGACACGCTGGCCCGATTTCAGGAAAGCAGACCTTGAACTGGCCATAATTGACTACCAGCAACGCGAGCGGAGATTTGGGAAAATCAGCGGACAACTTCAATCGCAACACGCTTCTTTATAGTGCTCATTTATAAACAATTCTGATTTAACAAACAGTTTTGAAACAATTCTGATTATTCCCGTTAATTTGCCGCCCTGTCACCATAAAAAAGGGATAAAATAACTGCAGCAAGTGCAAAAAAAACATTTCGGGTTTACAACAAATAAAAAATTAATGCCATCCTATTTCAGGGCTATTGTTTTCTTCATTGGTATATTGGCGCTAAGCCCTGCGATCGCGCAGTTTCCAAATTCAGGCAGGGATACTGTTCCGGTAACTTCCCTGGATCCCACTTTATTAAATATTTTTAACCAGCCCACTCCGCATAAATATAAAATCGCAGACATTTCAGTTAGCGGGAATAAATTCTTTGACCAGGCGTTACTTATATCCGTTTCAGGTTTAAATATAGGCGAGGAAATCAGCATTCCCGGCACTGATGCATTTTCCCGTGCGATTACCAAATTATGGTCGCAGAATTATTTCAGTGATATCACGATTTATATTACCAAGCTTGATGGAGATAATATTTATCTTGAAATTGCGGTGACTGAAAGGCCACGTTTATCAAAATTCTATTTTAATGGTGTCAATAAAAGTGATGCGGATGACCTTCGCGCAAAGTCAGGTTTGGTGGTTGGCCGCGTGATCACAGAAAGTATGAAACGTACCGCATTGGATGGCATTGAGAAATATTATTATGAAAAGGGCTATCGCACTGTTACCACAAATATTACTGAAACAAAAGACACTTCTACACAAAACGCCGAGATACTGACTTTTGCTATTAATAAAGGCATAAAAGTAAAGATCAATCAAATCAACTTCATTGATAATACGGTGAATGAACAGGATTTGAAAAAACAAATGAAAGGCACAAAAGAAATGTCGCGCCTCACTTTATTTCCTACCAATGATGCCGGTGGATTGGCTGATCCTAAAAGATATACATTTAGCCAATACCTCAAAGACAAAGGCTATCTCACCTATTCCAAAACCAGGCGGGTGCTGGATCCTTATATACGGTTGAAGTTTTTTGCGAACGCAAAATTCAGTGCGCCAAAATATGAAGAAGATAAAAATAGTGTAATTAATTATTACAATTCATTGGGCTACCGCGACGCGAATATTATAAAAGACACACAATATTATAATTCGAAAGGAAATATGAATATTGATATCAAAATGGAAGAAGGGCATCAATATTATTTTGGAAATATTACCTGGCGCGGGGCTACAAAATATCCAGACTCCTTACTGACTTCCATTTTAAATATCCATAAAGGAGATATTTATAATGCAGATCTTTTAAATAAAAAATTGGGTAAAACCCTGGCCCCGGAAGGAGGCGATATCAGTGGCTTATATATGGATGATGGATATTTATTTTTCTCTGTTGATCCTATAGAAACTGCTGTATATAATGATACTATTGATTTTGAAATAAGAATTAAAGAAGGGCCTCAGGCTACATTTAAAAATATACTGATCACCGGTAATGACCGCACCAAAGANCACGTGATCAGGCGGGAATTGCGTACACTACCCGGCGAAAAATTCAGCCGTACGGATGTGGTGCGTTCGCAAAGAGAGATCGCCAACCTCGGATTTTTTGACCAGGAAAAAATAATCCCGAACATTGTACCCGACATTGATAACGGAACCGTGGATGTTACGTGGAGTGTAGTGGAAAAGTCAAGTGATCAGCTGGAATTAAGCGCAGGTTTTGGAGGAGGCATTGGACTGACAGGTACGGTGGGGGTTACTTTCAATAACTTTTCAATTAAAAATATTTTTAATAAAAAAGCATGGGATCCTTTGCCCGTTGGGGATGGGCAAAAGCTCAGCCTGCGTGTTCAAAGTAATGGGCGCGCATACAGGTCATACAATATTTCATTTACAGAACCCTGGTTAGGTGGTAAAAAAAGAAATGCATTCTCTGTTAGCTTTTTTAATACAAAATTTGCAAATGCATANAATCCTTTTACTGGCCAGTACGATAAAACTGCAGCAGACACATCATTTTTCAAAACAACCGGTTTTTCTGTAGGCCTTCAAAAGCAACTTAAATGGCCTGATGATTATTTTTCTATCGGTTACCAGTTCAGTTATGCGCGTTACCAGTTGAGAAATTATTTAATTAGCCCTACCAGTTTGCCCGGGTTTAATAATGGGTATTCGAATAATATGAATGTTAAATTCACCCTGAACAGGTATTCACTGGATCAGCAGATTTATCCGCGNTCCGGGTCTAACTTTTCATTAAGCCTTGCTTTAACACCACCCTATTCATTAATAGACAAAGGCCTTGAAACTTCTTCAGAACCCTATAAATGGGTGGAATATTACAAATGGCGTTTCACCGGTGATTGGTATATACCTATTGGCCGNGCCACNGGCCCGGATAAAGATAAACAGGCTGTACTTAGGTTTGCTGCGAAATTTGGATACATAGACCGCTATAATAAAAATGTTCCTGTTTCTCCTTTTGAAAGGTTCCAGGTAGGAGATGCCGGTTTAAGTAACAGTTATGCGCTACTCGGATATGATATCATTTCTCAAAGGGGGTACCCGGTATATGAAAATTCTGATCCAAGGGTAAACCCGGATCAACAGGGCGCATCTCAGTATTTTACATTATTTAATAAATACACACTGGAACTGCGTTATCCGTTCAGCACCAGTGCNTCCAGTACGATCTACGGATTGACTTTCTTTGAGGCAGCAAATGGTTGGTATTCCTTTAAAGATTATAATCCTTTCCAGTTGCGCCGTTCTGTGGGAGTTGGTTTGCGTTTCTTCCTTCCCATGTTTGGCCTGCTTGGCTTTGATTATGGGATTGGACTGGACAGGTATGCCCCGAACACCACCTTGAAGGATGTATCCCGATTTACATTTATGTTAGGCTTTGAACCTGACTAATTCACCTATTTTTGTAGTTATAATTGAAAAAAACAGGAACATGGTTAAAAAAATATCTATACTTCTTTTATTTATCATTATTATTTCCGCATCATCGGTACAGGCACAACGATACGCTGTAATTGATACAAAATATATTCTAAATAAAATGCCCGAATACCAGGACGCAGATAAAAAATTGCAACTGGCCAGTGAACAATGGCAAAAGGAGATTGATAATATGCAGGCCAGCCTGGATAAAATGTATAAAGATTACGACGCTGAACAATTTATGCTTACNGATGATTTAAAGAAGAAAAGAGAAGATGAATTATTCAATAAAGAAAAAGAAGTGCGCGACCTNCAAAAAAGACGTTTCGGNTACCAGGGAGATCTTTTTAAAGAAAGNGAAAAACTGGTNAAACCNCTNCAGGACAAATTATACAATGCTGTTCAAAGAATCGCTGTAGCAAGNGGATACGATTTTATCCTNGATAAAAGTGAAGGAATTACNGTTATATTTGCCGACCCAAAATTGGACCGAAGCGATGATGTNCTCAGGGAATTGGGAATTAAAAATTAAAATTTTACATATCACAAATTAAAACACAAATGAAAAAGTTTCTTTTATCTGTATCTTTTTTAGGCATGCTGGTTATTGGCCTTAGCGCACAAGCGCAAACTCCTATGAAAATTGCTGTCTTTGATATAGACATCATGGTACAGGCAATGCCGGGTTACCGCGCGGTAGATAGCCTTGTTCAAATTTATGAACGTGATTCACTNGCTGAAGAATATGCAGTGTATCAAAGCGAATACAAAAGNTTAGATAGTACGTATAAAGCGGATTCCGCAGCCAATAAATCCAAAGCTGTTTTGGACTATACAAAAAATCAATTACAACAAATGGCTATGAACCTGGTTTACTGGCAGCAAATTGCACAGAATAAATCAGATAATAAAAGAGGCACACTTTCTCAATCCATGTACGAACAAGTGGTGAATGCGTATAAATCTGTTCTAGCCCGGAAAAAATATACATTGATTCTGAAACCACAAACATTTGAAGCCGGCTTCCCTATCGATAATCTTTTTATTTCTGTGGCAAAAGAATTAAAACTGACGGAATTGCCGCAGCAATTATTAGTATTGGGTGATGATCCCGATGCAGCTGCAGTAAAACCACCGGTGACGCCACCGAAGAAATAAAATGAACAAATTAATTATTAAAACCACGCTTTTTTATAATCGTGGTTTTTATTTTTGTAAACTATATGAAGAGTCCGATTGGCATATTTGATTCGGGTTATGGCGGTTTAACTGTCATGAAAAGCATCGTACAATTTTTGCCCGGATATGATTATATATATATCGGGGATAATGCNCGTACACCGTATGGNAACAGGTCCTTCGAAACTGTGTATCAGTATACCTGGGAGGCCGTACAATGGTTATTTAAGAAAGGTTGCCCATTGGTCATACTTGCCTGCAATACAGCCTCTGCAAAAGCACTCCGTACTATTCAGCAACAAAATTTGCCAGATTCATTTCCCAATAGAAGAGTATTAGGGGTGATCAGGCCGACCGCTGAAATGATGGATCAGTTTACAACTACCAGGAAAATTGGAATCCTTGCAACGCGCGGCACAGTTCAGTCACAATCTTATATACTTGAAATTCAAAAACTATTTCCTTCCATTGAAATATTTCAACAGGCCTGCCCACTCTTAGTGCCATTGGTGGAGAATAATGAATTTGATAATCATGGTGCAGATTTTTTTATAAAAAAATATTTACACGAATTGCTGTCCCAGGATGAAGCAATAGACACGATACTGCTCGCCTGCACGCATTACCCTGTTTTGTTGAAAAAACTCATAGAATATACGCCTGTTCATATCAAAATAGTTTCACAGGGAGAAATCGTGGCGCAAAGCCTCCAGGACTATCTCCGAAGGCATCCTGCCATGGAAGAAAGAATAAGCAGGGGTGCTGACTGGGAATTTTTTACAACAGATTCAGAAAAAGATTTTGATGAACACGCCCCTGTCTTTTTTGGAAGGCAGGTAAAAAGTGAACATGTAATTATTTAATTAAAAACACATTTTTTTACAGCAGGTTTCTTAAAAACCCTTACTTTTGCCATCCTTTCACCGGGTAGCAGTAATGGTCGCTCGCTATTCAAGAAAAAATATTCAAAAATTTCATAAAAAATTGATTCATGAAACGTACATTTCAACCACATACACGCCGCAGGAAATCAGTACACGGTTTTCGCAAGCGTATGAAGAGCGCGAATGGCAGAAAGGTGTTGGCCAGCCGCAGGGCAAAGGGAAGGCATAAACTTTCTGTTTCTGATGAGCTTAAACTCAAATAATCCTGGCTGCATTTTTTAGATGCCAGCCCATTGATCATATACATCATTAAAGCCCCTGCGAAAGGGGCTTTTTATTTGGAAATATGCNGGGAAAATTTATATATCCGCGAAAAGAAAAATTNAAAAGCCGTAAACTTATTGGTAAAGTTTTTAAGGAAGCGAATTCTTTTTCTGTCTTTCCTTTAAANGTTTTATATATGCAATCATGCTTACCGGCAAATATTTTTTTACAAACAGGTTTTACTGTTAGTAGTAAAAATTTTCCAAAAGCAGTGCATCGAAACAGGATCAAAAGATTGATGCGGGAAGCATACCGGCTGGAAAGCTATACGCTAAAAGAAATATCGGAACATAAGCAATTACAAATTGTACTATTTTTTATTTTTACAGGAAGGTCTTTGCCTACGCAGGAGATCCTTCAAAATGCGATGCATACGGCTCTCAAAGAGCTGCTAAAAAGATTCCATGAAAACACTGGCAAAAATTCTTAGTTACCCTTTCATATTGGTCATCAGGATTTATCAACTGGTGATATCGCCGTTAATAGGCCCCAAATGCAGGTTCACACCAACCTGTTCACAATATACATTGGAAGCATTAAAGAAATATGGTGTTTTAAAAGGTTCCTGGCTGGCAATCAAAAGAATCAGCAGGTGTCACCCGGCTGGCGGCAGTGGCTACGATCCTGTTCCTTAAAATTATTATCATAAAATCTGTATCGGTTTTATTAAATAAAAAACCCGCCTCGCAGCGGGTTTGATTTTTAAAACCTGTACATTATTTAGCACTCATTCTTTCGGCAACTTTATCCCAGTTGACCAGGTTCCAAAACGCCGTTAAATAATCAGCACGCTTATTTTGATATTTTAAATAATAGGCATGTTCCCATACATCTGCGCCAAGGATTGGTGTACCTTTTATTTCAGCAACATCCATTAATGGATTGTCCTGGTTGGGTGTCGAGCATATTTGCAATTTCCCATCCTGCAGAATTAACCATGCCCAACCGCTACCAAACCTNGTCATACCTGCCTGGTTAAATTTTTCTTTTAGGCNTTCTAAATTCCCGAATGTATCGTTGATTTTACTTTCNAGGTCACCGCCTGGTTTTCCACCAGCATTCGGGGATAAAGTTTCCCAGAAAAAACTATGGTTCCAATGGCCACCGCCATTATTTCTTACAGCAGGAGAAATTTTTCCTGCATGCGCCACCAGTTCTTCAAGGNTTTTATTTTCATGTTCTGTACCAGCTATTGCTTTATTTAAATTATCCACGTAAGCCTGGTGGTGTTTGTCGTGGTGTATCTTCATTGTAGTCTCATCAAAATGTGGCTCCAGTGCATTGTATGCATAAGGAAGTGCCGGTAATGTAAATGCCATGATCTTTTATTTTTAAATTGTTTACAAATTTTTTAGCCTTACAAATTTACAACAATGGAAAATAACATTTGTTAGGGTTGCTGTAATATTCTAAGTATGCTAAAAGAGAAAGCTTACCTTTTGGATTTGAAAAATTGCTGCATTAAACCCATACACGCATCCTCCATCAATCCTTTTTGGATCATGGTTTTGGGATGAAACGGAGAAGTATTGTTGGTATATTTCCGATAGCCGTTTTTTATATCGGCCGCGCCAAATATCACTTCTTTAATTTTACTCCAGTATATAGCCCCTGCGCACATAAGGCAAGGTTCGATAGTAACAAAAAGCTTTGCTTCCGGTAAGTATTTTGCGCCCAGGTAATTGCAGGCAGTAGTAATGGCAATGATTTCTGCATGTGCGGTCGGATCATGTAACCGTTCAACCTGGTTATACCCTCTTGCAATAATTTTATTTTCCAGCACGATCACAGCACCAATGGGAACTTCATCATTNTCATACGCTTTTTGTGCCTGGATAATTGCCTGTTGCATAAAATATTCATCCTCTATCAGCATATTCAGATTGGGCTTTTTTCATGAAATGATTTTTATAGAAAACTACTTTACATATTTCCAATTACGGATCTTTCCTTCTTCCAGCCAGGATAAAGTAGTCGCCAGCCTTTTTTCAAAAGTCTGTGATGTTTTAGCTTCATTAAGCCAANGGATATATTCCCTTTTATTTGAATCACTGAAATTTGCAAAAGTTGCACTTGCTTTTTTATTTTCCAGTAAGGCTTTTTTCAACTCAGGCGGTATTGCCGGAAGAGGGATTTTTTTGTGCTTTTTTAAAGGGATTTTTATTTCATTTTCATTCAGNGATACGGCTTCTTTAATATAAGAAATTAATACACGCTTATCCGGAAGTGCGCTGATAGAAGTGATTTTATCAAAATTTCCCATTCCATTTTTTTCACTGATTTGCAATAGCTGAAACGGGTCTTTCAGTAGTCCGGCCTTTCGGAAACTGATTGCACAATGACCCTTAAAAGCTGCCATACTGCAGACAATTCCTTTATACTCAAAATTAGGGAAACCCCATTTTATGGTTTCCGAAATTTGTGGGCATGCAGTATGCACAAGTGAGCGGAAGTATGAAAGAATTGGCTGTGCGAAGTCAGCCGATTGATTGATGTATGCATCAATTTGTATATTTTTTTTACCCATGGTATAAAAATTAAAGAAGCAATTTAAACATATTTGAGATGCTTAAATTGCTTCTTTAAAAAAAGGATAAAAACAACCTTAAGGTGTATTTAAAACAGGCTTGGCAAGTCCAAGTTTTGCTTCCAGGCTTAGTGTCGCATGCGGCACTGCACGTAAGCGGGTTTTATCTATTAATTTACCGGTGACACGGCAGATGCCATACGTCTTATTTTCAATGCGGATATTTGCTTTTTCCAGGTGATCAATATACGTGATCTGGCGACTCGCCATTTGGCTCAATTGCTCTCTTTCCATACTCATACCACCATCTTCCATTGTCATATACCTGTTATCCGTTTCATCACCACCCATATCATCTTTACGGGTGATCAANCCCTGCAGGTACGTAAGTTCTTTCTTTGCAGCTTCCAGTTTTTTCATGATCAGTTCCCTGAATTCATTGAGTTCGGCATCTGTATAACGAACGAGTAAATCATTGGATTTTTCCTCGTTTCTTTTTTCCAGTGGTGTATATCCTGGTTTATAAGGTACGCTTGTTTTTACCGAGGTCTTAGGTATTTTTACTTCTTTGACGGCTTCTGCTTTTGTGGATTTTTTGGAAATTGTTTTTATTGGCCCATTATCCTTTTCAGGAGCTACGTGTTTGGGAGCTTCTTTTTTTGTAGCAGGTTTTGGCGGAGTTGGAGCAGTATGGCTTGCGGGCTTGGTGTGCTGATCTTTTGAACTTGCTGGCTTAACGATCGCATGCGTAGTTTTTGAAGCAGGAGCTGCCTTAGTCACCACTGTTGGTTTAACTGATTTGGCTATAGTTTTTTTTACTGGCTGAGCTTTAACGGGAACTGGCGATTTAGTATTTTGTTTTTTTGCTGTAGCAGGTTTTGTTACAACTTTTTTAGGTGCCGGTTTCGGGGCAATTTTTTTTGTTTCAACCTTTTTATGATTTGCAGTCGGTTTTACCACAGCTTTTTTAGGAGCTGCCGCTTTTACCACAGGTTTTTTTGCTACTGCCGGTGCTTTCTTTGCAGGTGCTTTTTTCATAGTGACTTTTTTTTGTATGACAGGCTTTTTTAGGTTAGCTTTTACTGCCTTTTTAGGNGCTGTTTTTTTTGTAGCCATNATTTAAGGATTTAAGCTATTTTATTTATTTCAANGNATAATGGCATTTCATTTACTTCAATTTGAANACCATCTCTTATTTCNGGTACCCAAATAAGCTCACCTGCCAAAATTTCTGCGCAAATATAGTTTTTAAATTGAATAATTGCGGGCTTTATTGCGGTGTTTNCGGGTAGTTTTANAATAATATGATCTGTGAGGGCAAAAGCCATTTCTTTNCGTATGTTTTGTATACGGTTGATGAATTCCCGGGCGGTTCCTTCGCTGATTAACCCATCATTTAAAATAATATCGAGTGCCACTGTCAGGCTGCCTTTTGAAGCAATCTTCCAACCGGGAATATCATCTGCCGTAATTTCTACATCATCTGATGATATGGAAAAATTTTCTCCCTCAATAATTAAATGATATACCCCGTTTTTTTCAAGTTCTGAAATCTGGTCCTGGCTGAATTCTGAAATGATTGAAGCAGCAGCTTTCATTTTCTTTCCCAGCTTTGAACCAAGGGTTTTATAATTGGCTTTTATTTTTTTTGCAATAAATCCTTCCGTTGTAGAAATGTATTCTACAGCCTTTACATTTACTTCCGATTTGATCAGTTCTTCCACTTTTTGCAATTGAACTTTTTCTGCTTCACTATTAATGGGAATTAAAATCCGTTGCAAAGGCTGGCGAACTTTAATACCTGCCTTTTTGCGGATAGATAAAATGAGCGAACAAATATCCTGCGCCATTTGCATTCTTTCTTCCAGTTTCTCATGAATGGCTGNGAGATTGGGTTGGGGAAAATTTGTATGGTGAATGGAAGATACCGCCGATAAATGTGTGATAGAATTTAAATCATTAAATATTGCATCCGGGAAAAACGGGGATATAGGTGCCATTATTTTTAAAATCGTTTCCAGGCATTCATACAATGTCTGGTAGGCTGAAATTTTGTCCTGCTCATATTCTCCTTTCCAAAACCTGCGCCTGCATAAACGCACGTACCAGTTACTCAACGCTTCTGTTGTAAAATTTTCTATTGCCCGTGCTGCAATAGTTGGTTCATACTCGTCTAATGCTTTGGTAACATCCAGGATCAAACTGTTCAAGGCAGATAATATCCATTGATCAATTTCGGGCCTTTCATTTAGTGCAATATATTTTTCTTTGAATGCAAAGCCATCCACATTTGCATACAATACAAAAAATTGATATGTATTAAATAAAGTACCAAAAAATTTACGCTGAACTTCTTCTATGCCGGTAACATCAAACCGTAAATTATCCCAGGGGGAAGCATTTGAAATAAAATACCAACGTGTAGCATCTGCACCATATTTATAAATGGTGGAAAACGGATCTACCACATTTCCCACACGCTTGCTCATTTTATTTCCATTCTTATCCAGTACCAACCCATTTGAAATAACAGTTTTATAGGCTATACCTGTAAATTTTTTTTCAACTTCATCCTTCGAAAATCCAGCCTTCAATAATTCTTCATGTACGGATTCTTTCATTAAAGATGCCAGCGCATGCATAGTATAAAACCAGCCACGCGTTTGATCCACGCCTTCAGCAATGAAATCTGCAGGATAAGATTTTTCAAATGTGTCAATGTTTTCAAAAGGGAAATGCCATTGGGCATATGGCATAGCGCCACTATCAAACCATACATCGATCAGGTCCGGCACACGCTTCATGGGTTTACCTGACTCCGACACTAAAATAATTTCATCAACAAATGGTTTGTGTAAATCTAAAATACCGCTGTGTAGATAATTTTGATTGACGTTATCTCCCAATACTTTATTTGCTTCGATAATACCTTCATTCAATGCCTCAATGGAATTTATACAAATCTCTTCGCTTCCATCTTCTGTACGCCATACGGGAAGTGGAGTTCCCCAAAACCTGCTACGGCTTAAATTCCAGTCCACCATATTTTCCAGCCAGTTCCCAAATCGGCCTTCACCGGTAGAGGCGGGTTTCCATTGAATTGTTTTATTCAATTCTATCATCCGTTCTTTCATGGCCGTGGTTTTTATAAACCAGGCATCCAGCGGGTAATATAAAATCGGTTTATCGGTGCGCCAGCAATGCGGGTAACTGTGTTCAAATTTTTCTATTTTAAATGCCAGCCCTTCTTTTTTTAACTTCACCGCAATGTCCACATTCACATCAGCATAAGCCGGGTCATCTTTATAGTTTTTTACATAACGGCTGCTGAATTCTCCCACACCATTTATGAACTTTCCTTCTTTATCAACCAGCGTTAAAATGCCGGTATTGTTCTTTTGCCCGGTTTTAAAATCATCCGCACCAAAAGCAGGCGCAGTATGTACTATGCCGGTTCCATCTTCAGTGGTTACATAGTCTCCTGTTACCACCCGGAACGGGTTTGCACCAGGCGTAATTTCATTAATTTTTTCTAAATTATTTGCTTCAAATGGCAATAATTGATCATAATGAAGACCTGACAAATCATTCCCTTTGAATGTACCAATTTTTTTCCAGGGAATCATTTTATCTCCCTCTTTAAATGCTGAGAAATCTGCATCTTTCGCTTCCGGTGAAAAATAATTAAGTATTAATTTTTCTGCCAGGATAACGTTGATTGGCTGAAATGTATAAGGATTGAAAGTAGAAATAAATGCATATTCAATATTGGGTCCTGCAGTCAGTGCAAGGTTTGATGGAAGTGTCCATGGTGTAGTGGTCCAGGCCATGAAAAAAACTTGTTGTACAGGGGCAATGCCTGAATTTTTAACGGCATCCCGGATTAGTTTAAAAGCAGGATGATCATTATTTTTTTCACTACCACTTAAGCGAAACATAACTGTTGCGCTGGTATCTTTTACCTCTTTATACGTTCCGGGCTGATTCAGTTCGTGGCTGGAAAGCCCTGTGCCTGCAGCGGGGGAATAGGGCTGAATACTCACACTTTCATAGAGCAGGCCTTTTTTATATAATTCTGCTAGCATCCACCAAAGTGTTTCAATATATTTATTTTCAAAAGTGATATATGGATTTTTCAAATCAACCCAATATCCCATAATACGAGTGAGTTCATCCCATTTATCTTTATAACGCAACACCGCTTCGCGGCATTTTTGATTATAATCTTCCACAGAAATTTTTACGCCTATATCTTCTTTGGTAATGCCCAATTCTTTTTCAACACCCAATTCCACGGGCAGGCCATGTGTATCCCATCCGCCTTTTCTCACTACCTGGAAACCTTGCATGGTTTTATAGCGGCAAAAAATATCTTTTATGGTTCGGGAAATCACATGATGGATTCCAGGCATACCATTGGCGCTGGGAGGCCCCTCATAAAAAACAAATGGCTCCGCTTTGTCGCGCAGCGAAATACTTTTTTCAAAAGTTTGATCAGTTAACCATTTTTGAAGCATGGTTGCTTCTATGGAAGCCAGGTCAAGCCGTTTGTATTCCGGGTATTTTTCAATAATATTTTTGCTTTGTTCAACCATTTTCTGTAAAAGGCTGCAAAGTTATGAATTCGCTTTCAGAATTCAATAACGTGCGTAACACCTCCTTGTTAAAGTAGATTCATTAGTCCAAAAAATTAATATAGAAAATTGTAAAATGTACTAGCAAAATAACCAGGGGATTCTACTACGCTTAATAATCATTTATCTTCGCGCATTAAATGAACCTGCATGCATTTTGAAAGGAAAGGAATGTCTGATGAAGAGTTGATCAATATTTATAAAAAACTCTTATACCCACGTTTAATTGAAGAAAAAATGCTGAAACTCCTTCGGCAGGGAAAGATCAGTAAATGGTTTAGTGGTATTGGCCAGGAAGCAATCGCAGTAGGCGCTACGCTTGCGCTTGACAAAGATGAATGGATCATGCCACTGCATAGAAACCTGGGCGTTTTTACTACAAGAGATATGCCATTGGAGAAATTATTCAAACAATTCCAGGGCAATAAAGATGGGTATAGCAAAGGCCGTGAAAGAAGTTTTCATTTTGGAAACCGCGATCATCATATCTGTGGAATGATCTCTCATCTTGGCCCGCAATTAGCAATTGCAGACGGCGTGGCATTGGCATATAAATTAAAAAAAGAAAATAAGGTTTCCCTTGCGTTCAGCGGGGAAGGTGGCACAAGCGAAGGGGATTTCCATGAAGCATTGAATACCGCCGCTGTCTGGGATTTGCCCGTCATTTTCATTGTTGAAAATAATGGCTATGGTCTGAGTACACCTATTAGCGAACAATTCCGTTGTGAGAATATTGCTGACAAGGCAATTGGGTATGGTATGGAAGGGATCACCATTGATGGGAATAATATACTGGCTGTTTTGGACACTATTCGTGGTATCCGCAAATATTGTATAGAAAATCAAAAGCCCTATCTGGTTGAATGCAAAACTTTCCGCATGCGCGGCCATGAAGAAGCCAGTGGAACAAAATATGTACCGCCGGAATTGTTTGAAGAATGGGCATTAAAAGATCCTGTAAAAAATTACGAAGTTTTTTTATTGGAGGAGAAAGTGTTGGCGGAAGAAGATATGAAATCCATCATTACAGCCCAGAAAGAACGAATTGAAGCCGAATTACAATTGGCGTACAATGCTGCACCATTGTACCCTAACAGTGATGAAGAAGTAGCTGATGTTTTTGTAAAGTACGAAAATACAAGCGCTAACATTCTTGATAACTCCACAGATCTTTTTCCTTATATTACCGAAGAATTGCATTTTAAGGAAATGCGGATGATCGATGCTATTAAAGAAGGATTGTATCAATCAATGGAGCATCATGATAATTTGATTTTAATGGGCCAGGATATTGCAAAATACGGTGGTGCTTTTAAGATCACGGAAGGTTTTTTAGAAAAATTTGGTAAGGAAAGAGTTCGCAATACACCTTTGTGTGAAAGCGCAATAGTTGGCGCAGCATTGGGTTTGAGCCTTGAAGGATTTAAAAGTATGATGGAAATGCAGTTTGCTGATTTTGTAACTGTTGGGTTCAACCAGATCATTAATAACCTGGCAAAAATTCATTACCGGTGGGGACAAAATGCAGATGTGGTTATCCGCATGCCAACAGGTGGCGGCGTNGGTGCAGGGCCATTTCATTCGCAAAGCAATGAAGCCTGGTTTGTTCATACACCCGGGTTAAAAGTAGTATATCCGTCCACGCCAATTGACGCGAAAGGTTTACTGATTGCAGCGATCAATGATCCGAACCCGGTTTTATATTTTGAGCATAAAGTGTTATATCGAAGTGTACATGC
>JGI24770J26754_10001949_pt1 | contig 14399 bp, 5 predicted proteins | sample LakOneMetagenome_FD_26754 | JGI IMG/M metagenome (IMG submission 26754) | reverse complement strand
CCCGTCGGTCGAACCGCTTGGAAACTGCTTCGGGGTGCAGCCAGTCGCCGCTGGTATCTGCGAACGCCAATTCGTCCGACGAGGCCTGACCCTGACCGAGGGACAGGCGCTCTGCGGCCCGACGGGCGCGATGCGATCGGAGCGCGGCCGTCGTTCGTTCGTCGAGGGCGATGGTTCGGGCTCCCGCTGCCGTCTTGGGTTGTCCGAACTGAGCGACGTGGTCGACGATGATCAACGTCCTGGTGACCGTGACGGTTCCGGCGCCGAGGTCAACGTCAGCCCAGCGGAGACCGAGCGCTTCGCCGCGGCGCATGCCCGTGGCGGCGATGAGTCGCCAGAGTGGGTGGTCTCTGTCGCCCTCCGCCTCCGACTGTTGGAGGAAGGCCGCGAGTTCGGCGCCGGTCCATACCTTGAGCCCAGCCTTCTGGACGGCGGTCGACGGAGGTGGGTCGGCGAGGTCTGCCGGGTTCGACTGGAGGAGGCCGTGCCGAACGGCATCCTTCAATGCCCGATGGAGGACGGTGTGGATGTACTGGACAGTTCTAGGTGAGAGGCCGCGTTTGGGGGAGCGAAGGTTGGCGCCGGGCGCAAGCAGCTGTCCGTAGAGCCGATTGAGCGCCGGTCCGGTGAGCTGCTTGAGCTTCATGTCGCCGATGCGCGGCATGACGTGACGCTCGAGGTTCTGTTCATAGCTGAACAGCGTCGCCGGCCGGACGGTGGCCGGCAGCGTGTCGGACAGCCACTCTCGGAGGTAGCCGGCGACGGTCAGCTTGCTGTCGTAGGTGAACGTCCCGGTCCGTGCCTTGCCTCGGAGGTCGTCGAGCGCCTCCTGGGCGGCAGCCTTGGTGGCGAAGCCGCGTCGTCGCGCTTGGCGTCGCTCCCGCCAGACCCCGCCAGGGTCGGCGCCGGGACCGAGGTCGACGATGAACTCCCATAGCCCAGTCGTCGGGTTCTTGCGTGGAGCGACCGATGGTGCGCGCCGGTTCCTCTCGGGTGTCGGTTCTGTCACGGTTTCCTCGTTGAGCGGAGTGTTCGTTGGAGGACGCTGGCGTCGAGGCCGTCGAGGTGGTCGGGCGTGGCTGCCACTGTCCCGGCGGGTGGGGTGAGCAACCAGCTGACGGGCCGGTCGAAACAGCGGGCGATTGCGACGAGTTCGTCGGCGGAGAACTGTTTGATACGGACCCCGTCGACCGACCGCTCGACGGCCGAGTAGCTCGCTCGCGACCAGCGCACTCCGAGGAACGGTTCGAGCGCCGCGGCGGCCTCGGGTTGGCTCCACCCGCGATCGGTGCGGGCACGCGTGAGGTTGAACGCAACGATCTGGTTCGGCGTGAGGCGCTTCGGGCGGCTGGGCACGTCGCCGACTCTACGCTTGCGGCGCCCCGCTGTCATCAACGAAATAGTTGACACTTACGCGTCAAAGTCGGGACTCGTTGATGGTCACCCCTGAACGCGGGATTGTTCAGGTCGGTGGTCAGGATGACCATCGGAGTGGCCGGATCCGACGCTGTCACCGTGGCGACAGGAGAGGCGACAGTGAACACGACGGTCCGGTGGACGGCCGACTGGACAGTTTCGTTCCCTCGGGAGGATTCGACAGATATCGCCTTCGGCGGGACCCGCGCGCGCATAGGTAGGGAAACACCTCAACCCTTGGAGAAGCGCAGATGTCACTACCTGAATTGTTCACTGTCACCGAGGCGGCCGTCGTGCTGCGCATCGGCCGGACCACCGCCTACGAGCTCGCCAGACGCGACCTCGCCACCGGGGGCGGGGAGGGCTTGGGGGTGATCCGGGTCGGAGGGCAGCTCCGGGTCCCCAGGGTGGCCCTTGAGCGGCTGATCGGCGCCCCGGTCGGGACACCGGTCACCACCGGGCCGACGGTCCCGTTGGTGCCCGACACGGTGGTGCCGCTCGATGTCGTCCCCGATCCAACGCCTGCTCGCGTCGACCACCCGAGTGCTGCGTCTGGCAGTCGTCGTCGGTTGGTGTCGGTGGATCAGTTGCGGTTCGATTCGTGATCGGTCGCGCGGTCGGCAGGACTGTTGGTTGGTCAGGTGCCATTTCGTTCGACGCACTTGCACCACGGTGCCCTGTGGTCGGACACGTCCGCTGTTCAGGTCGGCGGTCGCCTTGTTGAGCATCGGCAAGCTCGCCGCCGGGGCCGGCGACTACTACACCGCCATGGTCGCCGACGGCGCCGAGGAGTACTTCACCTCGGCCCGCGAGGCCCCCGGCGTCTGGGTCGGTCAAGCCAGCCAACGGCTGGGACTCGCCGGCACCGTCCAGCCCGACGACTTCGCATCCGTCCTCGATCATCAGTATCCGGGAACCAACGTGCGGATCACAGCGGCTCGGTCCGCGCCGAGCGTCGCCGGGTTCGACGCGACGTTCTGCGCTCCGAAGTCGGTGTCGATTCTCCACGGCCTCGGCACCCCCGACATCCGTGCTGCCGTCCGCCAGGCGCACGACGTCGCCGTCCGTGAAGCGCTCGCGGTGTTCGAGTCCGCAGCGTCGCGAGGCCGGCGAGGCCATGGCGGAGCCGACGTGATCGATGGCGACGGGTTCGTCGCCGCTGCGTTCGCTCACCGCACCTCTCGCGCCGGCGATCCCCACCTGCACACACACGTGGTGATCGCCAACCTCGTCCACGGGCCCGACGGGCGGTGGACCGCCCTCGACGCCCGACCGCTCTACCACTGGTCGAAGACGGTCGGCTACCTGTACGAGGCCGAGCTCCGTCACCAACTCACTCGGACTGTCGGTGTCGAGTGGCGGACGGTGCGGCGGGGGATCGCCGATGTCGCCGAGGTGCCGATGCAGGTGGTCGACGAGTTCTCCACCCGCCGTCACGAGATCGAAGCACACCTGGCGGAGAACGGGTTCGACTCCGCCCGTTCCGCACAGCTCGCGGCATATGCCACCCGGCGCATGAAAGACCACACGGCGACACCTGAATCGCTCGTCGACACCTGGCAGCGACGTGCGAGCGAGTTGGGGTTCGATTGCGAACAGGTCTGCGACCGGCTCAACGCCGGAACCCTCACCCTGAGGTGGACGGGTCTCGTCCATCTCACCCCGATGTTCGAGCACCTCGCCGGACCTGACGGGCTGACCAAAACCCGGTCGACGTTCGGACGACGCGAGGTTATCCAGGGGATCTGCGACCGCCTCCCGATCGGCGCTCCCGTCGCCGACATCTGCGAATGGGCTGATCTGTTCATCGACTCCGAACACTGCACACGACTCGCAGGCACCAAGTCGGCGGTCATCCGAACCAGCGACGGCCGGACCGTGTCGGCACGAACCGACGAGAGACGCTTCTCCACCCCAGACATGCTCACCACGGAACGGCGACTGATCGCCGCGGCCGTCGGCTGCGCCGATGCCGGGGTCGGCCTCGCCGACCCACAGGTCGTCGATGTCGCGATCGGACAGCGCCCGTCGATGAGCGACGAGCAGGTGGAGATGGTGAGACAACTCTGCACGAGCGGTCGCGGCGTCGACCTCGTCGAAGGTGTCGCCGGCGCAGGCAAGACGTTCGCCCTTGCTGCCGCCAACCCAGCCTGGACCGAGTCAGGCCACACGGTGATCGGATGCGCCCTCGCCGCCAAAGCGGCGCGTCAACTCCAGACCGACGCCGACATTCCGTCCCGCACCATCGATCGACTCCTCATCGACCTCGACCGACCTGAACGCGGAGGCCTCGCCCCGAACACCGTGATCGTTGTCGACGAAGCCGCCATGGTCGGTACCCGCAAGGTCCTCCGTCTCCTCGACCACGCCCGACAGGCCGACGCGAAGGTCGTGCTCGTCGGCGACCCGTGCCAACTCCCCGAGATCGAAGCCGGCGGAGCCTTCGTCGGACTCCGCCAACGCCTTTCGGCGTCATACCTGGCCGACAATCGCCGCCAACGCGAACCGTGGGAGCGCGCCGCCTTGGCCCGACTCCGGACCGGCGACACCGACACAGCCATCGACACCTACATCGAGCGAGGCCGCGTCGAGGTAGCGCCCACCGGAGCCGAAGCGCGGTCGCGAATGATCGGTGATTGGCTCGACGCACGCCGAACCGGGACGGCCGTCATGCTGGCCAGCCGACGCGTCGATGTCGACGCCCTCAACAGGTACGCGCGTAGGGCACTGCGGAAGGACGGCGCGCTCGGTGCCGACAAGATCATCATTGCGGGCCACGGCTACACCGAAGGCGACATCGTGGTGGCCCTTCGCAACGATCGCCGACTCGGCCTACTGAACGGCACAAGAGCGACCGTTGACGCCATAGACACCCACGCTCAGGTCATGCGGTGTCGCGCTGACGACGACCAGGCGGTCACGATCCCGTTCGACTACGCCGCCGACGGGCACCTCACCCACGGGTACGCGACGACGATCCACAAATCCCAAGGCGCAACCTACGACCGGTGCCTGATCCTGGCCGGCGACCACCTCACCAAGGAATCCGCCTACACCGCCATGTCCCGGGGACGCATCGACAACACGCTGTACCTCGTCGACGACGGTGACCGAGCCACCGACTCCCACACGAACGAGATCGAATCGTCGCTCGTGGATCGCGTGAGGTCATCGATCAGCCGTACTGCTGCTCAGTCGATGGCGGTCGACCAGACGCCGGCGAGCCACGACGACGACCTGGACTTCGAGATCGATCTCTGATCGCGACCGTGCCGATGATCGGCGGGCGCTGTGACGACCGGGGAGGTTGTCCCTGGAGTAGCGGTGTTGGCTGATCTCGTCGTGAGTTGAGCCCCTCCGGACGAGGATGTGGGTCTTCCACAACTCACCGCCTTACCCGGGAGGGCTCCTGTCTCAAGCTAGAAGCCGTCACCCGAGCGCGCCTCTGACCCCGCTCGGGCGCCGCCGCACGGTCGACTGCGCCTCGTCGACCGCTGGTCGATCGAAGCGACCGAGTGGTTCCCGGTCGACCCCACGACCGTCCGGAAGTGGCGCGTCCCGTTCCTCGCCGAAGGCGAAATCGGCCTCCGGGACCGGTCCTCACGCCCGAAACGCGCACTGAACCGGACTCCGCGCCGAGTACGCAGCCTGTTGATCCAGCTCCGTAAGAGGCGCCGTTGGGGTGCAGACCGGATAGCCATCACATCGGGCTCGCCATTCGACGGTAAACACCTCTTGCGCCACGCTGGCCTCGGACGACTCGACAGAGGTGACCGCGCCACCGCACTACCGGTGCGCCGCTACCGGGAGTGTCAGATAAACGGTGGAACTGGTCTGGCCTGACAGGCTGAGCGACTGCTTGGCCGGAAGGACAGCAGCAACCATCATGACTGACATCACAACAACGGATCCGACGACCCAATCGACCGGAGAGGAGTGGCGGTTGCCGCCGCCCGCGACGGGGAGAGTGGTGGTGAGCGATGAGCTCGCCGCCCAGCTCGTTGACCAGGCCCGCGCGGATGGGGTCGACCTGGTTGGCCCTGGCGGACTTTTGGGGGATCTCACTAAGCGGGTCCTCGAGGCCGGCCTCGAAGTAGAGATGGCCGACCATGTCGGCTACGACAAACACGACCCCGAGGGCCGCAATGGCGCCAACTCGCGCAACGGAACCCGTTCGAAAACGGTGCTCACCGAAGTCGGGCCCGTCGAGATCGACGTGCCCCGCGATCGCGATGGCACGTTCGACCCGAAGCTGGTGCGGAAGCGTCAGCGCCGCCTCGCTGGTGTGGACGAGATGGTGATCTCGTTGACCGCGAAGGGTCTCACGACCGGTGAGGTCCAGGCGCACCTCGCCGAGGTGTACGGCACCGACATGAGCCGCGAGCAGGTCTCCAAGATCACCGACGCGATCTTGGGGGAGATGGCCGAGTGGATGACACGCCCCCTCGAACGGGTGTACCCGGTCGTGTTCATCGACGCCATGGTCGTCAAGATCCGTGACGGCCAGGTCGCGAACCGGCCGATCTACACGGCGATCGGCGTCACCGTGGACGGCAAACGCGACGTTCTCGGCCTGTGGGCGGGCACCGGCGGCGAGGGCGCCAAGTTCTGGCTGCAGGTCCTGACCGAGATCAAGAACCGTGGCGTCGACGACGTGTGTATCGTGTGCTGCGACGGGTTGAAAGGGCTGCCCGACTCGATCGCGGTGACGTGGCCGCTGGCGGTCGTGCAGACGTGCGTGTTGCACCTGATCCGCAACACGTTCCGCCTCGCCAGTCGCGCCGACTGGGACCGCATGGCCAAAGACCTCCGGCCGGTCTACACCGCCGTCAACGAGGAGCAGGCCCAGGCGAAGCTCGCTGAGTTCCACGACGCGTGGGGCGACCGCTACCCCGCCATCAAGGGGCTGTGGGACAACGCGTGGGGCGAGTTCATCCCGTTCGTGGACTACTCCGTGGAGATCCGCCGGGTCATCTACAGCACCAACGCCATCGAGTCGCTGAACGCCCGGATGCGGCGGGCGACCAGGGCCCGCGGGCACTTCCCCAACGAGCAGGCGGCGCTCAAGTGCCTTTACCTGACGATCGCCTCGACCCCACCGGACGCGGAGCGCACCGCTGGATGAACCGCTGGAGGCCCGCCCTCAACGCCTTCCCCATCGCGTTCAGCGACCGACTCTTCACCACCAACAACTAACAACCGCCGCGACCAGTTACACCGTCTTCTTGACATTCCCGACCGGAGCGGGTCGCCCGCCTGGGGGTCGGCCTTCGGTGCGGGGGTAGTCAGCTCGGCGAGTACTCCGGCGAAGCGAGCCTTCGCACGTGCCCATTCCTCGGCCAGGCGCCTTAATCGCTCATGAGTGTCTCCGCCACCGCCCAATCGGGCCCTGTGAGGAGCGTGCGCCTCGCTGTTGCACAATCGTCGCTACTCGGACCGCTGGCCCCACGACCTCGCGGGCTCTGTCGCTCAACTGCTCCCGACCTTGGCCGATAGGCTGATATGGCACTCAGTTGTTCTTTGGTCCGTTGGATTCGCCGAGCCTCGCCGCGAGCCCTCGTCACGCTGGCGATGGTCGCGGCACTGCTGCCGCTGTCATTCGGTGTCGCACCAACGCGCGGCGCTGGAGCGTCTGGCACTCCCGACATCACGGTCTCCGCTGATGGGCCCGCGCGAGTACTCATCGGAACCAGCGCTAGCTACACGTTCCGAGCCTGCAATCCGACCGCCACCGACGGCTACAACCTGTCCTACCGGACCGTGCTGCCAGCGGGCGTCGGGTTCGATTCGGCAACACCAGCGGCCACCACCGTGCTCGCGAACAAGCCGAGCGCCGGCCTGACCACGGTGATCTGGGAGAACACGAGCGATCTCCTGTCCGGCGCCTGCACGTCGATCAGCCTCGCCGTATCCACCGATGCCGACAACGACGTCGCGACCCTGCCGGTCGGCACGAACTTCGACATCACGCCGGGGGCCTACGTGAATTCCGACGCCTTCTACATCCCCGACTTCGATGCCAATGGCGTACCCGTGAGCGGCGCGACTTCCTACACCGGGTCCGCCGTATCGACGCCGAGGACCTCACACGTCGCCGCATTCATCCTCGACAAGGTCGCCGGAAACAACGGCGAGGGCGAACTGACGCGTGGCGTCCATGGTGCGGACCCCAAGACCTACACCCTCACAGTGACCAACAACAGTCGGCGCACCACCAACAACTTCAGCGTCGTCGACGTGCTCCCTCCCACGCTCGAGTTCCTCGGATGCACGAACTACCTTCCGGACTCCACCAGCGATGCGCCCACGAACACCGGCTCCACCGAGGAGTACACCGGATCAGGGCCGCTCGCCGGCGGCACCCCCGCAGCGACCTGCCTCACACCGTCCAGCATCGAAACTCTCGCTGCGCCGACCGTGCTCGCCGACGGCAGCACAGCAGTCGCCGGCAGCACACGGGTCACGTGGAATGCCGCCGCACTCGGCGCTGGTGCCAGCCAAGCCGCCAGCGGCGTGCTCACCATCACGTACCTGGCCGGCATTCCGCTTCGCGCCAACACGAACACCTTCACCGGCACGAAACCGAGTGATTCGTCACTGCAGCAGGGTCGAAATCTCGACAACAACAACGGTACGCTCACGACGGAGACCTCGAGCGAAGACGCCATCACCAACCGCGCCGCCGCAACCGGCACCTACCAAGGCCCCTCCACCAGTGGCACCAACCCCACCCTCACGGACACGGACAACGCGACGGTCACCGCCGAGGACCTGCTGATTCGTAAGTCATCTGTGGGCACGGTTGTCCAGGGCACAGTCGTCACCAACACGCTCACCATCGAGACCAGCGAATACCGAGACTCATCGAGTCTCATCGTCACCGACACACTTCCCAACGGCATGTGCCCGCTCGGCAACCTCGCCACCGGCGGACCCGCGGACCCGACCTGTTCGCCTTCCGGGGCCAATCCCACGATCGACATCGGCGCCGGCCCCGTCGCCGCGCCGTACACGTCGGCCACCGAGAACGCTGACGGCACCTGGACCCTCGTCTGGGACTTCGCGGACACCACCGAACTGGCCAATGTCGCCCACGACAACCAGGTGACGATGACCCAGCTGGCACGGGTACGCCCGACCTACCGATCGAACGGGTCGAACACAACGCCGGTACTCATGGGCGACTCGATGACCAACGACGTCTCACTGAGCGGCGACACGTCGCACCGAGGGGCGATCACCGACGACACAACGCCAGACCTGACCGGCGTAGCCGACATCTCCGCTGACACGATTGACGGCGTCCTGCCGACGATCAACAAGCGGGTCTCGGTGCGAACCGGCCCATTCGCAACCGGTGCGGCTCGGACCTCGGCCGGCATCGGGGCGCTCTGCGCCGGGGGGACAGTCACCTGGTCCGAGGGCGATCCCACACCCGAGGCCGGTTACCGTCCGGGAGACTTCGCGTGCTTCGATCTCCAGGCCACCTTCCCGGTTGACGTCGACTCTGCGGGCGTGCGTATCGACGACCTGCTGCCGCCGAGCTACACGTACGTCACCGGCTCAGCCACCCGGGTCACGGCGTTCGACGCCGACACACTCTCCGGCACCACGTTCAGCGAATCAGCCAACCTGGTCACCTTCACCGTCGGTTCCGGCGGTGCCGTCACCAACGCCGGCGAGAAGTTCCACTGGACCATCGCGGCCCGAGTGGGCACACCTCCGCTCGGTGTCGCTGCCGATATCGTCGCCAACCTCCAAAAGATGACCATTCGAAATACCGACAACGAGGTATTTCAGTTCCGCGACCAGGCCGCCGCCGTGTGGACCGAGCCGCAGATTCGGCTCACCAAGGGTGTCCGATCCATCGCCGGGGGCACCTCGACCACCGTCGCCGGACCGCTCGCTGCCAACTCGGACAATCGGGCCGTACAGGCCGGCGATGTGGTGACCTATCGGGTCGACCTCGAGAACACCGGCAATGTCGACTCAGCGAACACCGAGGTTTGGGACGTACTGCCCTCCGGCATCGATTGCACGATGGTGAGCTCGGTCAGCGACGGTGGGTCGTGCCCGGTGTCGCCGGGAACCCGAGTCGAATGGCCGACTTCCGCAGCAATCTCCGTGCTCGCCGGTGCATCCATCGGCTCCGGAAGCCAGCGGACGCTGACGTACGACGTTGCCATTCCGTCGACCGTCGAGCCCGGGCACACGTTCGTCAACACGGCCGGTGTCCGAAGCTACGAAGCGGCAACGAACGCCTCGGATTCGCCACAGGTGTACTACCCGGCGAGCAACATCGACGGCACGGTCACCGCCAACACCGACGCCGCGTCGGACACGTCGTCGGTGTATACGCCCCAACCCGGGGCCACCAAGGTGCAGCAGTCCGCGCTGAGTGAGACCGGCAATACCGCGAACGGATCGCTGGCATCCACCGCCGAGAAGGCGACCATCGGCGAGGTCATCACGTACAGCACGACCCTCACGATTCCGCAGGGCACGACCACCTACGACGGCGTCTTCTCCGACGCCCTCCCGGCCGGCCTGGCATACGACGGCAACGCGAGCATCGTCGGGTCGAACGTGACGCTTGACGGCTCGTCGCTGTCCACCCCTTCGGTCGGATCGAACGGCACCGTCTCGGTGACGTTGCCGACGCCCTACGTGAACGCCGTCGACTCCGGTGACGACACCCTCACCCTGCAGTTCGATGTCAAAGTGCTCGACACCGGATCTAATACCCGAAACGCCACCAAGTCGAACCGTTCGACGATCAACTGGAAGAGCGCAACTGGAACCTCGGCAACGGCCATCAACTCCAACGCGGTCGTCACCACGATCGTCGAACCCCGCCTGTCCATCGCCAAGTCCAACAACACCTCGGGCAACTTCGCGTCGCCCGGCCAGACGGTTGGCTACACCCTCACCGTCACCAATCCGACCGCTTCCAACGTGAGCACCAGCCACGAGCTCTCGATCGTCGACACAGTGCCCGTCGGCATCGAACCCACCAACAGCGGAACTCCGGTTGCCGACGGCGGGTCGGTCGATCCCGACGGCGGAACCTGGAATGCCACTGCCCGAACGATCACGTGGAACGCAACAACGACCTCGGCGAAACTCACATCGCTCGCCCCGGCCGGATCGACCTCGCTCACCTACTCGGCGACCGTCGACAACCCCGCCGTCGCGTCGAACACACTGGTGAACAACGTCGCCGGATCCACCAGTTCGATGCCCGCAACGGTGACCGGCGAACGGTCCTACACGGCAACCGCCACCAACACCATCCAGATCACCAATCCCACGATCGCAAAGACGGTCAGCCCCACGACGGGGACGGTTGGCACCAAGACCACCTACTCGGTGCGGGTCGCCGTGCCGGCATCGACCCGGATGTACGACGCGACCGTGGTCGACACCATGCCCGACGGAATGGTGTTCGATGCCTACAACTCGATCACCCTCGAGACCGGACCGGGCAGCTGTCCGGATCCGTCGGGATTCTCGGGCATCACTCCCCCGACGGCGAACGGTAACGGCACCACCTCCATCGGGTGGTGGTTCGGCGATGTCACCACGCCAGCAGCCGGGGCCTGCCAGTACCTCCTGACCTTCGATGCCCATGTCGCCGCCAACCGCACATCGGGTGGCGCAGCAGTCGTCGCCGGCGACTCGCTCGTGAACTCGGTCCAGCTCGCGTGGAACACCTCCAACCTCGCCGGTCCCGGTGTTCCGAGTTCGGTGCCGTCGACGTCCGGCTACACGTCGACGCTCCCGGTCGCCACAGCGACCTTCACGGTGCAGGAGCCAACCCTCCGCATCGACAAGGACGTATCGCAGACCGGGTGTGACCAGACTGCCGGCAACATCGGAGACGCCGATACCTGTGGCACCTCTCCCGGGTCGAACTACACGTACACCCTGACGATCACCAACAGCGGTACCAGCGCGGCATACGACGCAACCGTGTCCGACCAGCCCAGCGCCAACCTCACCAATGTTGTCGCCACAGGGTCGAGCGGCATCACGATTACCGACGGATGGACGGTTGGCGATCCCGACATCACCTGGCAGATCGACGGTCCGATCGCAGCGGGTGGCAGCGTGACCATCACCTACACCGCCGATCTGGTGGCCAGTGGATCACTCAGCGACGCTGCACATGTCCAGAACACCGCCGACATTCCCACCTACTACGCCATCGGAGTCACGGAACGAACGGCGAATCCGTCGATCACCTACCGCACCTATGGCAATGATCCCAGCGGGCCCGGCGGCAACGTGACCGCCGACTCGGTGGACATGACCGTCAAGTTTCCGTCCCTGACCGTGGACAAGACCGTCGTGAGCGACGCCACCGACGCCCGCGTCGGCCAGAACTTCACCTGGCAGATCGTCGTGACGAATGCCTCCGGGGCAACGATCGACAATGCGTTCAATGTGGACGTGAGCGACGTGCTGCCTGCCGACTGGGACTACGTGAACGGCTCCGCCCGGGTCACCACTCCGTACGTGACCAACGCTGCGGTCGAGCCGGGCTGTGCCCCGAGTTGCGCCACCGGCGGCACGGTCTCGTGGGCAAATCTCGTCTCCGGCGTCGGCCAACCACTGGCGCCGGGAGCGACGATCACGGTACGGCTCGCAACAACGCCAACCTCGGCGGTGCTGACCGTCCCGAAGACCGGCACGTTCGATCATACGAACACCGCGTCCGTCGCCGGAGAGGACCGCACTGGCGCATCGAGCAACGCCGATGGCAGCTTCGCCGGGCCGAACGACACCGCCACCGCGCGGGTGCGTCGAGCAGACCTTCGCGTCGCCAAGACGGTTACTGCTGGCCCGTATTACTACGGCTCCGACGTGGACTACACGGTCCGGGTCACCAATGACGGCCCCGACACTGCCACCACGGTTCGCGTGGACGATCTCCTTCCAGCGACCATGGCGTACCGCAGCACCGTGAGCGCCTCGCAGGGAAGCTACGTGTCCAGCACAGGACGTTGGTCCGTGGGCACCCTCACCAATGGCGGCTTCGCGACGCTGGTCATCCGTGCCCGAATCGCTTCCGTCGGCACCATCGTCAACACGGCCGAAGTTGGAACCAGTGACCAGTGGGATCCTGACTCCACGCCCGGCAACGCATCCTCCGCACCTACCGAGGACGACACTGCGGCCGCGTCGATCACCACGGCGCCCACCTCGCTGGGCGATCTCGTCTGGTTCGATGCCGACGGCGATCACTCCCGCGACTCCAACGAACCGGGGATCCCCAACGTCACCGTGACCTTGGAGTCCGCCGGCAACGACAACACCTTCGGTACCGCCGATGATTTCTGGGGCCCCGATGGCGTCGCATCCACCAGCGATGACATCACGACCACGTCGACCACGACCAACTCAACGGGTTCGTACGCGTTCACCGATCTGCCGGTCGGCGACTATCGGGTGCTGGTAGATCAGACCTCACTTCCCGGTGGCCTCACCCAGACCTATGACGACGACGCCAGCTCGGGCGGTTCACTCGATCATCGGTCAGGAGTGATCACGCTCACGAGCACCACTCCCTACCTCAATGCCGATTTCGGGTATACGGGCACTGGGTCGCTCGGTGACACCGTCTGGGTGGACGCCAACGCCAACGGAGTGCTCGATGGCGCCGAATCGGGTATCTCCGGAGCGGCGGTCACCGTGGTGTGGGCCGGCTTCGACGGCACCGCCGGAACGGCTGACGACGTGACCTTCACGACCACGACGGCGAGCGACGGGACGTACCTCGTGAACGATCTCCCCGCGGGCTGGTACCGCGTGACGATCGATCCGTCATCGCTCCCGGCGGGTCTGGTCAACGTCTTCGATCCCGATGGAACCCTCGACGGCCAGTCAGTGACCACCCTCACCAGTGGGCAGGACCGCACCGACATGGACTTCGGGTACCGCTACCAGGCGGACCTGGCCGTGACCAAGACCCATACCGGCGACTTCGCCGTGGGTTCGAACGGCACGTACATCGTTACGGTCACGAACAACGGACCGTCAGCCGCGAACCCGGTCACTGTGGTCGATACCCTGCCGACCGGATTGTCGTTCGTCAGCATGGCCGGCACCGGATTCACCTGCGCCGCAGTGGCCCAGGTCGTGACCTGCACGTCAGGGGGTTCCTTGGCGGCGGGCGCATCAGTGACGTTCGTACTGGTCGTGTCGGTTGCGAAGGATGCCGCCCCATCGACCATCAACTCCGTCACCGTGTCGAGTCCGGTCTTCGACCCGGTGCCCGGCAACAACACTGCCACCGACCCGACGTCGGTCCCCTACGCCGATGTCTCGCTGGTCAAGACCCTGGTCGGCGCCATCCAGGCCGGCAAGAACGCCACCTACACGCTGGCGGTGAACAACAAGGGTCCCTCCGTCGCTCCCACGGGAATCGTGATGACCGATGACCTTCCCGACGGGCTCACGTATGTTTCGGCAACCGGTTCGGGATGGTCGTGCGCCGCAGCCGCCAACGTGGTGAGTTGCACGAGTGCTTCAACATTGGCCGTGAACGCGACGAGCACGATCGACCTCACGGTCGCCGTATCGTCCGCTGCTTCGGGGTCGATCATCAACTCTGCGATGGTCACGGGCGAGAACGTAGGCAACGGCGGCTTCGTCGACCCTGATAGCACCAACAACGATTCCTCTGCAGCGGCCCCGGTTCTCGCTGCGGACACGTTCCGGTCGCCGCTAGCATTCACCGGTGCGCCTGCGTTCCTATTGACAGCGGTTGGCCTCGCGTTGATCGCGATCGGGATGTTGGTACTGCGCAAGCGCTGACGCCCGAGGGAGTGTCAAGAGAACGGTGTAACTGGTCGTGGCGGTTGTTAGTTGTTGGTGGGGAAGAGTCGGTCGCCGAACGTGATGGCGAAGGCGTTGAGGGCTGGCTTCCAGCGGTTCATCCAGCGGTGCGCTCCGCGTCCGGTGGGGTCGAGGCTTCGGAT
>JGI24770J26754_10001940_pt1 | contig 14439 bp, 13 predicted proteins | sample LakOneMetagenome_FD_26754 | JGI IMG/M metagenome (IMG submission 26754) | reverse complement strand
AAAGAGTACCAACGGCCATATATTTTGCATAAAACTATTATGACCTATGGGCAAGGTGAAAGTTTGGTGGCAGAACGCATTGAAGATTGGGAAAATAATTTNCCNAAGTTTATAAAATTAGCCTATCTACCGGCTCCAGGAAGAGTGCGCTTGCGATTGACTGCCCGAGGAACAGATAAAGAGATGNTAGAAAAAGCTATAGCAGAAAANGTGGTGTCTTTAACTAAAATTATCGGCGATATTATTGTTGGATTTGACGAAGATGAAACGATAGAAGTAGTTTTAGGCCGACAATTGACTCAGTTGAGTAAAACTATTGCAACAGCCGAAAGTTGTACCGGTGGTAAAATTGCGCAAACTTTAACTGCTGTGGCAGGTGCTTCTAATTACTTTAGAGGAAGCGTAGTGAGTTATGCTACAGACACTAAGGTTTCAGTTTTAGGAGTTTCTCAACAAACCATTGATGAGAATTCTGTAGTAAGTGCTCAAGTCGCGAAAGAAATGGCTTTGGGGATTCAGAGACTGATGAAAACAGACTATGCAATTGCTACTACAGGTAATGCTGGACCATCAAAAGGTGATGCTGATGTAACAGTTGGAACCGTTTTTATCGCATTGGCTACACCAAATGAAGTTCTTGTAGAAGAATTCAATTTTGGTCAACCTCGTGAAAAAGTGATAGATAGAACTGTAAATAAAGCATTTGAAATGGTGCAAAAAGAAATTTTAAAAAATGTGTAATATTTTTTTGTGTATAAGGTTTCTTTTTTGTTTCTTTGCACCCTGATTTTGAATAACGATAAAAGAAAAGCATAATGTCAAGAGTTTGTGACCTTACAGGTAAAAGAGCGATGGTAGGAAATAACGTTTCTCACGCTATGAACAAAACTAAGAGAAAGTTTTCTGTAAACTTAGTTAAAAAACGTTTCTATCTTGCTGAAGAAGACAGATGGATTACTCTTAGAGTAGCTGCATCTACAATTAAAACAATCAATAAAAATGGATTGGCTGCTGTGTTGAAAAGCGCTAAAGCTAACGGATTTATTAAATAATCTCCAATCCAATAAAAATAAAGCAAGATGGCAAAGAAAGGTAATAGAATCCAAGTAATTTTAGAATGTACTGAGCACAAAGGAACTGGTCTTCCAGGGACTTCTCGTTACATCACAAAGAAAAATAAAAAAAATACTCCAGACAGATTAGAGATTAAAAAATTTAATCCAATCTTAAAGAGAATGACTGTTCATAAAGAAATTAAATAATTAGAAATTTTATTTAAATCTCAAGTAATTCTAGAGGTTAATTAAAAATTCAAATACTCATTGAATCATGGCAAAAAAGACCGTTGCAACGTTACAGACAGCTTCTAAGAGATTAACAAAAGCCATCAAAATGGTGAAATCTCCAAAAACAGGTGCATATACTTTCGTAGAGAGTATTATGACTCCAGAAGAAGTGGATGAATTTCTTAAAAAGAAATAATTCATAAAATCGATATATATCAAAGCTACTTTCGTATGGAAGTAGCTTTTTTATTTTTATATTTGTCTCTAATTTTATGAGAAGGGTATTAAAATTATTTTTAACCCTCTATTCTCAAAACATAAAGTAAAGAAATGAGTTTTTTTAAAAGAATATTTTCTTCAGAAAAAAAGGAAACATTAGATAAAGGTTTGGAAAAAACGAAAACAACGTTTTTTTCTAAATTAACCAAAGCTATTGCTGGTAAATCTAAAGTTGATGATGAGGTTTTAGATAATCTAGAAGAAATTTTGGTTTCTTCTGATGTAGGTGTTGAGACCACCTTAAAAATCATTAAAAGAATTGAAGCACGAGTTGCTAATGATAAGTATTTAGGGACTGAGGAATTGAATCAAATTTTACGTGAAGAAATTTCAGGTTTATTATCCGAAACTAAATCGGGTGAAGAGTCCGAATTTAAAATACCTACCAACAAAAAACCTTATGTAATTATGGTCGTTGGTGTTAATGGTGTAGGTAAAACAACTACCATTGGAAAATTAGCCTATCAATTTAAAAAAGCTGGCTATAGTGTGGTTCTGGGTGCTGCCGATACCTTTCGTGCTGCCGCAATTGACCAATTACAAATATGGGCTGATAGAGTAGGTGTGCCTATCGTTAAGCAACAAATGGGTTCTGATCCTGCATCTGTAGCCTTTGATACGTTACAAAGTGCTGTTTCTCAAAATGCAGATGTCGTAATTATCGATACCGCTGGTCGTTTACACAATAAAGTGGGATTGATGAGCGAACTTTCAAAAGTGAAACGCGTGATGCAAAAAGTCACAGAAGAAGCGCCTCACGACGTACTTTTGGTTTTAGATGGTTCTACTGGGCAAAATGCTTTTGAACAAGCAAAGCAATTTACAGCAGCAACAGAAGTTACTTGTCTTGCAGTGACTAAGTTAGACGGCACCGCAAAAGGTGGTGTTGTTATAGGTATTTCCGACCAATTTCAAATTCCTGTGAAATATATTGGAGTAGGAGAAGGAATTGAAGATTTACAAGTATTTAACAAGTTTGAGTTTGTAGATAGTTTCTTTAAATAGTAGCTTATGAATAAATTCGTGACATTTTTTAAATCAGCATCTCCTTTACTTTTGTTATTAATTAGTTTTGGTTTAGGGGTATTTGCCAAGTTAATTGAAGCTAAATTTAGTGATATTGCCATGAGTTTGCAATTGATAACTTTTATTGTATTTATTTACGCCTTAATTAAATTTTTCAATTCAAGATTTAAATAATCATTATACAAATACAACATAAAAAATAAGCGCGTTATTGATATAACGCGCTTATTTTTTGCCAAAGAACATCGTCAAAATCGGAAAGTGCCATACTTACTGTATCTGCAGCATCTCCCATTCGTATAACTACCATTTTTTTACTTGGTATTACATATATTTTTTGATCATTTTTTCCTAAAGCCATAAACATATCACTTGGTCCATGTGGAATAATACTACCATTAAACTGCAATTGACTTTGAGGCAAGTGATAACTAGATTTTCCGTTAAGCCACCATAAATAGCCATAGGCTTGATTAATGGTTTGCGAAGTGTTAGTTGCAGAATTAAAATAGGTTTCATTAATTACTTGATTACCATTCCATTTCCCTTTGTTTAAAGCCATTAAACCAAATCGAGCCATATTTCTTGTTGTGCTCCAATATGTTCGTAATCCATCACTAGTATTCACCCAACTACCACCAGTCATTCCGAGTTTGTCTCGTAGTTTGGTGTTGAAATAATTTGTCCAAGTTTGTCCGGTTGCCTGTGAAATCACATCTTGTAGTTTTACATATACATTGTGATATGCCCAACGCGTTCCAGCATCAGCAACATATTGAAGATTGGCAGGCGAAACATCATCACCAAGTGCATCATTCAATCCAGAAGACATGGTTAATAAATGTCTGCAAGTAATTAAATTTTCTTTTGCTAATGGAATGCTTGTCCATCCAGTTCCAATATAATCAGAAACTTTATTGTTGATATTTAAAAAGCCTTCTTGTTCAGCAATTCCAGTTACTGTTGCAGTTAACGTTTTTCCAGCACTTGCCCAATACCAAGGTGTTGTAGCAGAATGTCCGTTAAAATAATTTTCCATTACAATTCGACCATTTACTAAAATGATAAATGATTTAGAGTTTTTCAATTGTAAATAGTCTAACAGCGGTTGAACCGCACTTTGATTCCATCCTAAATCAGCAATTGATTTACTGTCCCAAGTGGTGCTTCCATCGCTAGGTGGAAAATACATTGCTTCTTCAATAGGAGTAGGATTGTCGGAACCACTATCAGAACTACAACCAAAAGAAAAAACAGCTAGAATAAGTAAAGAGAAATATTTTTTCATAGTATACAATTTCTAAATAAGACCAATAGAAATGCTAAAGGTTTAATCAAAAATACTTTTTTATTCTTTAAAATAAATTGTAATTTTAGATTTTATTTACAATATGAAAAAAGCAACCACAATTTTACTGTTTAGCATCCTATTAGTTTCATGTAAACAGACAATTAATGAAAAAGACCTTACAAAACTGAATGGCTATTGGGAAATTCAAAAAGTGTTATTGCCAGATGGAGGTAAGAAAGACTATAAAGTGAATGAAACTATCGACTTTTTTGAAGTAAAAAATAACCAAGGTTTTCGTCAAAAGGTAATGCCACAACTAGACGGCACCTATTTGACAAATAATATAAAAGAGAAGATTACAATTTTAAACGAAAAAGGCGATTTCTACATTAATTATGCAACCGATTATGGTAAATGGAAAGAAGAAATCGTTGAACTNAAAGATAGTTCGTTGGTCTTAAAAAGCAAAGATAATTTAGAATATCATTATAAACGACAAGTTCCTTTTTCTCTAAAATAAAACCAATGGCCAAACGATTAAGTAACGAAAGTTCCATTTCAGATGTTTTGCAGCAGTTTATTCAACAAAATAAACTCGAATCAGGTATGGATAAAATTGATGTGGAACAAGCTTGGAAATCACTTATGGGAAATGGAGTAAACAGTTATACGCAAGAAGTGATATTAAAAGGAAGTACTCTTTATGTCAAATTAACTTCCGCAGTTTTACGGGAAGAATTAAGCTATGGGAAGCAAAAAATAATCACCATGATTAATGAAGAACTTCGAAAGGAAATAGTAAAAGATATTGTTTTACGATAAAAAAATCCCGTTTCAAATTAAGAAACGGGATTTTTAATAGGTTAATCTTTTATATTAGAATTGCTCTCTTCCAGAAAAATGGAAAGCACCTTCAATAGCAGCGTTTTCGTCAGAATCNGAACCGTGAACCGCATTTTCACCAATAGAAGTAGCATATTTTTTACGGATAGTTCCATCAGCAGCATCTGCAGGATTAGTAGCTCCAATTAAAGTTCTAAAATCTTCTACAGCATTTTCTTTTTCTAAGATAGCGGCAACGATTGGTCCTCTAGTCATGAATTCAACTAATTCACCAAAAAATGGTCTTGCCGCGTGAACTGCATAAAATGCTTGTGCGTCTGCAACAGTCAATTGTGTTAATTTCAAAGAAACAATTTTGAAACCACCTTCTGCAATCATGTTTAAAATTCCACCGATGTGTCCGTTTTCAACAGCATCAGGCTTAATCATTGTAAATGTTCTATTTGTAGCCATTTTATTTTTATTTATTTGTTTTTAAATTCGGGTGCAAAAGTAGTGTTTCTTACTTGAAAAAAAAAATCCCCAAGAAGAACCTTGAGGATTTATTTTAATTATATTATTTGATTTAATTTTTAATCAGTTTTACCGTTTGAGTTGTATTGGCTATTGTGATTTTTGCAAAGTATATACCAGAATGTAATTCGGATGCATCGACAATCAAATTATTTGCGTTACCAAATGTTTTTTGTACAGTTTTACCTAACACATCAAGTATTTCAATGGATTCGATGGTTTCTTGTGAATTGAAATTCCAATTGTTATTTGTAGGATTTGGGTAATAGCTAAAAATAGAATTTCCATAGAAAGAAGTATTGGATAGAATTCCAATAAAAGAATAATTTCCAGAAGTTCTTTCAAAAGTAGCATAATCAAAACCTGTGACATTTGGAGAAATCACAATGTCATTACCATTCAAAACGCCAACTCCGCTCGGAAAAGTATTTCCACCCCAATTGGTATTCCAGCTATGGTCTTTTCTAAATTTTAAGCTGCCAGTAGAAAAACCTTGTGGGAAATTTAAAAAATAGTTGAAACCATCATTGGTTTGCATATCTACATCAGTGTTCCAATCGATTACTGCAGTTCCAAGGATACTAATTTTTGGATATTCAAAACTATATTGACCAGTTGTTCTATTAAAAGTTACAAACCATTCTCCTCCTGGAATGAATAATGATGGACCGTTTGAAACAGCCGTTCCAGTTGGAAAAGTAGTGCTTCCAAAAACTAAACTACTCGTATCATCTTGCCTGAAATAGGCATTTCCACTACTAAAATAAAATCCAGACAGCGTATAAATAACTCCATCAATGGTTGTCATTTTTACATCTGGAGCGGTATATCCTAATTGCGAGTTTACTGCTGGTCCCCAAATGCCAATAGTTGGAAAAGGAGTTCCAATAAAGGTATATGTTCCGTTAATTCGATCAAAAGTTACGTCGTAAGTTCCAGCAGGAACTTGAATGTTGCTGCCATTTTGAACAGCGGTTCCCATTGGAAAATTGGTGTTACCCCAATTAAGAGCCCAACTATGGCCTTCTCTAAATTTTAATTCACCTGTGGTAAATGAGTAATTAGAAAGAGTATANGTATTTCCATCTGTAGTGGTCATAGGAACATCCGGACTAGTAAAATTACCTCCTGGAATGGCGGTTCCAATCATGTTGATTGTTGGGTACGCAGGTTGCGATGAGAATGTATATTCTCCAGATAGTTTATTGAAATAAAAATAATAATCGCCAGCAGGAACAGTAATGTTTATTCCATCTTGTACACCAGTTCCAGAGGGAAAATCACTAAAGCCCCAATTTACTGCCCAATCATTATCTTTTCTAATTTTCATTTCACCTGCCAAAAAAGTATGATGTATTTCAAAGTGAATATTATCAACTGTAAACAATTTTAAGTCATCGCCACTGAAACCATTTGAAGATACTGCGGTTCCAGTTATCCCAATGTTATCGTGTGCAAAAAAATCATAAAATCCAGTATTGCTTTTGAAATAAATATTATAAGTTCCAGCTGGAACAGGTATGTCGGGCCCATCTTGATATCCTTCTCCAACTGGAAAATTGGTATTTCCCCAATTGGTAGTCCAAGAGTTATTTAACCTAAATTTTACAGTTCCATTTGTAAAAGTTTGATTTTGTAAAACATGTTCAAACTGACTTATTTGTGATAAAGGAATGTCAGGCGCATTATAGCCATTAAGAGCTGTGCCTAAAATGCCTATTTGCGCATGATTTATTTGTGAAAATGCTAAAAATAATAATAGAAGGAGTATTGTTTTTTTCATGACTTTTATTTTACAACAAAGTTAAAATAAAATGCAGGGTTCTATTAATTTTCTATCGTAGAATTATTTTACGCAAACGTTAAAGTATTGATAACTTTATGGTTGTAGTGTGAGGATGGTAAATTCTGTACTTAAAGGTTTTAACTTTTCAAGAAGTTTAATAATCAAATCGGATCCAAACTCTAAATAAAATTCAGAAAAATTTACTTTCCGCTCTTGTAAACTCTGATTTGGGAATAATTCATTTTGGAGCGAAATGATTCGTTCCAATTGATCTGAAAGTACTCTTTTTTCCGCTTTCAATAACCTCTTCTCAAGATTTTCTAGACCTTTAAGTTGTTTTGTTTGTTGAGCTTTAACAGCNCCTANAAACGATTTGTCAGTTTGATTGGCAATGGTGTGTAATGCTTCAAATTGTTTTCTTAAATGCTCTTTTTGTTCTGAAAAATCGATGGTAAATTTCGAAAGTTCTTTGGTTTTAGCATTAATTAAATCCTCTTGATTGGAAAATAAATCACTCCAATTTAAGTTCAAGTTATTGGCTTTTTCGATTTGTTTTTTTGTTGCTAAAAGAACCGAATTTCGAAGTAACAGCATAGGAAAAGTAATGTTGTTGGTTTCAAAATTAGATTTCAATTCTAGCCAATAAGCCAATTCACCGCCACCGCCAATATAACATAAGTTGGGCAAAATAATTTCTTGGTATAACGGACGCAAAATAACATTCGGACTGAATTTTCGTGGATTATTTTCTAATTCAGAAAGGATTTCACTTTCTGAAAATTCAATTGATGTGTTATTAATTTTATAAACTCCATTTTCTAAAACTATGCGTTCACGCAATGTATCTTCAATGTAAAATAAATTAATTTCACGCGGATTAACCTGAACAAAATACTCTTCTAATAATGCATTTGTTGTAGAAACATTTTGAAACGAAGTTTGATCTATAAGTTCTTTTTGTGCATAAGGAATAAACAATTTTTTCAATGCTTCTGAATCACCATCTAGTATTACTAAACCTTCAGATTTAAATAATTCATTGGCTAAATAACGAGTTGCATCCGCTAAATTAGTGTGTTTTACATAGGCATTTTCAAAAAGAATTTTCAATTGAGTGGCATTGATAAAGGAACCAATTTCTTTTGAAAACACATCAAATACCTTGTCCAATCCTTCTGTGGATAATCGGCCAACTGGACCAGTACTTTCGGTATTCCAGCGAATGGTTTTTCCTTTTAGGTAGAAATAATTAATCTCTTCAAAGTCATGATCTTCAGTGGCCATCCAATATATGGGAACAAAATTATGTTCAGGATATTTTGATTTTAATTCTTTGCACAGGTTGATTGTAGACACAATTTTGTACAAGAAATACAATGGACCAGTGAATAAATTGAGTTGATGACCCGTAGTTACTGTAAATGTGTTAGGCTGACTTAAAAGACTAATATGCTTTAATGTTTCTTGTGAAGCATTTGTTTTTGCATATTGTTTTTCTAATTCGGATACTAGAATAGCTCTATGCTCTATTGGAAAATTGTTAGCTTTTTCTGCAATTTGATCTTTGAAATTTTCAATAGAAGGAAATCGATTGTACAATGGTTTTAGGGCTGCATTTTCATCTAAATAATCTAAAATTAATTTAGTGAAATATCCCGATTTTTGATAGCTTATACAGTCGCTTGGCATTGTTTGATTTTTTTTGTAAAAATACTCAAAATTCGATTTCAATTTACAAATGCAATTTCCCAAATAATAGTTAAATCCTAAATTATTAATTTTACTTTTGTATCCAAGACTTTAAAGTCGCATACCAAGTAAAATAAATCNATTGAAAGACATTCTCTTAATAACGCCGCCCTTTACNCAACTTAATACGCCCTATCCAGCAACGGCCTATATTAAAGGGTTTTTGAATACTATAAACTGTTCGGCTTTTCAAATGGATTTGGGTATTGAAGTGATTTTGGAATTATTTTCTAAAAAAGGCTTGCAAAACATTTTTTCAACCNTTGATACTACTAAACTTAATACCGATAATTTACAAAGAATCCATTCTTTACATGGTGATTACATTCAAACTATTGATTCGGTAATTGCTTTTCTTCAAGGGAAAAACCCTTCTTTAGCGCGTCAAATTTGCAGTGGAAATTTTCTTCCAGAAGCTTCTCGATTTGCGCAGTTAGACGATATGGAATGGGCTTTTGGAACTATGGGAATACAAGATAAAGCCAAGCATTTGGCTACATTGTATTTGGAAGATTTATCTGATTTTATTGTAGCCTGCATCGATGAAAATTTTGGGTTTAGTCGCTATGCCGAACGATTGGGTAGAAGTGCTAACTCATTTGATGAATTGTACCAACATTTGCAAAATGATTTCACTTACATTGATACAATAACACTTCGCATTTTAAAAGATAAAATTGAAAAAGTACAGCCTAAATTGGTATGCTTTTCAGTTCCTTTTCCAGGAAATTTATACAGTGCTTTTCGCTCGGCACAATTCATTAAAAAACAGTTTCCCACTGTAAAAATTGCTATGGGTGGCGGATTCCCCAATACCGAGTTACGTGAATTGAAAGACGAACGCGTTTTTGANTTTTTTGATTTCATAACATTAGACGATGGTGAATTACCACTTCAATTGATAATAGAAAATGAACAATTGATAATTGATAAAGAATATAAACGAACTTTTCTACTTGAAGACGGCAAAGTAGTTTATAAAAACAATACCACTAAACCCGATTACAAACAAAGCGAAGTTGGAACACCTGATTATTCTGATTTGCTTTTAGATCAGTATATTTCGGTAATAGAAATAGCCAATCCGATGCACAGTTTGTGGAGCGATGGGAGATGGAATAAACTCACCATGGCACACGGTTGTTACTGGGGAAAATGTACGTTTTGTGATATTTCGTTAGATTACATCAAATTATACGAACCTATCGCAGCCAAAATTTTGGTGGACCGAATGGAGGAATTGATGGCTCAAACAGGTGAAAACGGATTTCATTTTGTTGATGAAGCAGCTCCACCTGCATTAATGCGTGAAGTGGCTTTGGAAATTATCAAACGAAAGATTGTAGTGACTTGGTGGACCAACATTCGATTTGAGAAAAGTTTTACAGCCGATTTGTGTGTACTATTAAAAGCATCAGGATGCATTGCGGTTTCAGGTGGATTAGAAGTAGCTTCGGATAGGTTACTCGAATTAATCAAAAAAGGTGTTACTGTAGAACAAGTAGCGCAGGTAACGCGAAATTTCACCGAAAGCGGTATTATGGTGCACGCTTATTTGATGTATGGTTACCCAACACAAACCGTTCAAGAAACAGTTGATAGTTTGGAAATGGTACGCCAATTATTCGAATTAGGCGTTTTGCAAAGCGGTTTTTGGCATCAATTTGCGATGACTGCCCATTCGCCAGTAGGCATGTTTCCAGAAGAATTTGGTGTGATTCCGGAACAAAATGAAATCACCTTTGCTAATAATGATATTAATTTTAAAGACAAAACCGGAATCAATCACGATAAGTTTAGCTTCGGTTTGAAGAAATCGTTGTTCAATTTCATGCACGGAATTTGTTTCGATTATCCGCTGCAAGATTGGTTTGATTTTAAAATTCCGAACACCAAAATCCCTTCCGATTATATTGTTTCTTGTTTGGAAAAAGAAAATGATTTTACTATAAAACCATCTGCAAAAATAGTTTGGATAGGAGGTAAACCATTACTAGAAACCTTTACTAAATCCAAAAAAGGGACTTCTTGGCAAATGAAAAAATTAACGTTTCATGATAAAATTCAAACTTTTGAAATTACATTAGAAGAAGATAAAGCCAATTGGTTGGTTGAAACTTTAGAGTCAATCTCGGTATATAATGATGGTAAACTGACTTTGGCACAACTCAAATCGGGTTATGAAACTCACTTCGAAGATTTTGAGTTGTTTTGGTATTCTAAACCGATACATACGTTGCGTGAATCGGGACTTTTAGTATTATAAAAAAAGCGTAAACCTTTCGATTCACGCTTTTTCACCTAATTAACTACCAATTATTGTTTAACTATTTTTTCTACTTTACTACCGTTTTCAGTATTTACTTTAAGGAAGTATATTCCGTTTTGTTTGCTCGATAAATCGATTTTAGAAGTTGAGCTTTGCTCTAAACTCGTTTCCAAAATTCTACCTTGAACATCGAATAACTCCATAGATTTTATGTTGAATTTACTCGTGATGTTTACTATTCCATTTGTTGGATTTGGAGCTATACTAACACTATTATCCAATTGAAAAACAGCACTATTTAAATTGCTATAGGTAGTTTCTGCCATATTCGTATCGATTGGAGCATTGTAATCAAAATAGATTTTAGCCGATTTAATAGCCACATCGCCACTTTCCAAATTTGACAACGATTTTATTTTGAAAAGCACATCACCATGACCACCAACCGGCGGATTTCCTGAAGCCGCAACCAGATTGATGTTTTCAAAAATAAATTCTACCACATTACCACTTATTCGAGTGTATGCAGGATGCGAAGTGTTAAGCAATTGAATCGAATTCACATCATATTTTGTAGTGTCAATAACATCTTTCACCACAACATTTTCAGCATAGTAATTTCCAGTATTTTCAAAAGTAATTCCATAATGTAAGGTATTCGCCAATAGCCGAAGTGGGTAAGGTATCACCTTCTAAACAAGTAATTGCATTTGGATCGTACGAACCGACTACAAACTGATTTATAGTAAATGTATTATCAACTGGAGTATCATCAGTTCCAACAATTGCGATGTTGGCAGTAAAAGCCAATACATCACCAATATTGGTTGGATTGGTTGCCACTGGAGCGTTTACATTAAATTCCAATTCAATTGTAGTGCTTTCAAATGGATTTAAAGAATAGCCAAAGTCTAATAAACCTGGATTGTTTGTNGCTGGAGTTGTAGTTGCTGTTAGAAAAGACATTTTGTTGCTGTTGTAAGTCAAGGTTAAACCTGTCCAACTTGATAAAGCTACATTTCCTTTATTTTTCAATACTAATTTGTAACGCGAATTAAATCCTGGTCGAGCATTGGTTAAAGGTTGTAAAATCACTTCTAAATCGGNATGATTGCCGTTTGGAGTTATACAAAAATCCTGTACTTGCGTTAAATTATTATTGTTTGGAAAACTAACTACGGTAGTTAGAGGTGTTACATTAAAATAGCTTGGGTTTTCCATTTCGGGAGTAATAGACTGATCGGCTAATGTGGTATAAAAAGTATAATTTCCAGAAGCATTTGTAAAGGTTGCTCCAACTGTTGACCAATTGGTGATACCGATTTTTATGTTTTCGGCTGGAGAATCGGTAACATCGCAACCATTGTTATTGAAATCATAACGCACAGTTCCTGTAATGGTGTTGTAATTGCCACCTGGAGTGAAGGAGCAGTAAGTGTTATAAACAACGTTGCCATTGTTTACATTTATGCTTTGATTTAAAATTTGTATCACATTTCCTAATTCATCTTCATCGGCACAGACAAAAGTTAAATTTGGATTTTCATGCCAAAAGTTATTGGTATTGATATACGGATACCCATTTTTGATGTTGATATTGATTAATGAATTGTAGGAACAACTCAAATTTTGTAACATTGGACAAGTAGAAAAATCTAAGCTAGTTAAATTATTGTGATCACACAAAACGGTTTGTAAATTGCTTAAACCAGGAAAGGTAATANTAGTTAACTGATTTTCATGACAATCCAGCCAACTTAAATTTACTAAACCTGTAAGGATTACATTGGTTAAAACGTTATTATTAATGATAAGTTGATAAACGTTATTGGANCCTGTCAAATTTAAACTGCTTAATTGATTGTAATCAAAATAGGCTGTTGTTAAACTTGGCAAGTTGGTTAAATCGGTAGAAGAAATGCTATTGTTAGAAGCATATACTGTTGCTAATTGNGATAATCCAGAAAGATTTAATGAAGTTAATTGATTGGATAAACAATTCAAATAGTTTAAACTTGAAAGACTACTTAAGTTTATTGTTGTCAGTTGATTAACAGAGCAGGCCAAATAACTTAAATGAGTTAGTCCATTTACATTTAATGCTGTTAAACTGTTTCCTCCACAGCTAAGAAATTCAAGTAANGNTAACATACTAGCATTTAAGGTTACAATACTATTTCCTGCACAATCCAAATATTTCATGTTTGGTGTATTTGAAAAAGTAAGGGAAGTACTTTGATTGTTTCCGTATTCGAGATGCTCGAGATTGGGCAAATTAGTTAAACTAAGTGTGTGAATTCCATTGTTGGAGCAGATTAATGTTTTTAAATTTACCAAAGGCACTACATTAATTGTTGCCAATTGATTCATCGAACAATTTAATTCTTCTAATACTATTAATGCTGTTACGTCAATCGTGGTGAGCCAATTGGAAGCACAATTAAGAACTTTTAAATTCGTTAAATTATTTACAGTTAAAGTTGATAGGTGATTGTAAGAACAGTCTAAATGTTTTAAAGAAGTTAAGTTGTTTACATTCAATGCACTTAAATTTGTATTGTATGTTTTTAAAGTGTCTAAAGAGACTAAATTAGTCAAATTTAAAGTCGATAAATTGCTATTAAATCCACAATCGAAACTTTTCAAATTGGGTAGATTACTTAAATTAATTGTAGTGATATTATTAGAAGCACATTTAAAAACAGGAACGTAAGTAAAGGCTTCAAATCCAGTGATATCAGTAATTGAGGAACTACTTACATTTAATGGTGTAGTAACCGCACTGGCTTCAGCAAATTGAATTTCACCATCGGTATTGGTGTCAACACCAAGAGTAATTAATTTGGCTTTGAAATTTGGGTCGGGAATATAGACGATTAATGTTGCATCATAAACAAGTAATTGAAAACTCACTACTTTATAACATCCAGTAAGAGTACTTTTAATAGTAATCCAAATGTATTCTTGATCGGTACCAGTATAAACCGTAGGAGAAATAATTGGGTTCGCTTCATTTGTTGCATCAGCTTGACTGTGATAATACGTAAAATTAAATCCGGTTTGACCTTGCATAATAAAATTTTCATTCACTGTTAAATCAAAAGTAGCGATACCATCAAACGGGTTTTCAGCGATGGTTAAATTTGGAATAGTAACTACTGTTTGTGGTAAAGGATTCACCACTAAATTAAAATGCGTAGTAGAAATATTAGATGTGTTAGCATTTTCCACTACTCTGCAATAAACGGTTGTGTTGCTGGTAACAAGATTGTTTGGAGTTCCAATAGGTGTAAAAAAACCAGGATCTGCAAAATACGTAATGGTATAATCACTTGTGTTTAAAGCACCCAAAATCTCACTATTTTTAGTGGTTAAATCGAAAGTAGCTTGTCCGTCA
>JGI24770J26754_10001937_pt1 | contig 14447 bp, 10 predicted proteins | sample LakOneMetagenome_FD_26754 | JGI IMG/M metagenome (IMG submission 26754) | reverse complement strand
AAAAACTTCGTCCGGTGAACAGAATGTCCTAGTTTGGACGGTATGGGTGATTCACGATGACGATTTCGGGAGCATGGCGGCGGACCGCTGCCGGCGCGGGACTGCTCGCGCCGGACGGTGGCATCGCCGCGAGTATTTTCGCTGAGATGAGCGCCCTCGCCGTGCGCACGGGTGCGCTCAATCTCGGCCAAGGCTTTCCCGACGAGGACGGCCCGCCAGAAGTTCTCGAAGCCGCGCGGCAGGCGATATTTGGCGGCGTCAATCAGTATCCGCCGGGACGGGGTGCTCCCGCGCTTCGGGAGGCAATCGGCAATCACCAGCGCCGGTTCTACGGCTTGGATGTGGACCCCGATACCGAGGTGCTCGTGACCGCCGGTGCTACAGAGGCCCTCGCGGCCACGATCCTCGCGCTCGTGGAGCCCGGTGATGAGGTGGTGACGTTCGAGCCCTTCTACGATGCCTATGGCGCCGTGATTGCGCTGGCAGGCGGCATCCATCGCACGGTCGCCCTGCGCGCTCCGGATTTCCAGCCGGACCTCGATGACCTGCGCCGGACGGTGAACGACCGGACTCGACTGATCCTGGTCAATGATCCGCACAATCCCACCGGTACTGTTTTCGCGCGCACCACCCTGGAAGCCATTGTGGAACTCGCCCACCGGCACGACGCCCTCATTGTCACCGATGAAGTGTACGAGCACCTCACTTTCGACGCACCGCACATTCCGGTGAGCACGCTGCCGGGCGCGCTGGAACGAACCATCTCCATCTCATCCGGCGGCAAGACATTCTCCGTGACCGGCTGGAAGGTGGGGTGGTTGTCAGCGCCGGCACCACTCGTCACGGCGGTCCTGGCGGTCAAGCAGTTCCTGACCTACGTCAACGCCGCGCCTTTCCAGCCGGCCATCGCGGTCGGCCTTGCTCTGCCCGACTCCTTCTACACCGCAACGGCGGCAACCCTCAGGAACAAACGCGACGTTCTCTCTCGCGGGCTCACCGCAGCGGGATTCACGATCAGTCAACCGCAGGGCTCGTATTTCATCGTGGCAGATGCCGCACCGTTGGGATATTCCGACGCTGCCGAGTTCTGTCGACGACTTCCGGACCTGGCGGGTATCGTCGCGGTTCCCGTTTCCGCCTTCTGCCGCCCGGAGAACCGGACGCAATACGGCTCTTTGGTGCGCTTCGCTTACTGCAAGAAAGTCGATGTCCTCGAGCGGGCTGCAGCGCAGCTCACCGCGCTCACAACGCGATGACCACCCGCACGAGTGCGGGTGGTCATCATTTCAGCTCTCCAGCTTCAGCGTGACAGCGTGGTTCGTGAGGGTCTGATTCAGGCCGCGTCGACGAACGGGTAGTCGATGTAGCCCTCGGGGCCGTCGCCGTAGAACGTCGCCGGGTTCGGCTCGTTCAGGGGCAGGTCCTCGGTCCAGCGCAGCACCAGGTCGGGATTGGCGATCGCCGCACGGCCCACGACCACGCCATCAGCGAACTCGTCATCGAGGATTCCGATGGCCTCGTCGCGGGTGGTGATCGCACCGAATCCGCTGTTGACCAATACCGATCCACCGAAGCGAGCGCGCAACTCCTGCACAAGGGATCCGGTCGGTTCAGCGTGCAGCACGCTGAGGTAGGCGAGGTTCAACGGAGCCAGCCCGTCAACAAGGGCACCATAGGTGGCCAGGACGTCGACGGATTCGCTCTCGAGTGCGTCTTGGATATTGTGCTCTGGCGAGATGCGCAGGCCGACGCGGCCTGCTCCGATTGCCGCCGCCACGGCGGTGACGACCTCGATGACGAAGCTCGCACGGTTCTCCGGCGAACCGCCGTAGATGTCGTCGCGCTGGTTGGAGGCTGGGGACAGGAATTCGTGCAGCAGGTAACCGTTCGCAGAGTGGATTTCCACACCGTCCAGACCGGCAGCGATGGCATTGCGGGAAGCCTGAACGAATTCAGCGATCACGCCGGAGAGCTCCTCGGTCGTGAGGGCGTGCGGCACCGGGTAGTCCTGCTTCCCGTCGTAGGTGTGGGTCTGGCCGACGATCGCGACGGCGCTCGGTCCGACGACCTCGCGACCTCCGGTGGTGCTCTCGTGGGTGACGCGGCCGGCGTGCATGACCTGCGCCACAATCTGTCCACCGGCGGCGTGAACGCCGGCAGCGACTGCCCGCCAACCCTCGATCTGCTCGGGCGTGACGAGTCCGGGCTGTCCGGGGAAGCCCTGTCCGGCGTGGCTGGGGTACGTACCCTCGGTGACGATGAGTCCGAGGGAGGCTCGCTGGGCATAATGCTCAGCCACGATCGGGCCGGGGATACCCTCCCGTCCTGACCTGGTGCGGGTCAGGGGGGCCATGACGAGGCGGTTCGTGAGGCGCAACTCGCCAAGGTTCATCGGGGAAAACAACTTCACGGGTAACTCTTTCTGTCGGTTGTTGCTTGGGGACACAACGGGGCATAACGAAACTCTGGAGCACACTATTCCTCCCTGAGAATCAGCCGGGCCCCCGCACGGCCGAACACATCAACACCCGCGTCCTGCCCGGCCTCAGACCGTGATCGTCACAAGGCCGTCACACCGAATCGGCGCAGGGCCAGTGCCGGATTGACCCTGCGCACCGCCGCGAGGCGTGTGGACGACACCCACGCCACCCCAACGTCCGTGGTTTCACCGATCGTGACAAGTTCGACACCCATGGGATCGATCACCATGCTGTTTCCCACACTGATCGGCGGTGCCTGATCGGCGGCGACAACATACACCGTGTTCTCCAGTGCGCGCGCGGTCAGCAGCGTTCGCCAGTGATGTTCCTTGAGCGCACCGCGAATCCATTCGGCGGGCACCAGAACCACGTCGGCGCCGGCGTCGACGAGCCGCCGGGTCACCTCGGGGAAGCGGATGTCGTAGCACGTCTGCATTCCCACGCGGATTCCGGCAACCTCGAAGATTTCGGGTTCGTCAATCGCACCCGGCCGCACAAAGTTCGATTCACGCTCTCCGAACGCGTCGTAGAGATGCAATTTACGGTACACCGCCACCCGGGTACCGTCCGGATGCATGGCGACGACGGTGTTCGAGAAACGGGTCCGGTCTTTCGTGGTTTCAAGCATTCCGGCAACGACGAAAATATCCAGTTCACGGGCCAGCGCCCCCAGCGCTGCCACGAAGCATCCATCGAGCGGCTCGGCCGCGGCAACGGAGGCCACTCCGATCGGTGACTCACAGAATGCCGAGTATTCCGGGAAGACAATGAGTCGGGCGCCCCGACCGGCTGCTGTTCGCGCCAGCTTTCGCATCTGCGCGAGGTTCGCGTCCTGGTCGATGCCCGGCGAGAACTGACCCACCGCGAAGCCCACGGCCGCCGCATCCGTTTCAGAAACAGCTGAGGTTCCTGTGAGTCCCGCTCCTGCAACCATGATGACAGCCTAGCTGCCGGTGATATTTGCAGGCCGGACCACCCGAGGGCTACGTTCAGTATTCTCTTACCTCACGCACAGAATGTGTTCCTAAGATTCTGACGTTCGGGTCAAAACGTGGCCACGGTGCCGGTGGGATGAGCTGTGAAAATTGTTGGTTCTACCCGGCGAAGAGTGGCCGCCGGCATCAGCTCAGCCCTAGCCCTCGCTGGGCTTGCCGCCGTGCTCGTGATATTCGTTCCGGGCACCGCATCCTCCACTGGCGGACCTCAGCTGCCCCCGATTCAGACGGCACAATCCGGGGCGGGAACATCCCTCTGGCAGACATGGACGGCGCCGGCGGACCTGCCGACGGAGGGTCAAATCACGACGGTGCACATTCCAGCGACCGAATCAGGATTCTCAGCGCGTGACGCGGAGGTGTATCTACCCCCAGCCGCGCTGACTCCCCATCCCCCCGCCCTGCCTTTCGTGCTGATGATGATGGGCCAGCCCGGTGATCCGGATGCCGGGCCGATATCAGAGGTGCTCACGGCCTTCGCCGCGACACACCATGGCCTCGCCCCCATCGTCGTGGTGGCCGATCAACTCGGTGATCCAAGCGTGGACTCCCTCTGCCTCGACACGGCCCGATACGGAAATGTCGAGACCTATATCGAACGGGACGTCGTTGATTGGGCGAGCGGCCATCTCAATATCCTGCCGGACCGCGAGCAGTGGACAGTTGCCGGCTTCTCCAACGGCGGCCAATGCGCCATCTCCCTCGCTGCCAGGTTCCCCGCGGTCTGGGGCAACGTCATCAGCGCATCGGGCACAGCTTTCGCCGGCGTGGAGTCGGAATCGGACGTGTTGGCAGACGTCTTCGACGGGGATCAAGACGCCTACGACGCAAGCAAACCCGAGGAGGTGATGGCGTCAACCCCGTACCCCGACACCGCGGCCGTTTTCACGGTGGGTGCGGATGACGGTTTCATCGAACCCGGCCAACGGGATCTCAGCGAGAAGGCAAGAGATGCGGGCATGAAGACGACGATGTATGAGGTGCCGAATGAGGGTCACACGGTTGAGGCCCTCACCCAGGGCCTCACCGTGGCCTTCGACACGCTGGCCCCCCGACTCGGATTTGAATCCCGGTGATCACTCCCGCAGCACCATTCCCGGACGGCCTGCTGCAGGCGAACATCATCGACGGCCCGCTGATCCTGGCGGCCTACGCACTGTCCGCCGCAGCGATCGGGTATCTCCTCTGGCGCCGACCTACCAGGCGCTGGGCGCGTGTGGCCATTGTCGCGGTGGTATCCGGCCTCGGTCTCGCCCTGCTCATCTGGTTCTTCACGGTTCGGGTGTGGAATCTTTTCGGAATCCCGTTGAGCCACACCGATTACGCCTGGCTCGCCGCGGTCTCCGTCGGAATCTGCCTAGCCGTCGCGAGTCTCATCGGCTCAAGCTGGCGCCGGAAGCTGATCGCTTCCGCATCAGTGGTGCTGTTCCTCGTGACCGGGGCACTGGCGGTCAACGCCGATTTCGGATTGAATCCGACCCTGGGCGCGCTGCTCGGAATCAGTGTCGAGAACCCCGTCCAACTGGCTCCGATCAGCGCCCCCCCGGCGAGCGCCGTCCCGGTATTGCCGCTGTGGAAGAGCTGGAAGCCACCCGCCGACATGCCGGCGCAGGGGACGATCGGAACGCAGGTCATCTCCACTACGCTGTCCGGCTTCACCTCCCGTCCCGCCGGGATCTACCTTCCACCGGCGGCGCTCACGGCCAACCCGCCCAAGCTTCCCCTGGTCATCCTGGTCATGGGCCAGCCGGGAAACCCGGATCCCTCTTATATCGCCGCCACCTTGAACCGAGAGGCCGCCGCTCATAACGGGCTTGCCCCAATCGTGATCGTGGCCGACCAACTGGGCGATCCCACCGTTGATCCGCTCTGCCTCGACACTGCGAAATTCGGCAACGCTGAGACGTTCATCACGCAGGATGTGGTGAATTGGGCCCGGGCCAACCTGAACATCCTGCAAGACGCACGGCACTGGACAATCGCCGGCTATTCCAACGGGGGCCAGTGCGCCATTTCCTTCGCGGCGAAGTACCCGAANCTGTGGTCGAACGTCATCGACATCTCCGGTGAGGAATATCCGGGAACAGAATCCGCCTCGGCGACCCTGGCGGATGTCTTCGGCGGCGATCAAGCAGCCTACGACGCCCAAAAGCCGGTGAACCTGCTGGCGGCCCACCCGCTGCCTGGCACCATGGGGATCTTCACGGTCGGTTCGAACGACGCCGGGTACATCCCGGGTGTCAAACGCGTTGCTGCTGCTGCCCGGGCTGCCGGGATGAGCGTCACCTACTATGAATCGCCCAACGGCGGCCATGTCCTTCCTGCGCTGACCGACGGGCTCGACAAGGCCTTCGAGGTGCTTTATCCCCACCTCGAACTGGCCGGTCCCGCCCCCGGATGACCTCCGGGGAGGGCAGGAACACCAGATCCAGATAGAGGGTGTCTGCTGAGACGGACCACCTGAAGACGTGAAAGTACGGAAGGAACACAGATGTCCAACCAGTTCATCGACACCAGCATTGTCGAGGGACCGATTCTGATGGGCTTGTACGGTGGCGCCGCCGTGTTCACGCTCATCCTGATCGTGCGCCGGGTGAGTCGTCGCCGCGCCCTGCTCATCGGCGGCACCGTGCTCGTCGCTGCCCTGGCCGGAGCGGTCCTGGCGTGGCTGGTGAGCGATGTCTGGAATACCTTCGGCATATCGCTCTCCCCCGTCACCCGGCTGTGGGCTACCTTCTTCTTCGCGTCCTGTGCGCTCGCGCTATGGGGACTGGCCGGCACCCGATGGTGGCGCAAGATCATCNCGATCGTGGCCGTGCCGGTGTTCCTGCTCACGACGGCGGCGGGCATCAACGCGGACTTCGGCGAGGCCACCACAGTGCGCGACGCCCTGGGCATCCCCCGCTACCAGGCGCTTGATTTCACGTCGACAACGGGTGGGGACGCCCTGCACGGCACGGTGGGCACGGTGACCATTCCGGCCACCGTCTCCGGCTTCGTTCCTCGAAGCGCCCTGGTCTACCTTCCGCCGGCAGCCCGGGTGGCGCACCCCCCGGTGCTGCCCGTGATCGAGATCTTCTCCGGGCAACCGGGATCCCCCAACGACCTTTTCGTCTCCGGTCGCCTCGACAAGGTGCTCGACACCTTCGCAGCGGCCCATCAGGGACTCGCCCCCATCGTCGTGGTTCCCGATCAGCTCGGCGCCCCGGACCGTAACCCGATGTGCGTGGACTCCGCCCTCGGAAATGCGGCCACTTACCTCACCGTCGACGTTCCCAACTGGATTCGAGCGCATTTCGCGGTGGCCGCAGCCCCGGGCGGCTGGGCAATCGCCGGCTTCTCTGAAGGCGGGACTTGTTCGATCCAGCTCGGTGCCGCTCATCCCGAGCTGTACGGAACCATTCTCGACATATCCGGCGAAATCGTCCCGAAGGAAGGAGCCCCGGCGGCGACGATCAAGGCCGGTTTCGCGGGCAACGCCGCTGCATACGCCGCCGCCGCTCCCGCCGCGATCCTGTCTCGGCACGGGACGTACTCCGATCTCACCGTCATCTTCGCCGTTGGCGGAAACGACGCCCGTTATCTGGCTTGGGCGAGTACGCTTCGGGATGCGGCGAAGAACGTCGGCGCACAAACCCAACTCATCGTCTCTCCCGGCACCGCCCACGACTGGTACACGGTGAACTACGCCCTGACGAAAGCGCTTCCCCTGATCACCCAACGACTCGGACTGGCAGGCCCCCCGTGAAAACAGTCCAACGCCTCTGGAAGGCCGCGCCCTTTTCCCTGGCCTACGCCGCGATTCTGTTGGTGATGGCTGTCGCAACCGGTCCCATCGGCGGTCCCGAGCGAGCGCTGCGACTGCTCGTGGGAACCGGCTACGAATCAGTGGTCGAGAACGGACATTGGTGGTCTGTGCTCACCTCGGTGTTCGTCGTGGACAATGGTGCTGAGCTGCTGCTAGCCCTTCCGGCGGCTGTCGTACTGCTCGGTTACGCCGAGCGCCTCCTCGGCACCGGACGCACAGTGGTCGCATTCTTCGCCACCGCCATCGTCGGAACCGGAATCGGCATACTCGGTCAGGTCTTAGGGGTGGCGAGCGGAGAGCTCTGGTCGCGGGGAGTGAGTGAACTCTCCGCCCTGGACCCGTTCACGCCCATGTTCGGATCCGTGATGGCCGCCAGTTACTTCGCCGGCCCTCTGTGGCGACGCCGCATCCGGGTGCTCACCTTTGCCGCCGCACTGGTCCTGCTTCTTTATTCCGGCCAGCCCTCCGACGTTTATCGCCTCACGGCCGCCGTCGCCGGGCTCGGACTCGGACTGGTGTTTCGACCGCGCCGGATCGAACTCACCTGGCGCCGCAGTTCGCACCACGAAGCCCGCACCCTGCTCGCCGTCATTGTCGGCATGGTGGCGGTCGGACCGGTGATCACGATATTCTCGGGAGCCCGATTCGGGGTGCTTGCCCCCCTCGGCCTGCTGCTCACCCAGGACGTTCCGGCTGCGACGGATGTGCTGGACCGCTGCCTGGTCGGGAACATCACCCGGCAGTGCGTGCGCGAACTGATGTTGGCGAGGGCAGACGGGGTCGGGCCTGTTCTTGTCAGCGCCCTGCCCCTTCTCGCCCTCCTGGTCTCCGCCTTCGGACTTGCTCGCGGACGCCGTTTCGCCGCGATATTCGCGATCGGCGTGAGCTTGGGAATGTCAGCGCTTGGGGCGTGGTACTACATTCTGCTCCCCGTTTCCGGACAAGGCTTCGTCTGGCGCTGGCCGAACACCCGCTACTGGGAGATCGCCGTCGTGCTGCTGATCTCCGTGCTCGTACCGCTGCTATTGTCCATCCTGCTGATGGTGAATCTCCGACGGTTTCCCGTTCGTAGCAGTCCTGGCCGTTTCCGGCGTTTCGCCCTCATCACGGTGGGCAGCCTCGTGGGACTCTCCACGCTGTACGTGGGAGTCGGCTGGCTGCTCCGCGGCCGATTCCGCCCCACCGTGGATCTTGTCGCGCTCATCTCCGATCTGCCCGAACGCTTCATCCCCGTGGCTTTCCTGCGGCTCGAACGGCTCGCGTTCCTGCCCACCGATCTGGCCACCACGGCCTTGTATCGCTGGATCGGCCCGATCTTCTGGATCATCCTGATCGTGAACGCGCTGCTCTACATGCGCAGCAACGTCACCCGCATCGGCGGCCTCGATCAGGACTCCCGGCTTCGTACGCTGCTGAACCGTGGCGGTGGCGGTTCCCTCGCGTTCATGGCGACCTGGGCCGGCAACTCGATATGGTTCAACGCCACCGGCACGACCTCGATCGCGTACCAAGTGGTCAACGGCACGGCCATCACGCTGTCCGAACCGATCGGACCCCCCGCAGACGCTGAGGCCGCCGCCGCCGACTTCGCCGTGATGTGCGATGATCACGGCTGGGTTCCGGTGTTCTACAGCATGCATGAACGATGGAAGCCGTTCTTCGAACGCATGGGCTGGCAGACCATGAGCGTGGGAGAAGAAACCATGTTGTACCCGCGCACATGGTCCACAACGGGCAAGAAATGGCAGGATATTCGATCGTCACTCAGCCGTGCCGAACGCGTGGGCGTGAAGGCCGAGTGGACCACATATCGAGCGCTCTCCGTGGCCCATGCCTCGCAAATCAGCGAAATCTCCGAGCAGTGGGTGCAGGATAAGAAGCTTCCCGAGCTCGGCTTCACGCTGGGCGGGCTCGACGAGCTGCGCGATCCCGGGGTTCGACTGATGCTGGCTATCGACGACACCGACCGGGTGATCGGTGTGACGAGCTGGTTGCCGAGTTACCGGGACGGAATCGTCATCGGATGGACCCTGGACTTCATGCGCCGATCGACCGAAACCATGAATGGGGTTATGGAGTTCCTGATCGCCCGAACAGCAGGCATGCTGAGTGAACAACCGGAAATCGAATTCCTCAGCCTATCGGCGGCTCCCCTTGCCCAAACCCAGACGGACGGCGAGGTGAACCTACCCGCCCGCATCCTTGATTTTCTCGGTCGCACGATGGAACCCGTGTATGGCTTCCGATCGTTGCTGGCATTCAAGCGGAAGTTCCAGCCCGAATTCCTGCCGCTGTTCATGGCCTATCCGGATCCGGTCGCCCTGCCCACGATCGGTCTCGCCCTGGCCCGGGCATACGCACCCACCCTCTCGGTTCGAGAGACGTTGGCCTTTGTCCGGTCGCTGGGAGCGGATACTCCGGTTCGGCCGGGCCCGGATCCACGTGCCACCGCAACGGTCGGGGCTCCCTGAAGCGCGCGCGCTGAGCGCGTGTCCTGAGGTTTTGACTACTCGACGCTGTTACTCGAGGCGAAGTTCGGGCTGCAGGCGTGACTGTCGAACCGGTGCGGCAACGCGGACGACAGCCGGCACACGACCGCGGGCCAAGCTCCACAACTCCCGAACCGCCCAGCCGAACAGCACGACGAGGAGCACATTTCGCAGGGTGAGCAGCAGCACGGCGAGGGGATTCCCATCGATGAGCGCCAGATAGAAGATGGGGAACACAAGCGTGGTGAGCATCGAGGTGGCCACCATAAGGTAGGCCGGAATACGCCACTGCCGCCAGTCGTGGGCGACCCCGACGGCTACGACCGGGGCGATCCACAACATGTACTGCGGCGAGCCGACCTTGTTGAAGACGACGAAAGCGCTGACCAGCGCCAGGGCACCCATTAGTAGGAGCCCGGAGGCATCCCTGGTTCGACGCAAAGCCAGCATCATCAGCACGGAGACTGCAAGTATTGCAGCGAACATCACGGGTGTCATGATCGCGGCGACTGCGGCCGTTCCCGGACCATTGACCTCGCGTGTGGAGATGGCCAAGTTTTCGTAAATCGCGGTGTGCTGATGCCCGATCGCGGCCAGCCAGACCCACGGCGTGGTGACCGGGGCCTCGAGCTGGAGGGCTCGGTCTGATTGCATTGTCACGAAGCCGCTGAGAAATTTGAGCCCGCCGGTGAACCACACCCCCGCGGTGATTGCGGCAGTGAGGCCGATTCCGGCGAGCAGAACCGGGAGCCGGCGCCGAGACACCGCAATGACCGCCAGCATCACCGCGGCGGGCCAGACCTTGATCCATGTCGCGGCGCTCAGGAGCACTCCGGCGAGCACAGGTCGGGTGGCGACGAGAACCAGTCCGGCGATCACCAGGGGCGCTGTCAGTCCTTCAAGGCGCAGCAGGCCGACGGGGCTGAGGAGAAAACTGAGCAACAGCCACATCCAGGCGCCTCTGTACCCGCTTCGGCGACGACCGCCGGAAGTCAGCACGATGACGGCGACGCCGTTGAGCGTCGCCGTCATCAGGAACCAGATGAGCTGATACAGAAGCGGACCGGCGATTCCGGCGAGGGAGATGGGCAACAGCGCGCCGATGGGGTAGACCCACTCGACGGTCAGGCCCTGCCAGACATCGTGGTTGAGGCCCAGCTCGGCCCAGATCCGATATAACGGCAGGTCACCCAAAACCCTGCCGGTCAGGATGGTGGGCAGCAGGGCGAACAGAAAAAGTCCGTGCAGGCCGACGAAACCCACGAGCAGAGTGTGTGGCCGCTGCAAGCGCATCCTTCGCTCCGGGGTCAAGGCATTGCTGACAACGCGGTCCAGCTGGTTCAAGACAAGGAGCATGAGAGTCACAATCGTCGGCCGGCACCCGGGAGTGCGATTATGTTGCGAAGCTTAGCGGTCTGCGGTAAACCCTGAAGGGGACTTCATCTCCGTTCAGCATTTGCTTATGATGCACACATCCAATTCACAACCGGCGACTGTCCTCGATCTCCATCGCCGACGCATCGAACACCGTTCTGTGGATTCTCACAGCATTATGCACGGTTTTCGGCCCGTTAGAGAGCCGTGAGTGGTTTATCTTCTCACCGTGACGTCACTGCAAACACCCACGAGATCCATGATCAGCCGGAGGCCCTCCGGCCGCCGCACTTCCGGCTTCCTGCTTCCGGTGGTCCTGGGGATCTTCGGTTCAACCGTGTCGTTCGCCTGGTCGTGGCAGCCCTCCTATTGGGGCGATGAGGCCGCGAGTGTGGTGTCAGCGGAGCGCTCACTCGCCTCGCTGTTCCGGTTGCTCGGTCACATCGATGCCGTCCACGGTGTCTACTACGTCTTTCTCCATTTCTGGATCGAACTCTTCGGCGCCTCCGAGGTTTCGACGCGGCTGCCCAGCGCTTTGGCAATCGGCGCGGCGACTGCCGGGACCTTCGTGCTGACGCGCATGGTGTTGAGCCGGGGAACGGCCGTTGTCGCCGCTGCCGTCTTCGCGATCCTGCCACGGGTGACGTACATGGGTGCCGAGTCGCGATCGACAGCACTGGCCACCATGCTCGCCGTGTGGACGATGATCGTGCTGCTTGCCCTCCTCCACCCCCGAACTTCCCCGACACCGACCTTCCGAATGTTCTGGGTCGGGTACGCCGCCGTGCTGGCCGCCGGTTTCGCAGTCTTCCTGTACCTGGTGCTGCTGATCCCCGTGCATCTGCTGGTGGTTCTCCTGATGACGCCGGCCGGACCGAATCGCAACCGGGCTTTGCGAAGATGGGCGGCCGCAACTGCCGGCGGGCTGCTGATCGCGTCGCCGATACTGTACTGGGGTCTGCAGCAGCGGGAGCAGATCTCGTTCCTGGCCCGCCGACCGCAAGTGGACGTGCTCACGGCCGCTGTCGACCAATGGTTCCTCGGGGCGCCACTGGCCGCCGTCGCCTGGGCNCTGATCCTCATCGCGCTGCTCGTCACCGTTGCCCGGTGGCGTCGGCGGATGTTCGCTGCGCGATCCCGGGCTGCTGTGCTGGGTGTCGCACTGACCTGGATGCTTCTGCCCAGCACCGTTCTCCTGATCGGCACCCACCTCATCGCTCCGATGTACTCCCTGCGCTACCTGTCAATCTGCACCCCGGCGGTGGCCGTCGCCATGGCGATGGGCGTCGTCGCCCTGCACCGTCGCCGATACCAGGGCGCCGCCCTGGCCCTGATTGCTGCCGCCTTCCTGCCCACGTACATCGCGCAGCGGGGTGATTTCGCCAAGAACGGCGGCAGCGACCTTCGGCAGGTGGCCGACGTTCTCCGCGTGCAGGCCCGGCCCGGTGACGCCGTGGTCTTCGATGAGAGCACTCTCCCCTCACGCCGACCGAGGCTGGCCCTCCACCTGTATCCCGACGCCTTCACCGGTCTGGTTGACATCACCCTGCTACAGTCCTATCGCGAGACTGATTCGCTGTGGGACACCACCGTTCCCCTCGTGTCTGGATTGCCGGGGCTGTCCGCGACATCCCGAGTGTGGCTGTGTGAATTATCAGGGAGCCCGACAGCGAGCAGTGAAGCGGATGTGAAAACTCTTCAGGAATACGGATTCTCTGTCGGCAAGACGATACTTGTAAATCGAACCGGCATTATCGAAATGACGAGGTAGCCCATGGCACACACACTGGTGATCGTTCCCACGTACAACGAACTGGAGAACATTCCGCTCATCGTTGCACGAGTGCGATCCAGCGTTGCCGAGGCGCACATCCTCGTTGTCGACGACTCCTCCCCGGACGGTACCGGTGCGCTGGCCGATGCGATCGCAGCTGACGACCCGAACGTGCATGTGCTGCATCGAAACGACAAGACCGGCCTGGGTGCCGCTTATCTCGAGGGCTTCGGTTGGGGGCTCTCCCACGGATACGATCAGTTCGTTCAGCTGGATGCCGACGGTTCCCACCTTCCCGAACAATTGCCGGCCCTGCTGTCGGCTGCCAAGACCGCGGACGTGGTGATGGGGTCCCGTTGGGTCTCCGGCGGCGAAGTGAAGAACTGGCCCTGGCATCGCCGAATGCTGTCTCAGGGCGGGTCCGTGTACTCCCGGCTGTTGCTGCGACTACCCCAACGTGACGTGACGGGCGGATACCGTGTTTACTCGGCGCATGCCCTGGACCGGATGAAGCTCTCCAGTGTGGAAAGCCTGGGGTACTGCTTCCAGATCGACATGCTCCTGCACGCTGTGCGGGCCCACCTCACCGTCGTTGAAGTACCCATCACCTTTGTGGAACGCACCCTGGGTTCATCGAAGATGAGCGGACGCATCGTGCTCGAGGCCATGGGCCGGGTGACCCTGTGGGGTGCTACCGGCCTGGGCGTGCGGCGTGACCGTGCTGCCACCCAGACTTCTCTGCAAAAAGGCTAGGAACCTTTCGCCTTAAGGTCAGTTCGACTTATACTGGTATTCGCAGTTAAAGTCATTTCTACCTTTACCTTTGGATGCCGATGCCTTCCTTGCCCGACGCGACACCGCGGCCGCACTCCGGCGCCACGCTCGCAGTCTCGACGGTGATCTTCGCTCTGCGCTCGGACGAGGACTCCGGCCTGAAGACGCTCTGGTTGCCCTTGGTGCGCCGAACGCGGGAACCGCACGTGAACCAGTGGGCGCTTCCCGGCGGCTGGCTCCCCGATGCCGAGGAACTCGCGGCCGCCGCCGCGCGTACCCTGAATGAAACCACGGCGCTGTCCCCGACGTATCTGGAACAGTTGTACACCTTCGGCGATATCGGCCGTTCCCCCGGCGAGCGGGTCGTCTCGGTCGTCTACTGGGCACTCGTGCAATCGGACGAAGCGGCACGGGCCGCCGAGAGCGACAACGTGCGCTGGTTCGCGGCCGATCGACTACCCACCCTCGCCTTCGACCACAACCGGATCGTGGAATATGCCCTGTGGCGACTACGCACGAAAGTGGAGTACTCCCGCATCGCACATGCCTTCCTCGGAGAGACCTTCACCCTCACCCAACTGCGGGAAGTCCACGAGGCGGTGCTGCGCAAACCACTCGACCCGGCAAACTTCCGCCGATCGGTCGAATCGTCCGGCACCCTGATCGACACCGGCAGGCACGTGGCGGGAGCCCGACATCGTCCGGCCCGCCTCTACCGCTATGACGACTCCGAGTCCGACCCGGAACACGGAC
>JGI24770J26754_10001934_pt1 | contig 14459 bp, 14 predicted proteins | sample LakOneMetagenome_FD_26754 | JGI IMG/M metagenome (IMG submission 26754) | reverse complement strand
TTTTAAATTTATATCGCTTCTGTATAGAATATTAAGCATTATTTACTGTAATTTCGTATTTTAAATTAGAGTTTTTACTTAAAATAAAATGCTTATAAAAAATCGTCTATCTACTTATTTTTTATAAAAGACTTTTTATTATCTCACAACTATAGGATATTTAAGAATTGTTAATATTTATTAACTTAAATATATAAAAAGAATACATAGAAAAATCTTATACCTACATTTTATTTTTTGAAAGTTTCATACTTCTCTTTATTAACAATTACAAATATTGTTCAGGATATTCATAATGCCTACTGAAAGTAAATACTTTGTAAGTCTTTTTGGCTTATTAGGTGGTCTGCTAACTTCAAGCGGTCTCTACGCAGCTGTACCTGCATTTTCTATGCAATCTCCCTGGATGTTGGGCGACTGGAATAGCAACAGAACTCAGCTTGAACAGCAAGGCTATCAATTTAGTTTGGGTTATACAGGTGAAATGGCAAGCCTTATAGATGCAAAGAATAATGATAAACATAAAACTGAATACACCGACCAGTTTGCTCTAGGCGCACATTTTGATCTGGAAAAAATTATNGGTTGGGAAGATACAGAAGCCCAGATTACTGTNACTCACCGGAATGGCCGTTCACTTTCGCAGACACATGAGGCCCTACANGGACATTTGAGTTCGGTACAGGAAGTCTGGGGACGTGGGCAAACTTGGCGTCTGACTGATTTATGGATAAAAAAACAGTTTTTAGACCAGAAGTTAGATATTAAAGTTGGCCGGTTCGGTGAAGGCGAAGATTTTAACAGTTTTGACTGTGATTTCCAGAATCTTACTTTTTGTGGTTCACAGGTAGGTAACTGGGTGGGTGACCAGTGGTATAACTGGCCTGTGAGTCAATGGGCCATGCGAGTTAAATACCAGGTACAGCCAGAACTTTATGGCCAAGTAGGAGTATATGAATATAACCCTGAAAATCTGAAACGTAGTAAAGGATTTAACTTGAGTACAGATGGTTCCAAAGGTGCAATTATTCCTGTAGAGCTGGTCTGGCAGCCTAGAGCGTTTTTACAACAGTTACCAGGTGAATACCGCCTTGGTTATTATTATAGTACCGCAGATGTAGAAGAAATTGAAAACCCTATAAAAAATAGCCATAAACAGGGAATGTGGGCAGTAATTCAGCAGAAACTTACCCAGCCTGAACCTGATTCGAATCGTGGTCTGAAAGGGTTTATTAATCTTACCCTGCATGATGATGCAACCAATACTATAGATAATATGCAAAATATTGGTCTGGTCTATACCGGTCTTAGCTTACAACGCCCAGATGATCAGCTCGCTATAGCATTTGGCCGGATTTCTGTGAATGACAAGGTCCAAACCGGTCAACACGAAGAATATGATGCCGAGCTTTACTACGGTATTCACGCTACAAATTGGCTGACTCTTCGCCCGAATATTCAGTACATCCGTCACGTCGGCGGTTATAAGAATGGCGAAAATGTCTGGGTCGGTGGTTTAAAACTACAGGCTGCTTTTTAATTATATGTTGATTCTGATTAAAGGATTTGATGAACCCTGTTCTATCTTGATGAAAATGCTTAACTCACTAAAAAACTTAAAACTAGGAGGAGATCACAGAAAATGAATCGTGCATCTTCAAGGTCAAAAATGAATCTGATTACCGTGTTCATTTTTACAATTATCGGAATCGGATTGCTCATCGGCGGTATATGGCTCGCTGCAATTGGCGGCTCGATATATTATATTATTGCTGCCGTTCTTATGTTACTTACTGCCTTCTTGCTATATAAAGGCAGAATTTCAGCATTACTGGTATATGCCGCTTTAGTGCTTGGAACTGTAATCTGGGCTATCTGGGAAGTTGGAACCGACTTTTGGGCCCTTGCACCACGTCTGGATATTCTAGGCTTGCTTGGTCTCTGGTTGTTAATTCCAGCNGTTACCTACAACTTTATAAATCGCAAGCCGGCAATCATGGCTTTGGGTGCAGTACTGGCCTTGACAATTTTAGTCATGATTTANTCAATATTTAATGACCCGCAAGAGATTCATGGTGAGTTAAAAGCACAGCAGCCAGCTCAAGGGCAAGCNCTTCCTGGTATACCCCCTGAAGACTGGCCGGCATATGGNCGTACCCAGTCAGGTTTGCGCTATTCTCCCCTAGCTCAGATTAATGCTGACAATGTTAAAGATCTTAAAGTNGCATGGACCTATCGGACCCGTGACTTTAAAACTGACAAGGACTCTGGAGAAACTACAAATCAGGTGACGCCAATTAAAGTTGGCAATAACATGTATATTTGTACTACCCACCAGTTTCTGGTGGCTCTTGATCCTGCTACAGGTAAGGAAAAATGGCGTTTTGATCCAAAACTCAAAACAGATCCAAGTTTTCAGCATCTAACCTGTCGGGGTGTTTCTTACTATGATCAGAACAATACTGCCGAGTTTGCTACAAGCCTGCAGGGCCGTACCTCTACCTCTGCGATATGTCCACGTAAGGTGATCTTACCTGTTAATGATGGGCGCCTTGTTGCTATTAATGCAGATAATGGTCAGCGCTGTACAGATTTTGGTGAAAATGGTGAAGTTAACCTTCAGCTCTATATGCCAAATGCTTATCCGGGCGGCTATAACCCAACCTCGCCTCCTATTGTAACTGGCAGTACGATCATTATTGCAGGTTCTGTAACCGACAACCTGTCAATTAAAGAGCCTTCAGGAGTTATTCGCGGCTATGACGTAAATACAGGTAAACTGCTCTGGGTATTTGATACAGGCGCAGCCGATCCAAATGCCATGCCAACGACTGGTGGTACATATGTACATAACTCGCCAAATGCCTGGGCACCTCTTGCATATGACTCTCAACTGGATATCGTTTATATTCCAACTGGTGTTTCTACCCCAGATATTTGGGGTGGTCACCGCACACCACAAATGGAACGCTATGCAAATGCCGTAGTAGCTCTCAATGCAAGCACAGGTAAACTGGTCTGGTCATTCCAGACTACACATCATGACCTGTGGGATATGGATGTGCCTTCACAGCCTACTCTTGTTGATGTAAAGGCTAAAAATGGTCAAATAGTGCCTGCAATTTATGCACCGACAAAAACCGGTCATATCTTTGTACTGGATCGCCGTACTGGCCAGCCGGTAGTTCCTGTTCATGAAGAACCGGTTCCACAAGGTGCAGCTAAAGGTGATTGGGTATCTAAGACTCAACCGATTTCCGAGTTTACCTTCCGCCCTAAAAATCATCTGACAGATAAAGATATGTGGGGNGCGACCATGTTTGACCAGCTAATGTGTCGTGTAATGTTCCATAGCCTGGACTATAAGGGCCCTTATACACCTCCTTCTGAAAATGGAACCATCGTATTCCCAGGTAATCTTGGTATGTTTGAATGGGGTGGTATCTCTGTGAATCCGGACCGTCAGGTGGCTGTAATGAATCCGATGGCATTGCCATTCGTATCTAAGCTCATTCCACGTGGTCCGGGTAATCCGATCTGGCCTGAAGGTGGAGTAAAAGGTACAGGCACAGAGTCAGGCATTCAACCACAATACGGTGTTCCGTATGGCGTAGAAATTAATGCATTCCTTTCTCCTTTAGGTTTACCTTGTAAGCAGCCAGCATGGGGTTATATTGCCGGTGTAGATCTGGATAACCATCAAATAGCATGGAAGAAACGTGTGGGTACGATCCGTGACAGTCTGCCAGGTATTCCATTACCGCCATTTAAGTTAGGTGTACCAATGCTAGGTGGGCCAATTTCAACTGCTGGTAATGTGATGTTCCTTGCAGGTACTCAGGATAATTATATCCGTGCCTTTAATGTTTCCAATGGTGATGAGCTATGGAAAGCCCGTTTACCGGCAGGTGGTCAGGCTACACCTATGACCTACTCAATAAATGGCAAACAGTATGTAGTTATTATGGCAGGTGGGCATGGTTCCTTTGGAACCAAAATGGGTGATTATTTAATCGCTTATGCCTTGCCAGACTGATATTAACACTAGAGTATAATGAGTTAATAGGCCTCCCTGGAGGTCTATTAATTTTTCATCTGTATAAAAAATCAGCTTATTAATAGAAAAGATTTTTGCAATTAGAAATTGCATTTTAGGTATTAAATACCTAAATAAAAATCTTTCTCTAAATAGATATGAAAAATAAAAGCTGAAGTAATCCTTATCAGTTACTTCAGCTTTTATTTTTAAAAGACAGCATCAAGTTAGAATTCGAACTGGTCTTTAATGGTTCCGCATTTATGACATTGCTTGAGCTTATGTCCATCTTGTTTAGTAAATGACCAGACATGAAAGCATAACCAGCATTTCAATACTTGTTTAAGCATGTCCTTAACTCCTAAACAGTAATGATGAAATTCAATATACTCTTTTCAAAGAGCGTTATAAGCTTTCTTAAAGAAACAGAATTCTTGTCCTATAAAAAGTAACAAAATATTTGTGCATAGATAACATAACCTTTTAATTGTTACATCTGAGAAGTTTTACTAGAGTGATGTTCATATAAGTCCCTTTTATAGTTAAGCTTAAATTTTTTAGCCATTCTCACGACTATTCAACAGACGATTTATAATATTCCTGATATTTTTTAATTACGTTTTACTCTAACCAGAGACCTATGGCTGATCCACAACTTTCTTTAAGTGAATATTTATCTGGCGTACAGGAAATTATTCAGCTGACTTTTGATGAGTCCGTTTGGGTCAGGGCAGAAATACGTAATTTAAATATTAAAGGTGGTCACTATTATCTGGAGCTTGCTGAAAAAGAACAGCAGAGCGATAAGGTCATTGCTAGTTGCCGGGCAACCATCTGGAAATTTAGTGCGGCAAACATTGTGCTTAAATTCGAGCGTGAAAGTGGAATAGAACTGTCTAAAGACTTAAATGTGCTTATTAAGGTCAAGGCTCGTTTTGATCCGCAATATGGGTTTTCAGTCAATATTGAAGATATAGATTCCAGCTTTACCCTAGGTGATATCGCCAGACAATATCAACAACTGGTTGAACGGTTAACTCAGGAAGGACTGATCGAACGAAACCGTCAGCTTGTTACGCCGTTTGATATCCAGCATGTACTGGTTATTGCCCCGCAACAGGCTGCCGGTTTAGGTGACTTTAAAAAAGATGCTGATGTACTACAAAAATATGGTGTCTGCAATTTCATCTATCAAACAGCTACATTTCAGGGCCAAACAGCTCCAAAAAGTATTATAGAGGCTCTACGTAGTGCTATGAAACACTGGGCTAATGATTTTAACTACCCTCCTGACCTGATTGTAATTATTCGCGGTGGCGGTGCTGTAAATGATTTGGCCTATTTAAATGATTATGAACTGGCTGCCCTTTTATGCAAACGTTCGGTTCCCGTATGGGTAGGTATCGGCCATGAAAAAGACCAGACTATTCTGGATGAAATTGCCCATCGCTCTTTTGATACCCCAAGTAAGGTTATTGCAGGAATTCGAAATACTATCAGTGAAAACGTACAGCAGGTTCAAAATACCTTTCAGCGTATTAAGACTTTATCTCAATATCAGCTTACGGTTTATCAGAGCCAAAATGATCAATATATGCGTTTAATCCGAACTTTGTCTCATAGCCAGCTTTCTGAGTCAGCCAAAACCCTAGACGTTTTAAAGGATGTGGTCCATTACTGTGCCCAGCAGCAAGTTCGTCAGACTAAACAACATATTGACAGCCTATTAAAAGAGACCTTACTGCAAAATCCACGACATATTTTGAATAAGGGCTACGCAATTGTCCGGCATAATGGTAGGGCCATTCGTTCTGTGCAGCAATTAAATGTTATACAAAATATACAGCTCGAGCTGCAGGATGGTACGATTCAGGCAGAAATTGTAAAAGGAAGTCAAAATGAATAATGAAGAACTCAGCTTTAAACAGGGTTATGAGATCTTGAAAAAGAATGCCGAGTTTCTGGAAACTCAGGAAGAACCAGACATTGATAATCTGATGGAGATTGTAGAAGAATCTATGCGAGCCTATAAGGCTTGTAAAAGTCGTGTAGAAGCAGTTCAGCAGGCATTAACAGAAACTTTTAAAGAATGAAGATGGTTTAGCGAGATCAAAAGTATAATATGCTTAGCTTGGATATGTTAACGACCTGTTAAAACTTAACAACTTATAATTGAAATAGTCTAAAGCTGTCTTCATAGTCACTAATAAGAATAGAGTAATGACAGGAAATAAAATTATGAGCATAACTAAAAATCAACTACATGACCGCATTAAAGATTTACAGGTTCGTGCCTATAATATTTCGGAAAAATTGAATAATGCAGGGAATAAAGAATATCAGAGCAACCTGTTTATTCATTCCACAGGCAATGATGAAAGGATGGACTATGGTGTCGATTCAGCATGGTATGCCAAACTTTCTAATAAAAATGAATCTGTGAGAGATAATCTGGAAGTAATTTATCGCACTCTTATTGATAATGACTACAGTGATAACGAATTAAAAATTTTATCGGACAAACTGGAACATTATGCGCAAGAACTTGCAGCCATTGAGCAGGAATATCATCGCTAACTTTTGGAATTAATTTATTATATTGTAGAATACCAGACAGTTTCTGACATCTGGTATTCTTTAAAAATAATCATCAGGTAAAAATATCTATGCAATTTTTTGATTCTACTACAGCTATCATGCTAATAGTTACTATCATCCTTCTTCTGCTGGTTCGCTATTATTTTAAAAAATAATTTTCTCTCAACCTGTCTTGGTTAGCAAAAATTTTATTTTATATATCTATACTGCAACTTTTTATATAGCTAGCTGTTCTTCTATTTCGAGTAATTTTAAAGTAGATAAGAAATTATGAATATAGTAGAGCATTATGTGTGCTAATTATTTACCTATCCGACCTGAACATGCACATTTACTAGATTTACCACAAATGACATTCGACTATCAGGCTGAAGTCTATCCTAGTAATCGGAGTCCGATCATTATTGCTCCAGAACAACAGCCTGAATGGCGTCGTGCCATATTTGGTCTGGTTCCGGTTTGGGCAGAGGATTTAAAAATAGTACAAAAAACTTTTAATGCCCGGAGTGAAAGTGCAAGTGAGAAACCAAGTTTCAGACATGCGTGGAAATCAGACCAGTTTGCACTCATTCCAGTTGAAGTATTTTTTGAGCCTCGCTATATCGAGGGAAAAGCACAACGCTGGGGAATTTATCGTAAAGATGGGCAACCTTTTACAATAGCAGCAATTTATGAGCGCACAAAACTTGAAGAAGAGTTTATATATTCTATGTCTATGCTCACTATAAATGCTGAGAAGCATCCATTAATGTCACAGTTTCATAAGCCAGGAAAAGAAAAACGCTCTGTTGTAGTGATTCCGCCCGAGCTACGTCTAGCTTGGTTACAAGCTACACATCAAGAAGCTCAAAATTTTTTAACCAGCTTTCCTGCTGAAGACTTTATAGCTGAACATATGCCCTATTCAGCACAGCACGATTTTAGTATCGGTTCATTTTAAACGCAGTATAACTCTATCTTAGATCATAAAAATATTCTTGATCAGCTCGTTTAAGCTTTAACAGTTAGCTCTCTCAACTATTATTAATAAAATATAAAAATTTCTTATTGCGAAATTAATTTCTATTTAGCAAAATATAATAAAGACTTAAATAAACTATTTTGGAGAATATATGGAATTTAAAAATGGATTTGAATTTCTGATGGCCATAAAGGATGGGAAAATTCAAGAGTCCTGCTGCTATGGCTCAAACTATTCCTATGCGTATTATTGATGTGCANCCTGGTCATATTAAATATGCAGTTACACCAGATGAACGTCATCTTAATTTACAGGGTTTAATTCATGGTGGCTTNTGTGCCACAGTACTAGATACAGCAACTGGAGGTGCAGTTCATACAACTGTTGAGAANGGAGTAAGTTTTGCGACACTGGATTTGAATGTCAAAATGATTCGGCCTTTACAGAAAGATAAAACATATATTGCCATTGGGGATGTAATTAATACGGGACGTAATATTTTAACTTCTGAAGCTCGTATAGTTGATGAGAGTGATAAAGTTTATGCTTTTGGTTCAGCTACTCTTATGATTACTAATCGTTCTTGAATTTTTTTTGAGGCTTATATTGAGAAGTTTTTTTTGAAAATTTAAAACTATACTTAGGCTATTTGATTAAAAATTAATTTACTTAGGCTATTACTTTAGTAGAGCGATAAATCTTACTGAGGGATCGTAGATTGCTTCACTGCTCGGTAATCATAGCGATCAAATAAAAAAATGAGTAATGCGATGCAGACTCCTAATATTACACATACTGGCCAGCCTCCATGTTTCCAGAAAAAGACCGCCAAAAATGAACCTATGGCTGCGCCACCAAAGTACATCGTCATATAAATTGAATTAATCCTTGAACGTGCTGTAGCTGAAATCCGGTAAACCAGATTCTGATTTAATACATGCAAAGCAGAAAGCCCGAAATAGGCTAAAATCACCCCTACTCCATACATCCATAATGATTGCTGAGCAAAATAGAGTGGTAACCAAGATATGATTAATAAACAGATGCATATGCGTGCTACATGATCATCTTGACCACGGCTGATGAGTTTACCTGCCCAAGGTGTAGCAAAAACCCCTGCTAAACCTACAATTCCAAAAAGGCCAATCTGAAAATCGTTAAAATGGTAAGGAGCATTTGCTAAAAGAAAGGTCATCGTTGTAAAGATAAGAGTAAGCATCCCAAAGCCGAGTCCTCCTACAATACCCCTACGGATCAGATGGGGTTCATGAACAGCAAAGCTGAATAAAGACTGGTAAATTTTCCATATTGTTAAGCCAGGTACTTTATTGGACTGAGGCAAGCGTTTCCACATCACCAGTGCAAATAAAAGTATGGTTATACCACTACCCAGATAAATATAGTGCCAAGACCACATGGTAGAGACTAACCCGGCTATTGTTCGGGCGGAAAGTATTCCCATCAGTAAACCACTCATCAGTATACCGACAAGTTCAGCACTTTTACGCGGACATACCAGATTGGAAATGAAGGGAATAAGTACCTGAGCTGCTATAGAAAAGAATGTGGCTAAAAATGTAAAACTATAAAGTACCGAAACTGAATGACTCATGGAAAGCCCAATCTGGGCAATTCCGGTTAAACACATGAGCAGGCAGATAAAACCCCGTTTCTCAAAAAGGTCTCCTAAGGGAACCAATACAAATAAACCGGCAGCATATGAAAGCTGACTGATCACAATTGTAAAGGCTGCCTGTTCTGCACTCACTGAAAGGCTTTCTGAAATTGAATATATCAATGGCTGATTAAAATAATTCGAGCCTGCGCATAAACCGCAGGTAATTGCCAGCATCAGAATAAGACCTCGTGATAGGTCATAATGTTCTGGCTGGCTATTTTGCATAAATGACATCCTTGTCTGGTTAAATTAAAACTTATAACGTGCTGACATATTAACACGTGAAATATCTGCTTCTTTTCCTGCAAAGTTTTCACGTTTACCATGATGATATTCTACGCCCAGATCTACGTGCTCCACTGGGGTATAAAATGCATTAACTACATGGTCAGTTAGGCGTTTATTACTTTCTGGATTGGCTTTGGCATATGCACTATTATCATCATATTGCAGTAATGAAGTTGCAATATTTGCTCGCCACTGGTCATTAAATTTATGAGAGTAACCAATACTCAGGCTATCAAATTCATTCAACAGTAACTCATTATTATCTGTATTTACAGAAAAGTCGCCGCCCCAGTTTGCGTTATCCGAGGTTGAACCATGATTGGTATAAAATACAAACTTCTGGTCACCTTTTACATGGTAATAGTTCGCCTGAACTGATTGCTGAGCATTAAATTTATATTTGGCACCCGCTCCTACACCCCAACTGACTTTTTCAATATCACCAGTGGTAGCTTGTGCCTGCTTCTCGTTGATGAAGCCCTGCCCCATCAAATGCAATGGTCCATTCTTGTAAGTGTATTTACTGGTCAGGCTTGGAAATTCTGAAGTTCTTTCACCTGAATATTCAAGGGCCATCTGCAATGTATGTGCGGGGCTAAACTGCCACTGATAGCGGACTTGCGGATCACGCAGGATTGAAGCACCGAGTAACTGGGTAAAATCAACTGACTCAGTAATTGTTTCCATATTCGACATAAGCGACCATGTCTGGCCAAATAACCAGTCATCAAAACTGACATAGGCATGACGTATCCTGAGTTTGCCATCACCTTTACCACTGTCCACCCAAAAGTCAGCTTCCAGCTTGGCCTTAACATCTTTATGTCCCCCCAGATGATTAATGTCTACTCCAAAGCGGCTGGCGGCTACGGTAAAATCTGAACGGTTTCCCTCAACTCCATCAAAAGGGACACTATTAATCTTATTACTGGTACGCCCTCCGCTTGAACGGCCTGTTGTACTTTTAAAGTCTACTGCACCATCCATACGCAAGATGCCATAAAAGTCGACATTGTCTTTCCATGAGGAAGTATTAATTTTCTGTGTTAAAGCCCGATCTTCCTGCTGCTGTGCTTGCAGAACATTTTGCTGCTGTTTTTGCTCTTTAAGCTCGGTCTTTAAGCGCTGTAATTCATTTTCCAACAGTAAAATACGCTGCTCGGTAGAATCGGCGAAAATACTCCCTGAGGCCGCAGCACAGGCTGCAGCTAAAATCATTTTTTTCATTCTTTAATCCTTAAAGATATTAAATCCGTATAAAAAGCTTTTTAAGTTCTGGCGTCGGCAAGTGCACATCCAGTCATAGACTGCAATTCTTCAAAACTTAAGCCTTCAACTATTTCCTTAACTAATGCTTTGCCATTGCTGAGTTCAATAATGCAGAGATCAGTATAAATCCGGTTCACACATTGTTCCCCTGTTACCGGGTAAGTCAGCGTATTAACCACTTTAGGCTCACCATGCTTAGTCACATGTTCCATACATACGAAAATAGTTTTTGCGCCGACTGCAAGATCCATTGCACCACCTACAGCTGGTACTGCATCTGCTTCACCAGTATGCCAGTTGGCCAGGTCACCATTCACTGCAACCTGAAAAGCTCCAAGCACACAAATATCCAGATGCCCGCCGCGCATGATGTCAAATGAGTCACCATGATGCATAAAACAGCCACCATCCAGTAAAGTGACAAATTCTTTTCCTGCATTAATGAGATCAGGGTCTTCTTGCCCTGGCTCTGGTGGTGCACCAAAAGCCAATATACCGTTTTCTGAATGAAGAATAATTTCCCGGTCTGTTGGCAGGTATTTAGAAACTTTTGTTGGCAGACCTATACCTAGATTCACATAAGAACCATCGGGGATATCTTGTGCAATTAACTGTACAATTTGCTCACGTGTACGCTTCTGGATACTCATGCGCCACCTCCTGGCAACTGAAATACATGCTGAACGAAAATTCCTGGTGTGACGACACACTCAGGATTTAATGTACCCAGCTCAACAATTTCATGAACCTGAGCAATTGTGATCTCTGCAGCTTTAGCCATAAGGGGGCCAAAGTTTCGCGCAGCTTTTCGATAAGTCAGATTACCCCAACGGTCTGCTTTGTCTGCATAGATCAGTGCATAGTCAGCTTCAATCGGATATTCAAGTACATAAGCTTTGCCTTTGATAATACGGGTTTCCTTACCTTCAGCAATCTTGGTTCCATAACCGGTCGGAGTAAATACTGCTCCCAGTCCAGCACCAGCTGCCTGAATCCGGCAGGCCAGATTGCCCTGTGGTACTAGCTCCAGCTCTATTTTTCCTGCTTTATAAAGTTCATCAAATACTTTGGTATTATTAGCTTTTGGGAAAGAACAGATCATTTTTTTGACCAGTCCAGCCATTAATAGCTTGGTCAGACCACGGTCACCTGAGGCTGCATTATTATTGATAATGGTCAGGTCGCGTGGGCCAAAGTCAATCAGGGCCTCAATGAGTTCAACTGGCTGTCCAGCGAGTCCAAAGCCGCTGGTCATGATACTGGCCCCGTCTGGAATACCCTTTAAAATCGTTTCAATATCCGGAGTGATTTTATTGATCATCTGAACTTTTACCTTCTCAAATATAAAAAAAGAGCAATGGTAAATACCATTACTCTGCTTTTTGAGGATTATATAAACGGTCTTTAATAAACAAGGCTGGAATTAAACCGCAAAGAAAATAGGCTACACCCATAATCAACAGACCTGTACCAATGGAACCGCCTTGTGCAAAGTAGCCAATAGTAACCGGTGCAAGTACTGCACCCAGACGGCCAATATTGTATGCACCGCCTACAGCTGTACCTCGAACCTTGGTTGGAAAGCTCTCTGTCATATAAGTTGCATTGATTCCGTATGGAATACCGTACAGAAAACCAAATAACAGCATTAGCCATAAAATATTGTCAGGCGTATTACCAAATACAATGATGGGAATAAAGATTGCTGTGCCCATTGTACCGAAGGCAAATACAGCACGGCGTCCAATCCGGTCTGCAATATAGCCTGCAATAATTTTTGTACAGATCATGATAAAGAATGTACCGATCATATACATGGTCATTTCTTTAAACTTGATACCAAGATCGGATTCTAAATAGGCTGGCAACCAGTTACTTACCCCATAATAGCCGAACTGTAGAAAAGCAGTACTGAATGACCACAGGATGAACATGCGGCGGTTCATGACATCTGCAAAAATTGTCTTGAAAGCACCTTTAGGTTTAGGTTGGCTCTGATCTACTGAAGTGGTAGTGGTGAGGCGCTGGGCACGTGCATCTTTCCATGACTGTGGTTCAGGCACCAGAAAGTGCATGGCTACTGCCAGAACAATAGGAATAATTGAAATATAAAACAGCATGCGCCAGCCAAATTCAGGAATAAGCCAGCCTGCAAGTACCGTAGCCACAATTGAACCCAAGGTCCAGCCAGTCATAAGGGCAGCTAATACAGTCGAGCGATATTTTGTGGGCACATATTCAGCCATTAAGGTGTTACAGGCGATGTAGAGTGCCCCTAAACCAATCGCTGAAATAAAACGTAGTGTCACAAATTGCTGGTAACTTTGTGCAAAGCCCAACCAGCAGGTCAGCAACGAGAATAAGGTAATTGCAATAACAATAACTCGCACCCGTCCAAAACGGTCACAGGCCCAGCCACCAAAGAAGCCACCAATTGCCATGCCTGCCAGTGTCCAGCTTCCGAGTGCGCCTGCCTGTATACTGCTTAAACCAAATTCAGCTTTCAGACTGGTTAGACTATAAGATAAAAAAGCAATATCAGCGCCATCAACCAATAAAGCCAGGAAGGAAAAAATAAAAGCAAATTTCCAGACTTTTGCATTTGTTGTGTTATCTGTTTTTTGAACAGCCTGATCCATCATGTCCATTTCCTTATAATAAAAGGCATCTTAGCTTTGATGCCTTATCCCCATCATGTCCTCATTACGAAGACACTTCTTTAATCATGTTGCGTGCAATAATAATTTGCTGAATCTGTGTGGTTCCTTCATAAAGACGAAACAGGCGTACATCCCGATAAAAACGTTCAATACTGTATTCACTGATATAGCCAGCTCCTCCATGAATCTGTACGCAGCGGTCTGCAACACGGCCACACATTTCCGTTGCGAACATTTTTGAGCATGATGCTTCCGTACTGGTATTTTCACCCTGGTCCCGACGCCGGGCAGCATCGAGCACCATACATTTGGCTGCATAGATTTCAGCTTTGGAGTCTGCCAGCATGGCCTGGATTAACTGGAAACTGGCAATTGGCTGACCGAACTGTTTACGTTCAACGGCATAACGCAGTGCGTCATCCAGCATACGTTCTGCTACCCCTACACTATAGGCTCCAATATGCAGACGTCCTTTATCAAGGACTTTCATGGCTGTTTTAAAGCCAATACCTTCCACTCCTCCAATTAAGGCAGAGGCAGGTACACGACAGTTTTCAAAGATGACGTCACAGGTATGTGAACCCTTCTGTCCCATTTTCTGGTCAATTTTTCCAAGAGTAATACCTGGATTATCGGCTTCAACTAAAAATGCAGAAATACCGCCTGAGCCTTTAATTTCAGGATTGGTTCTGGCCATTACGGTAAAGGTTGCAGCATGTGGAGCATTGGTGATATAGCGTTTAGTACCATTCAGGATATAAAAATCGCCATCTTTCACTGCAGTCGTGCGTAAAGATGCGGCATCAGAACCAGATTCCGGTTCAGTCAGGCAAAATGAACCGATGATTTCACCACTGGCATAGCGTGGTAAATACTTCTGTTTTTGCTCTTCAGTGCCATCAATCAAGATTGCGCTAGAACCAATACCATTATTTGTTCCAATAAGTGAACGGAAGGCTGGTGAAGTTT
>JGI24770J26754_10001932_pt1 | contig 14472 bp, 12 predicted proteins | sample LakOneMetagenome_FD_26754 | JGI IMG/M metagenome (IMG submission 26754) | reverse complement strand
CCCCCGCCCGCCGATGCCGATCGGCGGGCGCACCGATTGGGGCGTGATCTGGACCGGTACAGCCGGCTGCGAGCTGATGTCGATGTCCTCGACATCGAGATCGCGGCGTTGCTCGCCGAGACCGACGGTCAGATCCTGACCAGCCTTCCCGGCGTCGCCTCCATTCGAGCAGCAGCTTTCGCCGCACACAGTCTTCCTATCGAACGCTTCCCTGATGCTGAACATCTCTACTCGGCAACGGGTTTGGCGCCCGCGATGTATCAGTCAGCCACGCTGAACCGTCGAGGGCGGATCTCGCGCCAAGGACTGGCCGAGCACCGTGATGCCTTGATGGGGATCGCCTGGGGGCTGGCGCGAAACTCACCGTCGTTTACCGAACGCGACAATCAACTGCGGGCCCGTGGCATGGCGCCGATCCAGGCCCGCGTCGCACTCGCCCGCCACGCATGCCGCCTGGCATATCGACTGCTCCGAACCCAACAACCCTTCGATGAACAGCGCTATCGTCGAGGAAGGCTCAGCGGCGAACGGTGACGGCCACGATAGCTATGCCGCTCGACGGCGCAACCTAGCTTGCCGCCCGCTCGCCCTGGGCCGCCTTCACGGCGCACACGAAAGCCTGCCGCTCACGGCGACTAATCAGCCTGCCGGAACACGACGGCCCGCCGACCTCACCGAGACACTGTTCCATCGCGCGAAAGCCGAGCATCCCGCCCGGCCGATCAACCACGCGTAAGCCCAACCTTGACTCCCAACGCGAAAGCTAGACGCCGTGGTTCGGCACCGAGATTCGCACACCGTGGCCCACTATGGGCATCGAGAGTCGTCGGGCAGTCGGAATCCCTCTGCGGGCACGTCAATGGCGCAACCTGCCACACGAAGTCGGCGCACCGGCGCTGGTGAACCCGGCGCCCTATTTCTCGGTCAAGACGGCTTGCGGCGGGGACGTCCCGGGCTGTCTACGGGCGGATCCTCCGCCGATATGGTTGACGTCCCGGCAACTATTCAGGGATCAAACCGTTCCGTTGTCGAACGTACTTCTTGCCTGCGATCGGAGTTGGGTTAAACAGCTCCGCCGTGTGCATTCAGGGTCGCTGCGGTTGCCGACAGAGCCGCCCCGTGCCGGTATCAGGTGACTATCTGTCTAGACGGACGGCGCGCCCCGTCCGACCGCCGCGTGCTCCTGGGCTTCACCCGGTCGCCGCCGTCTTCCACGATTTTGCGGTGGGCGGCGAGGAAATCGTCGACGATGTTCGCGCAGTCCTTGTGGGTTACGGTGCGAATCCCGGTCATGCGTGCGAAGGCCAGCGGGCCGACGAGTTGGCACAGCGCCAATTCAAGGTCGAAGTCGTCGAGTTCGGCTCGAGCTTTATCGCCGTTGAGTAGCGCGTCGAACGGTTGTCGGTACTGGTCGACGACTCGGGCCCGCAGAGCCCTGGATGCGTGGCGATCGTCGGTCTCGTCTTTGGCGCCGGTCGGCCCGAGTGAGAGCCATGCCAGGGTGGTGACGTGCAGCGGGGCGTCGTTGAACAGGGCGGCTTGGCGGCTGAGCAGCTCAATCAGTTGATCACGCAGGGAACCGCTGGTGGGTGCCGGTGTGGTCACCTGCGGCAGTAGCCGCTCGAACGTGGCGGCAAGCAGATGCGACGAGCTCTGAAAATGCCGATAGAGGGTGGTGCGGGCAACCTTGGATGCTTTGGTGACGGCATCGATGGTGACGGCCTCGACGCCTCCGGTGCTCAGAAGTGTTGCGGCAGCGTCCAATAACCGGTTGCGTGACCGTATCCGCCGCGGGTCGATGTCGTCGTCATCGTGCAGGGATGGCTGACTGCTGTCGCTCACGGGGTCACCTCGGCGGTCGATTTCAGGCGATGTCGCGCACGACAGTCTAGCAGTTGTGGTACCAAGAGTATCGCAGCGAAACTAGATGTACCGGGAGTGTCCTCGTGCCAGAAACTGCAGTACCGTCCGAACGGCTACCTTCGCACACCCCGACGTGCATGGGGTGCGGCCCGGCCAACCCGCACGGCCTGCATTTGGAGGTCCACCGCAGTGCGGATTCGGTGTATGCCGATGTTACGTTCGACGAGCGTCACATTGGAGCCCCAGGCTTGGCGCATGGTGGGGCGGTGGCCGCCGCCTGCGATGACGTGCTGGGCTTCACGTTGTGGATCGCCGGTACGCCGGCGGTGACGCGCACGCTGACGGTGGAGTATTTGCAGCCAGTGCCGTTGCACCAGCCCCACCGGATCACCGCGCACATCAGCGCCCGTGAGGGGCGGGCGCTGCATATTGCGGCGACCGGGACCTGTGAGGGGGTCACCCGGTTCACTGCGAGCGCAGTGTTCGTTGTGGTCGACACCGCGCATTTCGCCGCTCACGGCGACGTCAGCGGTTTCGGTGAGATCTTCGAGCAGCTCTCGCGCCGCAGCGGCGTCAACGGCCAAACGCCATGAGTGTCGCCAGCACTCGCGTGAGCAGCAATCCCGCACAGAATCAGGGCAGTTCAGCTGCCGACCAGGTCCACGCAGCTGAGGTGCCGCGTTCGCGTGCCTCAGCGCGTCGCCGCGAAGCGATCATGGATGCCGCGCTGGCTGTTGCTGCCACGGGCGGTTACGACGCGGTCCACATGCGGACAGTCGCCGAGCGAGTCGGTATCGCCGTGGGCACTCTATACCGCTATTACCCCGCCAAAACCCACCTGCTGGTGGCAGCGCTGACCCGAGAATTTCAGCGCCTCGACGTCTCCGGCGACTGGTCAAGCGGTGCCGGCACACCGCAACAGCGATTGGATCGACTGACCGCCCACCTACACGACCGGTGGCAGCGCGACCCGCTGCTGACCGACGCCATGACCCGGGCCTTCGCCGTTGCCGACACCCGCGCCGCTGCGGAGCTCGACCGCGCCGCCGCAACGATCGAAATCCTGCTGGCCCGCACCCTCGGAGGTGGCGAGCCGACACCGGCAGATCTGTGTGTCGCCGGCGTTATCTCCGACATCTGGCTGGCCAACCTCGTTGCCTTCATCAGTGGGCGCGTGTCGGCAGCCGATACCCGCGACCGTATCGACCGGGCCACCCGCAGAGTCATCGACAGGGCGGCCCCGAGCACAACCGCACCGTAACGCTACTTCTGGTATCGCAGCGATACCTGTCGTACTCTTCAGGTACGGCTCAACGATGCGTCGAAGGAGAAGGCCATGTACACCCAATGGATTGAAGACTGTGTCGTGCAACGTGTCTCTGTGCGCGACGGCTTGGTGTTAGACCTTGACGACTACAACGAGGTCGTGATCTCGCGCCCCTTGCTGCTCACCCTGCCTGCGGCCGGCCGCTTTCCCACCGAGGCGGTACTCATCAACCCCTTGCGGATCTCGGTGCATGAGCGCCCGCTGCTCAATCTGGCCGGCGCTGTGTGCACCCAGGCCTGGTCTGGTGACGACGGAGGTCTGCATCTGGCCTTCTCCCGCGGGCACCGCATCGACGTCGATCCCGACGAGCAGGTCACCGCATGGGAGCTGTACGGAAAGCGACATGGATACATGGCTTGCCTACCTCAGGGGCGAGTCCGTGTGGTCCGGCACGACATCCCCGACGACGACGACGCCAACATCGCGAACCGACGATAGGCCCGCTCCAGCTGGCGCCGACCAACTGCGAACCACTTCGCTACATGCTGTAGCGTAGCGATACTGATAGTATCGTCGACCAGGGGAGGTTCGGTGACCGACCGCACGACAGGCTCCTCGACAGCACCTGCAGCCCCAACTCGCCGGCGTGACAGCCCTTCCGCCGATCCCGCACACAGCCGCGAGTACAGCGCCCGGCTGGCAGCGCTGGGCCGATTCACAGTGCGGCACAAAGCATTAACCATCGGGGTGTGGATCGGCGCCGCCATCATCCTGGCGCTGCTGTTCCCGCAGCTGGAGACGGTGGTGCGGCAGCAGTCGGTGGATCTGATACCGCGCGACGCCCCGTCCCTGCAGACGGTGGAGCGGATGAGCACGGCCTTCGGCGAGCAAGGGTCGAAAACCGTGCTGATTGTGGCCATGGAAGATCCTGCCGGGCTGACCCCTGCGGCCCAGCAGCGCTACGACCGCCTTCTGGAGCGGCTGCGCGCCGACAGTGAGCACGTGTTGCTGGTGCAGGATCTGCTGGCCGATCCGGTCACGAAAACCCAAGCCGTCAGCGCCGACGGCAAATCGTGGTATCTGCCGGTCGGAGTGACCGGCACGCTGGGTGACCCCACGGCCGCCGAGTCAGTCAAGGCGGTGCGTGACATCACCGCCGAGGTGTTCAGCGACTCCACCACCACCGCGCACGTCACCGGACCGCCGGCGACGTTCAGCGACATGATCGCCTCCGCCGAGCACGATCTGCTGTTGATCTCGATCGCCACCGCCGGCATGATCGCCCTGATCCTGCTGATCGTCTACCGGTCGGTGTTCACCGCACTGTTGCCGCTGCTGGTCATCGGACTGAGCCTGGCCGTCGGGCGCGGCGTACTGTCCGCGCTCGGCGAGATGGGTATGCCGGTGTCCCAATTCACCGTCGCGTTCATGACCGCGATCCTGCTCGGCGCCGGCACCGACTACACCGTGTTCCTGATCAGCCGCTACCACGAGCAGCGCCGCGCACAGGTGCCGGCGGATCAGGCCATCATCCACGCCACCGCCAGCATCGGCCGCGTAATCCTGGCCTCAGCAGCCACTGTCGCACTCGCCTTCCTGGCGATGGTGTTCGCCCGCTTGAGTGTGTTCGCCGCCCTGGGCCCGGCGTGCGCCATCGCCGTTCTCTTCGGTTTCCTGGCCACAGTCACCCTGCTGCCACCAGTGCTGGCGCTGGCAGCTAAACGTGGCATCGGTGAACCCAAATCCGATCGCACCCGTCGCTACTGGAACAGTGTCGCCGTGGCGGTGGTGCGCCGCCCGGTGCCGCTGCTGATCGTCAGCCTCGTCATCCTGCTCGCACTGTCCGCGGTAGCCGTGACCATCAAAATCAGCTACGACGACCGCAAAGGCCAACCTGCCACCACCGCCAGCAACCAGGGCTATCAGCTGCTGGACCGCCACTTCCGAAAAGACGTCGTCATCACCGAATTCCTCGTCGTCGAGAGCCCCACCGACATGCGCACCGGCAAGGGACTGGCCGACCTCGACGAAATGGCGTCCCGCGTCTCCCAGGTTCCCGGTGTCACCAAAGTCTCCGGTGTCACCCGCCCCACCGGGGAACGCCTCGATCAAGCGCAACTGGCCTGGCAAAACGGTCAAATCGGAGACAAGATGGCCGGCGCAGTCGCCGACGGCAACGCCCGCCGAGACGACCTCACCAAACTCACCGACGGCGCCGATCAACTCGCCGGCGGACTGGCCCAACTCGACACCACCGTGCGCACCGCCCTAGCCCCCCTGGCGGGAATCCTCACTCAAGCCCAATCCGCCGGCACTCAGGTCAACCAGTTCCGACCACTGCTGCAACAACTGTCAGCGACCGCCCCTGCGGTCGATCAGGCCATCCAATCCGGCCCAGGACTACGCCCCCTGGCCGACCAGGCACAACACGCGATCACCACTTTGGAGCCGCTCGTGGGTGCCCTCAACACCTCGCCGTGGTGTGCCACCACACCCCAATGCGCCCAGATCCGCGACCAAGTACAGATCCTGATCACACTGCGCAACAGCGGATTCTTCAACCAGATCGCCGACCTCGGCGACCGCTATGACCCCGCCAGCAATGCCACCGTCGCCGGAACACTCACCAACGTCCAGAACGCCGTCACCTCACTCGACAAGGCCTTCGGGGCCCTCGGAAACCCCGCTGACCTGGCCGGCAACCTGCGCCGCCTACAAGACGGGATCGGCCAACTCGCCTCCGGCGCCCAAGCGTTGGCCACCGGTGTGCGCACCCTGGCCGACAGCAACATCGACATGCTCTCCGGGATGAGCCAGATCGCCACCCAGCTACAAAACTCCGCACGCGCGGCCCAGGACTCCGACTCATCAAGCGGTTTCTACCTGCCCGCCAACGCCTTCGAGAACCGCCAATTCACCGACGTCGCCAAGCAATTCCTCTCACCCGACGGCAAAACAGCACGGTTCATGATCGAAACCAGCCACGACCCCTACAGCGTCGAAGCCATGGACCTCGCCAACCGCATCACCAACACCGCCAACACCGCACGGCCCAACACCTCGCTTTCTGACGCCACCGTCTCTGTCGCCGGCTTCCCAGCCGTCAATTCCGACATCCAACGGCTCCTGTGGGCAGACTTCGCCCAACTGGCCCTCGCCACCACCATCATTGTCGGCATCATCCTGGTGCTGCTGCTACGCGCACTACTGGCACCGATCTATCTTCTCGGCACCGTCCTGCTCAACTACCTCGCCTCGATCGGATTCGGCGTCCTGGTATTCCAATTGATCCTCGGCCACGAAATCGCCTGGCCCGTGCCTCTGTTGGCATTCATCATCCTCGTCGCCGTCGGAGCCGACTACAACATGCTGCTCGTCTCCCGACTACGCGAAGAATCCGGAAGCAACATCCGCGTCGGCGTGCTGCGCACCGTCGCCAACACCGGCGCCGTCATCACCTCCGCCGGCCTCATCTTCGCCGTCAGCATGTTCGGCCTCATGGTTGGCTCGGTGGCCATCATGATCCAAGCCGGCCTCATCATCGGATTCGGACTACTGCTCGACACCTTCCTCGTACGCACCCTCACCGTGCCCGCCATCGCCACACTCCTACGCGAAGCCAGCTGGTGGCCCACCAAACCAAACACCAGCACAACCTGAACACCGCTTCGCGCCGTCGCCCATACGCGGGAAGTCAACAGGCATACGAATCAAAAAGGTGGCGACCGGCTGCCAACCAAACCCGTCAGCGTGGAATTCGCCCCGCCCGAATATGACCCCTACGCCAGTACAGCAGGCCGCTTATCGACGGACGATATTGCGTCCACACCCAATCGGGCACTGCGCAAGACACTGTTCTGCGAGGATTGCGAGGGCAATCAGCGGCATCGGTCCTTGCATTTAGAAGGTGCTCGTGGCCGGCGTCGTTGTAAGGGCGGTGCCGCGGAGTTCGTTATCGCAAGGGTCGCCCGCAGACATGAGCGGTGCAGCGATGCGATGGGTGGCGTCTGAGTCCTGGAAATTCGGGATTGACGGAAATGTTGACGAAACCGTCCGCCAGCAGCTGCTGTTTAACCGATACGCGGCGATGACCGCACAGCCGGGCGACTGAGTCCGAGTCGGACACCGAGGTTGACCACTGATACATCGGCACCTGGAAACTTGGCTCTGTTCACAGACGCAGATATCCACTGCCGAGGCAGCGTCGCTCCGGCGACAGCGATGTCAGTGCGGAGCTGTCGGCCATCAGTGAGACGATCACGATTGCGCCAGACATGCGCCAGGGTTTGGACCCCGCGGCGATACCCCGCCGAGGCTGAACTCCGCCTATAGGCTTAGGCGCTCGACTGAGGTAGGGGGACACCATGGCACTGACCACCTCGCTGGCGGGTCGAGTCCGGAACACAAGCCTGCCCAAGAGTCACGCCCTGCTACCGCTCCTTGAGGCGATAGTGAACAGCATCCAGTCGATCGACGCACGGCCCAAAGACCCAAACCGTCCAGGGCGGGTCGACGTGAAGGTGCACCGCGACGCCCAGGCGGAGTTTGACTTCGGCGCCGCGGGTCCCGGTCGTGCTCCCATGAAGCCGATCGTCGGATTCACCGTGAAGGACGACGGCGTGGGATTCACGTCGGCGAACCTCTCCTCGTTCGAGACCCTGGACAGCGACTATAAGTCAGACCTCGGCTGCCGTGGCGTGGGACGGCTCCTCTGGCTCAAAGCATTCGACAGGGTATCGGTGCGCAGCACGTACGAGGACGAAACCGGCACACTCCGGGGTCGCCAGTTCAGGTTCTCGATCGACCGCGAGGTTGAGGACGACGGCGATACGGACGGGTTCACACAGCCCGGAGCTGAAGTGCACCTCGATGGGTTCAAGAAGACGTTTCAGCAGTACGCGCCGAAGGGTGTCGATGCCATTGCGCGTGAGGTGCTCGAACACTGCATCTGGTACTTCCTCCGGCCCGGAGGCGCGCCCGTGGTGGTGGTCGCGGACGACGACGAGGCGGTGTCCCTGGCCGACCTGATGGACGAGTTCGTGGACTCAAAGATGTCGTCGTCAACAATCGAGGTCGAGGGGCAACGGTTCGACATGCTGAACTTGCGCCTCAAGCCTTCCGCGCGCACCTCCGTCCCTCGCCTCCACTGGTGCGCGGCGAGCCGTGTCGTCATCGAAGAGAACTTGAACGGGAAGGTCCCAGGGCTTCATGGCAGGCTCAAGGACGGGGAGTCCGGTGAGTTCGTCTACGCGTGTTACCTGACGTCGGGCTACCTCGACGAACGCGTTCGGTCCGACCGGACGGCGTTCGATATCGCCGACCGTATTGAGGGCGACCAGCTCGGCGACGACCTCGCGCTGGACGACATCCGGGCTGCCGTGCTCCAGGAAATCGGGAACATGCTGAAGGAGCCGCTTGATTCAGCCCGCACACAAGGCAAGCAGCGGGTCCACGACTTCGTGAGCACACGCGCCCCGCGGTACCGGCCGGTGCTGGCCAGGATCGAGGAGCGCGGCATTACGGTCGACCCCTCGGTGAAGGATCAGGACCTCGAGCTCCAGCTCCATGGGCATCTACAGAAGATCGAGGCGGAAGCGTTCGTGCAGGGCCAGCAGATCTCCGCAGAGGCCGATTCCGAGCCGGCGGAGGATTACGCGGAACGTCTTGCTGCGTACCTCAGCACCGTCAGCGAGATCAATCAATCTGACCTGGCCGCATACGTGTCACGCCGCCGGACGGTACTGGATCTACTCGCGCGTCTGATCCGGGCGGACACGGACGGGAAATACAGCCGCGAAGACGCAATCCATTCACTGATCATCCCGATGCGAACGGAGTCCAACGACATCGCCACCGACGCGTCCAACCTGTGGATCATCGACGAGCGACTTGCCTTCCACGACTACCTCGCCTCTGATAAGACGCTCAAGAGCATGCCGATCACTGGGGACGAGTCCACCAAAGAGCCCGACATCCTCGCGACGCGGCTCGTCGACTCACCTGTACTCGCAGCTGAAGGAGAGAGACTGCCCCTGCCGTCGATCGTTGTGGTCGAGATCAAGCGCCCCATGCGCAAGGACGCCACCGAGGACAAGAACCCGATACAGCAGTGCCTCGACTACGTGAAGAGGGTTCGCGCCGGTGGTGTACTAACGGCGACCGGGAGGCCGATCCCGCCGACTCAGGACCCGCCGGCGTTCTGCTACATCGTCGCGGACCTGACGGACAAGATGATCGAGCGGTGCGAGGTCTCCAACCTGCGGCCGACCCATGACGGCCTCGGATACTTCGGCTTCAACGACAACGCCAAGGCCTACATCGAAGTCATGAGCTTCGACGGGCTGGTCAATGCGGCGACCGAGCGGAACCGCGCCTTCTTCGACAAGCTGGGCCTACCCTCGAGTTGACGACCCTGTAGCCCACGGTCGGGCGGCACCAGCTCTCACAGGCCATCTCCAACGATCCGTCAAACAGACGGATTCGGATGTGTCGTCGGACTCCAAGGACGGCGACACACCATCGCGTCGGTTAACTGGCCGCCGCGAACTTCTCTTGGCGGGCGTTCAGTTGGCGTCGAGTGCGGCATGGGCGCGTTGAAAAGACGGCTCGGGGGATTAGGTGGGCACTCACGCGAACTCGATCGAACCGCAACTAAACATCACCGCGGCATCGAAATCATTGATCCGGCCAATCATTGCTCGGGGTACCGGGACGCGAGCTCCTCAGCCCACTTCCAGGCGTAGCTCTTGTTCTTGCGAAAGCGAACCTTGTTGGCTACCTTTGGTATCCGCGAGATCAACTCCGAGGCTTCAAGATCCCTGATCGGGTCTTGAATGCTGCTCAGATACTCAAATCCCAGTTCGTCAGCGAGCTCGGAGAGGGCGAATTCTTTCCCGCCGCGGGCAATTCCCACCATCACCGACAGACGGTGGGCCTGGCCGAACAACACGCGCGACAACTGCCGCAATTCGTTGCTTTCAGCCAGTGACACGGTTAGATCGTAACTGCAGCAATAACTACGCGTGACGCGTAACGCGTAGTAACTTTGAGCGCATGGACCAGCCGCTTCTGACCCCGAATGCGGTCGTACTGGTTGCGGTCGACGCCCTGCGGCGACACGCCGAACAGGTCGGCGCTGAATTACGCCGAGATTCATGGATTCGTCAAGCACTCATCGAGGAAGTGCTGCAGGCGCTTCCCTCCGGCCTTGCTCAACGGGCGTTACGCCGGTTAAAGCCTGACAGTCGCGGGGTAACCGAATCAGCCGCCGATGCCGTCTTCGACGACTTGACGCTGAACGGCTGGCTCGTCCCGAGAGGCGTGAGCCCTCAAGCAACGTGGGAAATCGACAGGAGCCGGCGGGATGAAATCGATGGATTGTCGGCGGCGCTCACCGAGTCAGAGCGGCGAGCAGTGGAGCGAGCAGCTCAGCGGACGATGGCCCTATCTGTCGCCTGGTCGAACAAGCTACGGGCACGGGATGAATCAAGAGCTTCGACATCGAGGTCGGCCAAGCCATAGCGGCGCCATCCATTGCCGCTGTTGATCTGCGTCGATAGACGGAATCCGCCCTTGCGTCGCTGAACGGCCTCAACGCGGACGCGGCGGCCGCGGTGGTGGCGGAACGGCGCTTCCCATCGAAGCGTGTCGGTCTCCGCCCAGTCGATGACACGGGCTCTAGACAGGGCATTGTCCATCTCGCTTGCAGTCTGAAAGCGTTGGCCGGGAACAGAATGCAAGGACTTGTTCAGGATTCGACGCAGTGATCGCGATGCCCAGATGGGGTGGCTACGCTCGGCCATCGACAGCGGAGAGACGCCTCGCAGCAGACGACGCACGACGTCAGACTTAGGGTACGCGTCATAGTCGAATCCGCCTTTGAGCAGCTCGAGCAGCACGAGCCCCATCGGATACAAGTCGCTTGCCCGGGTAAGAATGCCTGTTCCGACCAGTTCGGGCGGGCTGTACAGGGTGGGGATGTCCAGTGCCGGGGTGCGCCCGTCCTCGCCGATGCGGCCTGCGCAACCCAAGTCTCCTACCCTGGCGAGGAATTCGTCCTCGGTCAACAGGATGTTGGGGCTCTTTATGTCGCGGTGCAGGATGCCATGCACCTCGTGGAGGTGTCCCAACCCGCGCAATGCGGCTTGCACGATGCGTACTGTTTCCGTAGGGCCGAATCGCTCGCCGCGGATGAACGCGTCGGTCAGGCTGCCCCGTTTGTAGTACGGGGTGACGATCTCGATCACCCGCATCGGTTGCGGAAAGCCGTCTACAACCGGCGCAGCGAGGATCGGCACCACGTGGTCGTGCCGAATCTGTCGCAGGATTGCTGGCTCCGGCAGCACGTCATCGAGATTTGAGAGGTCGACCCGCTTTCCGACCTGCTCGCACTGCAGATTCTCATCCCACCAGACGCGCACCGGGTTGGAGCCTTCGGGCAGCGTCTGCAGGCACTCGAAGGCCAAACGGAGTGGACGGGAACGCTCGAGGCTCGGGATGTTGGGTTCACTCGGCATCTGAGCAGGCGCCGTCACGTCGTGCCTCCGACCAATGTGTAGGCAGCGGCATACGCCTCAGCCAATCCTGTCGTCCAGAACCTCGGCCGTTGGTCGGAGCCCAGCACGGCGAAGTTGAATGTGCCGAGCGACTTCGGTGGGCAACTGACCGCCGTTCCAATCGTCTCCGTGGTCAGGGTTTCATAGCCGACATTCAGCTCAGCGGCCGCGAACATGACCGCGCAGATCGCTGTTACCCGGGCGTAGACCTGGTTGTACTGCAGATTCCTGAACGCGCGCGTATGGACGAGCCCCACCGCATCTACCCGTGCGGCCTGGAGTTCCTGTTCCACCCGCTTGGCGAGGTCGCGGAGACTCTGCGCTTCGGGCAAGTCTGCAGGCGTCAGCTTAGGAGTCGTAACGGGCACTGGCGTCGCCGGTCCTTCATCGGAGCGTTCCACGACGGCCAGCAGCAGCGTCCCTGCCTCGACGTTGAACCCCGCAGCCCGCACAGATCTATTGTCCATGCCGTCAACCGCTCCGTGGTGCCGACTGGCTAACGAAATGCCACCGTGTTCTGGTCACCGCTCGAGCGAGTAGATGCTGACACGCCACCCCGGCGGGCGCGATCATTCATCGGAAATTTTGATCACTGTCGCGGTAGACGCGACCGCCCTTACTACTAGGAGTCCGGCTTGAGCGGATTGCTTCGACGTGTACGTACGTCTCGCACGTGACGTGCACCTCACACTGCGGGCTCAGAGGATGAAGTGGGACTGCTTGTCCGACTTCTCCTGATCACCAAAGCGTCGGCCATTGTCGATCAACTCCATTCGCTGTGGTCCGCAGTCAGTCCGCAGTTGATTCGCATGCCGTCCGTGACACCCAACCCAACCAACACCGCTGACCTGCAGTTCCTCACGCTGCCCAACGACGTCAACTCAATCAAACTCGCTGGTGTCGTGGTTCGGGACGAAGAGGTCGTGGGTTCGAATCCCGCCACCCCGACTCGTGTTTCGCAGACAGAGGGCTCCGATCCGGTATCCGGATGGGGGCCTTCTCTCGTTCGGGCGGAGCACTCGTGCCGCAGCAGATTCAGCGAAGCTTCGGCCCCGAGCCCGGGGGCGATCGCGGCCCACTCGGGCCGAAGCCTCTCAGCGGCGCCTCCTGCGGCAACCCCGAACGGGGGACATAGCCAGAAAACGAAGTGCGCGCGACCCGCTGATTCCAGCAAATTCCGCACTCGATGCCTCCTTGTCCGGTCGGGCAAGTACATTTGCTTGCCGCCGTAGCAAAGCTGCGTTTCTCGACCATTCGAAGCGATGTGGCGACTAAACTTTCCGCATGTCAGTAGGGATACATGGACTGCGAGTCGGGCATGATCTCCTCTGAGACGCAACGGATTCAGGTCCTCGAGTCGTTTGCTGTGCTCGATACGCCAGCCGAGCGGAACTTTGATGATCTGACGGAGTTGGCTGCCGAACTGTGCGAGGTTCCGGTCTCTCTGGTGACCCTGGTGGACGCCGATCGCCAGTGGTTCAAATCCCGCCGCGGTATCGACGCCACATCCACCCCGCGCGACGAGTCGTTCTGCGTGCACGTGCTCGACAGCACCGACGTNNTCGAGATCCCCGACGCCCGACAGGACGCCCGGGTCGCCCACTATGNCTGCGTCCGCGGCGAACCCGGTTTCCGCTTCTACGCCGGTGCGCCGCTGCGGACGGCCGACGGCCACGGTCTGGGCACCCTCTGCGTCGCAGATTATGAGCCGCGCCGCCTTTCCGANACGCAACGCAGGCAGCTCANCGTCCTGGCCGCCCAGGTGATGGCGCAGCTGGAGGTCCGTCGCCAGGCGATCGCGCTCCAGGCGGCGTTGGAGGANGCCCGAACCAGCAGGCGCATGCTCNAGGGCGTNCTGAACCACACCGACGTCNTGATCTACGCCAAGGATCTGGACGGCAAGTACGTCATGGTCAACCCTGCGGTCACNCAGGCGACCGGCGTCACCGAGAACATGATCGGGCACAGNGANGCGGAGTTGTTCAGCGCCGAGATCGCGGCCGAGTACCGGCGAAATGACGAGAAGATCATCAAAACCGTTGAGCACCAAGTGTTCACCGAACGCCTGATGCANGGCGACGGCTCACACCGCACCTACCGCTCGACCAAGTTCCCGGTCCGNGANGACGCGGGCGACGTGATCGGCATCGCGGGGGTCTCGACCGACATCACGGATGTGGAGGCCGAACGCGCCGCNCTCGAAGACGCCGAGATGCGGCTGCGGACATTGGTCGAAGCGTCTCCGGTGGCGATCGCCGTGACCGATGAAGCCGGTGTGCTCATCTACGTCAACCCNGCCGCAGTTCAGCTGTGCGCGGTGCCGAGCATCGACGATCTCCACGGACGCTCGGCCCTCGAACTGGTGGCGCCGGGTCAGCAGGACGCCTTGGCGTCGACGCTGGCGGCCTTCGCCGCCAGGGAGACGGACTCGGCGTCGGGCCGGTCGGTGCTGCAGCGCGGCGACGGGATCACGCTGCACGTCGAGTACACCATCAACCGCATCAAATATGCAGGTCAGAATGCTTTTCAGGTTCAGGTCCGCGATGTCACCGACGCGATCGCCGACCAGCAGAATCTCCTGCAGATCGCCAATACCGATGCCCTGACCAATGTGATGAACCGCCGCGCCTGGATCGCCCACCTCATGCCGCTGCTGGACGAGCCGTGCGTGACGGCCGGTGAACTCGTGATCGCCATGATCGACATCGACCACTTCAAAGCGTTCAACGACTCTTCGGGGCACCTCGCCGGCGACCGTCTCCTTCGCCAGATCGCGGACACGATCAC
>JGI24770J26754_10001924_pt1 | contig 14497 bp, 13 predicted proteins | sample LakOneMetagenome_FD_26754 | JGI IMG/M metagenome (IMG submission 26754) | reverse complement strand
TGGACAGGTGGCCGAGTGGTTAATGGCAGCAGACTGTAAATCTGCCCGCGAGAGCGTACGCTGGTTCGAATCCAGCCCTGTCCACCACCTTCCCCCGAAACGCGCCGAATTGTTGCACGAAATGGCAATCGTGGCGCGATGAACGCGAGCGGCCTGCAACAAAATTTGGGAAGGTTGGCGGCGAGGCGAATAAAGGCAGGGATGGGGGCCAACAGCCCCGCCGCACGAATAGGCGACTAGGCCGGGGGATCGATCGTCGCGCGCAATCTTCGACCAGCGCACGACCCGCTTCGGCGAACGGCACGAATGATGAACCCGATAGGTGGTCCGGCGCTATTCAGCCTGCCCGGCGAAGCCCGGCGAAATACCCAAGCACGAATGACGCGATCAATACCATCTGAATCTTGCCCAACTCGTCATGCCAGCCAAAGAGCTGACGGCCAAAGACGAACAGGCCCACAAACAGAGCGATCGCCAGAACGTTCATTTTTATTCTCCCACGACTAATACCTGGTCGTGAACGAACCCCTGGCCCAATCTGCCCAATCATGACTAAGGAAAGATGAATCTTGCCCTGCGGTCGGCACGCCGGTATCGGGCAGGCGCAATCCGAACTCCTGCCCCGAAAGCCCCACCCCATGAAGATGCGAGTCTATGTCACTCTCAAGAACGGCGTGCTCGACCCGCAGGGCAAGGCAATCCATCATGCGCTTGAGGGGCTCGGCTTTTCGGGCGTCAACGATGTGCGGCAGGGAAAGCTGATCGAGCTCGACCTTGCAGATACTGTCGACGATGCAACTGTCGAAGATATGTGCCGCAAGCTGCTGGCAAACACCGTCATCGAGAATTTCCGCATCGAAAGGGCCTGAGACCATGAAATCCGCCGTCATTGTCTTCCCCGGATCCAATTGCGATCGCGACATGGCAGTGGCGCTCGAGATGGTGACGGGCCGTGCGCCGGACATGGTCTGGCACCGTGAAACCGAATTGCCCCAAGGCCTTGACATCATCGCGGTGCCGGGCGGCTTTTCCTATGGGGACTATCTCCGTTCCGGGGCGATGGCCGCGCAATCGCCTGTCATGCGGGCCGTGGTGCAGGCCGCGGGGCGCGGGGTTTCAGTGCTGGGGGTGTGCAACGGTTTCCAGGTGCTGACCGAGGTCGGGCTGCTTCCGGGGGCGCTGATGCGCAATGCGGGGATCAGATTTGTCTGCCGCGACGTCGCGCTGAGCGTTGCCAACAGCCAGTCAATCTTTACGAGCCGCTACGAACAGGACGAAATGCTTTCGATCCCGGTTGCACATCATGACGGCAATTACTTCGCCGACGGCGCCACGCTCGACAGGCTTGAAGGCGAAGGCCGGGTGGCCTTTCGCTACGCCGAACAGGTCAATGGTTCGGCACGCGATATTGCCGGTATCCTCAATGCCGAGGGCAATGTGCTTGGCATGATGCCGCATCCCGAGCGGATGGTCGAAGCGGCGCACGGCGGAACCGATGGCCGCCGCTTGTTCGAGGGGCTGGTTGGAACCGTGATGGCCTGATCGGCCTATGGCTCCACCGCCTCAAGCAGCGCGGATAGAGTGAAGGGCTTGGCAAGGATCGGGCGCCCCCGAAACGCCTCGGGCGGGATCGCCCCGATATCGGCACTCATGAAACGGATCGACAAGCCAGGGAAGCGCGCCTGCGCGGCATCGGCCAGCTCGGGACCGTTCATGCCCGGCATCTGGACGTCGGTCAGCAACAGGGAGACCTGATCGTCGAGCAGGGTAAGCGCAGCGGCCCCGCAATCCGCCTCCATCACGTCATGCCCGTGATCGCGCAGCGCATCCGCCGTCATCTGGCGGATCCGGCCGTCATCATCGACGACCAGAACCCTCACGCAATTGCGCCGACCGCCCGGCCCGCTTCGGCGAAACGGCCAAGCACAGTCTCGATTTGCTCTGGCGTATGTTCGGCGCAGAGCGAACAGCGCAGAAGGAACACACCAGCAGGCGTCGCTGGCGGGCGCGCCATATTCACATAGACGCCCAGCTCGATCATCTTGTTCCACATCGCGGCCGTCTGCTCCTGATCGTCGAGCAGGACCGTGACGATCGCGGATTCGGGCGTTTCGGTCGGCAGGCGGAAACCGAGTTTCTTGAGGCCACCATGCAGCTGGCGAACGTTTTCCCAGAGATGCTGGCGCTTGTTATGGGCGTACATCAGCTTGCGGATCGACGTCGCGGCGGTTGCAACGACGCTGGGCGGCAGCGAGGCCGTAAAGACATAGGGCCGCGTCACCAGCCGCAGGATTTCGAATTTGGGGTGGTTCGAAACAACGAACCCGCCGACCGTCCCGACGCTTTTCGAGAAGGTGCCGACGACGAAATCGACGTCTGCCTCTACGCCCTGTTCCTCATAGACTCCGCGGCCATGCTTGCCGAAAAATCCCATCGAATGGGCCTCGTCGACCAGAACCATCGCGCCGAACTTCTTGGCCACGGCGACCATCTTGTCGAGCGGGGCAATGTCGCCGATCATCGAATAGACGCCTTCGAGGATGACCAGCTTGCCGGCCTCCGCAGGCAGGCGACCAAGCCGCTTTTCAAGGTCTTCGACGCTGTTGTGGCGGAAGCGGACAATCTCTGCATTGCCGAGGAAGCAGCCGTCATAGATCGAGGCGTGACTGTCTGCATCGAGGACGATGTAATCGCCCTTGCCCGCGATCGTGGAGACAAGACCGAGATTGGCCTGGTATCCGGTCGAGAAGACCATTGCATGCTTGGTCCCGTAAAATTCCTTCAGCGCCTCTTCCGCTTCCATATGGTCGCGGAAGGTGCCGTTCAGGCAGCGGCTGCCATTGGTCCCGCTGCCGAACTTTTCGAGCGCGGCCTTGCCCGCCGCGATGACGTCCGGATCGAACGTCATCCCCATATAATTGTATGTGCCGAGCAGGATCGTGTCCTTGCCCTTGATGACGGCTTCGGTCGGCGATTTGACCTCATCCATGACGATCGCGAACGGATCGCGAATGCCCGTGGCCATCAGCGCCTCGCGCTCGGCAATCAGCGCATCGAACTTGGAAAAGAGGTCGGTCATTTCGCCTGGAGCTTTTCCACCGTGTCGACCAGCTGGCCGACGGTCTCGATCTCGGCCTGCATGTTCATCGTGATCATGATGTCGAATTCATCCTCGATCGCCGCAACGAAATCCATGACCGTAAGGCTATCCCACTCCAGGTCGTGCTGGAAGGTGGTGGCGTCGGTCAGGACGACACCTTTCTTGTTGAAAGGCTCGATCTGGGCGGCAACGGCCTCGGTGATGGCGGCCCGGTCAGTCATGGCAATTCCTTGAAATAATGTGTCGCGCCTATTCCATCGGAATACGGCAGGAAGGCGGCAAGACTTGGCAAGCTCGCGCCGGTCATGCAAGTGTTACAATGAGGCGCGGCACTGGGGAGAGCAAGCGATGCCAGAAGACGAGTCACCCTATTCACCGAACGCGGTCCATCTCATCCGCACCACGCAGCAGATCAACCTGACGCTGAGCCAGATGGCCGACCAGAAGGCGTCGATCCTGATGGGTGCGACGTTCGTGGTCTTTACCATTTCGGTCGGCCAGGCTGGCAAGCAGGGGGTGACGGCAGCCGTCCTTGTCCTAGCGCTCTTCTCGTTCGTTTCGGCGATGCTCGCGGTCTTTGCGATCCTGCCTTCGATTGCCTCGAAACCCAGCCCGGGTGGCGCCCCCAACATCCTCTTTTTCGGCACGTTCACGGCCATGAGCGAGAATGCATTTGCCGACACCGTGCTGGAGGGACTGAAATCCGACGAAAGCATCTATCGCATGATGCTGCGCGACATCTATCAGAACGGGCAAGTCCTCCAGCGCAAGAAATACAAATTCCTTGGGTACGCCTATCGTACTTTCCTCATCGGACTCGTGGTGACGGTCGTGACGCTGGCAGTGGAGCGAGCGATCTAGAATCCTGGGTGTGGCGTCATTGCGGAAAATGCCATTTCGCGGCAACCGCCAGTGATCGATATTGTCGATCACATTCTCTTAAGTTGTCAGTGTCCATTTGCAATTATTCGGGGCTTTTCGTCAAAATCGGTGATCGAGCAAAGCGATCACTGACAAGTCCTGGGTTATTCATGCTGAGAAAGAGCCACCGCCAAGATGGGGCCCGATTTCCTATTCTGCAAGCGTAGCGATGAGGCGGCCAAAACAGGATAGGCCCTAGGAATCATTGTCAAACAACCCCGCCAGCTGTTCGACCATCGTCCCGCCAAGCTGTTCGGCATCCATGATCGTGACGGCCTTCTGGTAATAGCGCGTCACATCATGACCGATCCCGATTGCGCAGAGTTCAACCGGCGAACGATTTTCGATCCAGCCGATCACCTGACGCAGATGCCGCTCCAGATAGGCGCCATTATTCACCGACAGGGTCGAATCGTCGACCGGGGCGCCGTCGGAGATCACCATGAGGATCTTGCGCTCCTCGGGCCGCGCGATCAGGCGGCTGTGCGCCCAGATCAGCGCTTCGCCATCGATATTTTCCTTCAGAAGCCCTTCGCGCATCATCAGGCCCAGCGATTTCTTGGCGCGCCGCCACGGTTCATCGGCAGCCTTGTAAAGAATATGCCGCAAGTCATTGAGCCGGCCGGGTGCCGCCGGGCGCCCCGCTGCAAGCCAGGCCTCGCGGCTCTGCCCGCCCTTCCAGGCGCGGGTGGTAAAGCCCAATATCTCGGTCTTGACGCCGCAGCGCTCCAGCGTCCGCGCCATGATGTCGGCGCTGATCGCGGCAATCGAGATCGGCCGCCCGCGCATCGACCCGGAATTGTCGATGAGAAGCGTCACCACCGTGTCGCGGAATTCGGTATCGCGCTCCACCTTGTAGGATAGCGAATGGCCGGGCTGGGTGACGATCCGGGCGAGCCGGGCCGCATCAAGTATGCCTTCTTCCTGATCGAAATCCCAGCTGCGGTTCTGCTGCGCCATCAGGCGGCGCTGCAGCCGGTTGGCGAGCTTGGTGACCGCGCCCTGCAAGTGAACAAGCTGCTGGTCGAGATAGGCGCGCAGCCGGGTGAGTTCGTCCTCGTCGCACAGATCGGTGGCCGCAATCACTTCATCGAACTGGTCGGTCCAGGCCTTGTAGTCGAAACTGGGCGGCATATCCGATAGCGGCCGGTTGGGCCGCACGGGCATCATGCCTTCCTCGCCCTCGTCCCCCGGTTCGCCATCGGCCTCCATATCGGCGTCGGACTCGATTTCCTGATCATTGCCGTCTTCGGTCTCGCCTTCGCCCGCTTCGGCGCGCGCTTCCATCTGGGCCTGCGAATCGCCCTCCTCGCCCTCTTCCTGGCTCTGGTCCGAGCCATCGTCCTGATCGGACTCCTCGTCGCTACCTTCCTCGTTCGGATCGAATTCGTCTGTCGCATTGACCAGTTCGAGATCCGCGAGAAGCTTCTGCGCAAGCGTTGCAAATGCAGCCTGATCGTCGATCGCAAGCCCGAGCGCATCGAGATCGGCCCCGCCCTTTTCCTCGATCCAGTCGCGCACCATGGCAAGGCCATCGGCCGCAACCTCGGGTGGCACGTCCCCCGTGAGCCGTTCGCGAACCAGCAGCCCGATGGCCGAGGAGAGCGGGACTTCATCGACGGCCTGTGCGCGCGCGATGGGGTCGGAGCGCATCCGCATCTCCAGCGCGTGCGAAAGATTCGCCCTGACCCCGGCCATTGCCTTGGCCCCCAGCGCCTCGACCCGGGCCGCCTCGATCGCATCGAAGACTGCGCCTGCCGTTGGATCGCCGGGGCGGTTGGCGGCATGCACCGCATCATTGTGGTGCCGCAGCCGCAGCGCCATGCCATCGGCAAAGCCGCGGGCTTCGGCCACCTGTTCGCGCGGGAGAGAGCGGCCGGGCATCGGCACGCGGAAATTCTTGCCGCTTTGCGTTGGCGCGTCGGCCGTAAAGGCAAGCTCGATTTCCGGCTCGTGCGCCATCGCACGCGCAGTGCCGGTCAGCACGGACTTGAAAGCATCGAGAGGCGATTGTTCGGACATGCGGGCCAAGCCTTAGCGGCGAAAATGCCATGGTGGAAGTTTGCGCGTGAGACGGAGCGTCAATTCGCGGATCGCGCGCCAAAATTCCTTTTCCGGACGCTAACCATTTGTTTGCCTTCGGCGATTATGAACCAAGTTGCGGAAAAGGCGAGAGTTTTCCGGCGGGTTGCTTGAGGCGAAGTGCATTGCCAAAGGGTTCCAGATCAGGGGATGTCTTGCATCCCGCCATTGTCGGTTCGCGCAGCGTAGCGCCGTGCTTGCGCGTGGCCGCCAAAGGCACGCCATGATCAGCCGCGCCCGGACTGCCGAACGCCGCGAACGGGCGGAAAACAGGGATCGCCGCCTGTCGGTTCTGCTCTGGGCGATGCTCTTTTCGCTCATCTGCGGAGCGATCGAATTCGGACAGCCGCTTGAGGATCTGATCCAGGCAAGCCGGGATGTGATCCGCAGCCGCAATTCAACCATCAACGCCACCGTGATCGGGATCGACGACAAGACCGCCAACGAATTGGGCGGCCTCGACTTTCCCCGCCACATCGACGGCCAGGCTGTGGACAAGCTGTTCGCAATGGGCGCGCGGCGTGTCTTTTTCGACCGCGCCTATGCCGATCCGACCACGCCCACAGAGGACAAGGCGTTTGTCGCGGCCCTTAAGCGCCATCCCGGGCAGGTTTTTCTGGGTGTCATCAACACCAAGGATACGACGACCAGGCAACGAGTTGAAATCGGACCAAGGCCCGAATTCGCCGAGGTGGCGCAGTTGACCTCGCTCAACGGCAAGGTCACGCCGTTCGGCCTGTCGGTGCGCATTCCCTATAACGGCACATTGCACGGGAAGCGCATTCGTTCGATGTCCACCGTGATCGCAGGAGTCGATGTCGACAGTTGGGATCATTACCGGCCGGACTGGGCAATTCAGGCCCGCTCGATTCCGACATACAGCTTTGTCGACATTGTCCGCGGCCGTGTCCCCGCGGAGAGGATCGCCGGGCGCGACGTCGTTATCGGCCCGACCGCACCGTCGTTTAACGACATGCACCATATCGCGTCCCAGGACTGGCTGCCCGGCGTCTATTTCCAGGTCATCGGCGCGGAAACCCTGCGACGCGGCCAGCCAGCGTATTGGGCCTGGATCCCGGCCTATATTGTCGGGCTCGGTCTTGCCCTGCTGCACCTCTACACCCGTCGTATGCGCGTCGTGTGGGTGACGGCCGCAGCGGCAGTCTTCCTGCTCGGCATATTGCCCATCTTTCTGGACGAGCAGCTGATCACGGTCGATGTCGTGCCGGGCGGACTTTTGTTTGCAATCATCGCCTATCGCGCAACGACCCTGCGGCGCGTCCTCAGGAGCAGCCAGACCAATATCGTCTCCGGCCTGCCCAATCTCGCGGCGCTCCGCTATGCCGGTAACAGGCGGTCGGAAACGCTGATCGCGCTGAAGATGCGCAACTATGCAGAAATTGCCGCCAGCTTCGACCAGTTGGTCGAGCGTGCCGTGATCGATGAAATCCGGCGCCGCGTGGCGCTCAGCGGCGATGATGGAGAGATATTTCACAGCGAGGATACGCTGCTCTGGTTCACAAGCCTCCCGATGGGCGAGGATCTTGCGCATCATCTGGAAGGGTTGAAGGCAATCCTGAGCACAGCCTTGCCCATCGGTGAACGCGAGATCGACATATCGGTCTCGTTCGGGGTCGACGCCGACCATGAGCGCCCGATGACGAGCCGGATCGGCAGCGCCATGCTCTGCGCCGAAGAAGCGGCGCGCGGCAACGACATCTGGAAATTCTACGATCCCCAACGACTTCACGAGGCGGCCTGGCAATTGTCGCTGCTGAGCCGGCTCGATCAGGCGGTCGATACTGGCGAGGTCTGGGTCGCCTATCAGCCCAAGCTGGACATCAAGGCCAATCGCATCGTCGGCGCGGAAGCGCTGGTGCGCTGGAGCCATCCCGAACGCGGCCTGATCGGACCCGATGAATTCATCTCGGTTGCAGAGCGGCACAACCGCATCGAGAAATTGACCGGATTCGTTCTCGACCAGGCTGTGGGCGCAGCTGCAAAGATCAACGCGCAGGGCATCGACTTTGCCATTTCGGTGAATCTTTCGGTTCAATTGCTGCAAAAGCCCGACCTGCCCGATTTTGTCGGCCGCATTCTCAGGAAGCACAACTTCCCGGCATCGAAGCTGATTCTCGAAATCACCGAGACCGGGAAGCTTGATCGCAACGGGTCTGGAATTGCGATGATGCGCGCGCTCGTCGACGACGGTATCCGCCTGTCGATCGACGACTATGGCACCGGCAATGCGACGCTGGACTATCTCAAGATCCTGCCTTCGCATGAGGTGAAGATCGACAAGCAGTTCGTGGCCGATATCGACACCAATCACGACGATCTGATCCTGGTCGGCTCGACGATCGAAATGGTCCACTCGCTCGGCCGCAAGGTTGTTGCAGAGGGCGTCGAAACGCCAACGATACTCCATGCGCTGACCCGCCTCGGCTGCGACATGGTTCAGGGATATCTTGTCGGAAAACCAGTCACATTTTCGGCGCTTGCCGAACAAGTCCTTTCCCGGAATCTTCAGGCCGGCAACAAGCGCTGAAAAATCTCCTGCTTGTCTGGCGCAGGCCGACACTATTCAGGACAGCAACTTCGAAAGCCAATCCGATTGTTGGTCGTTAGCCGCCAAAGCCGAAGCAATTCCCTGTGGCCAAAATTGCAATATGGTAAATTTTCTGTTAACCATCCGACTCGGTAGGGGGCATTTTGCCTTCTTCACCTGCAGTCAGAGGGTTATTGTCATGTCAAAGAAAGTTAAGGTGCAGAAGCCAGCCCGCGGTTTTTGGGCATGGCTCGACGTTGTTCTTGGCATACGCTAAGGCGTAGGCGAGACAGCCACACGAATTCCAAAGGCCCCGGTTTTCCGGGGCCTTTTTTGATATGCGCGGCGTTGGTGCGCTCTAGTCGAACAGGCTTGAGACGGAACTTTCGTCCGCGATCCGCTTGATTGCCTCACCCACCAGCGGTGCGATCGTCAACAGGCGAACCTTCTTGGCCTCTGCGACCGAATCGGGGGCGACAATCGAGTCGGTAATGACCAGCTCCGTCAATTCCGAACCCTCGACACGGGCGACAGCCCCGCCCGAGAGCACGCCATGCGTGCAATAGGCGACGACGCCTTCGGCGCCCGCGGCCTTCAGTGCTCCTGCCGCGTTGCACAGCGTCCCGGCCGAATCGACAATGTCGTCGATCAGGATGCAGAAGCGCCCCTCGACATCGCCGATGATGTTCATGACTTCGGATTCGCCGGCCCGTTCGCGACGCTTGTCGACGATGGCCAACGGGGCATTGTCGAGCCGCTTGGCGAGCGCCCGCGCCCGAACCACGCCGCCGACGTCGGGTGAAACGACCATGATGTTCCTGTCCCCGAACCGCGCCTGGATATCGGCGGACATGACGGGCGCGCCGTAAAGATTGTCGGTCGGGATATCGAAGAAGCCCTGGATCTGCCCGGCATGAAGATCGACCGAAAGGACACGGTTCGCGCCGGCCGACGTGATGATGTTGGCAACGAGCTTGGCCGAAATCGGGGTGCGCGGCCCCGGTTTGCGGTCCTGCCGCGCATAGCCGAAATAGGGAACGACCGCCGTGATCCGCTTGGCCGAGGCGCGGCGCAGCGCATCGATCATGATGAGCAGTTCCATCAAATTGTCGTTCGCGGGAAAGCTTGTCGACTGGATGACGAACACATCCTCGCCGCGCACATTTTCGTGGATCTCGACGAACACTTCCTCATCGGCGAAGCGGCGGACGCTGGCCTCGGTCAGGGGAAGGTCGAGATAGTCCGCAATTGCCCTTGCCAGCGGCGGATTCGAATTGCCGGTCAAAAGTTTCATGCGCGTCCCCATTCCTTCCCGATGCGCCGCCGCCTTAGTGAGGGATTGGCATTTGGGGAAGGGGGGAGAGAGACGGTCTGGCGCCTATACGTCCAGATTCGCCACGTTCAGTGCATTCTCCTGGATGAAATCGCGGCGCGGCTCGACAACATCGCCCATCAGCTGGGTGAAAATCTCATCCGCCATGTCGGCCTGCGTGATTTCAACACGCAACAAGCTTCGATTTTCGGGATCGAGCGTCGTTTCCCAAAGCTGTTCGGCATTCATTTCGCCCAACCCCTTGTAGCGGCTGATCGAAAGGCCCTTGCGCCCGGCCGCGAGGACCGCGTCGAGCAGCTCCGACGGGCGGCTGATGACCGTGCCCTTGGTCGACGCGACAGGCGCTTCGGTTTCCTCATCGGATTCGACGGGCTCTTCCACCACGGCAGCCGCCTTGCCGATCGCAACGAGCCGCGATCCGGTTGCATAGTTTTCGGCCACTTCCTCGACCAGCGTATGGAGGCGGCGCGCTTCCTGGCTGGCAAGGAAGCTGGCCTCAATGATGTGGTGATCGGTTACGCCGCGCCACAGCCGCTGGAGGTGATAGCCGCCTTCGGCACCGAGCGCGCCCTGCCAGCGCGCTTCGGAATCGGCGCTGGTCAGCCATGTCGCCGCGACGTTCGCCGCATTGGCACGCTGTTCTGCGTTGAGGTCCGGATCGAGCGCACCGACCAGAGCCAGCCCCTCGATGATGGCAGGGTCGTAGCGCTTGGGCACATAGCGCATCAGGCTGCGCATGCGCCGGGAATGATTGACAAGCGCGGCAAGGTCATTGCCGCTGCGCGCGCCGCCGATCGTCTCGAGCGCAGAAAGGGCCACACCTGCCTCGATCAGGAAATCATCGAGCTTGGCATCATCCTTCAGATAGACTTCGCTTCGCCCCCGCGCTGCCTTGTAAAGCGGCGGCTGGGCAATGAAGAGGTGCCCGTTCGTGATGATCTCTGGCATCTGGCGATAGAAAAAGGTCAGCAGCAGCGTGCGGATATGGGCGCCGTCGACATCGGCGTCCGTCATGATGACGATCTTGTGATACCGCAGCTTTTCGATGTTGAAATCGTCGCGGCCGATGCCGGTTCCCATCGCCTGGATCAGCGTCCCGATTTCCCTGGACGAAAGCATCTTGTCGAAGCGGGCGCGCTCGACATTCAGGATCTTGCCGCGCAGCGGGAGGATCGCCTGGTTGTGGCGATTGCGCCCCTGCTTGGCAGATCCACCGGCCGAATCGCCTTCGACAAGGAAGAGCTCGGACTTGGCGGGATCGCGCTCCTGGCAGTCGGCGAGCTTGCCGGGGAGAGAGGCGATATCCATCACGCCCTTGCGCCGCGTCAGTTCGCGAGCCTTTTTCGCGGCCTCGCGTGCGGCGGCGGCATCGATGACCTTCTGGATGATGCTTCGCGCATGGGCCGGGTTTTCCTCAAGCCATTCGGCCATCTTGTCGGCCATCAGGCTTTCCAGGGGCTGGCGGACTTCGGAGGAAACCAGCTTGTCCTTGGTCTGCGAGGAGAATTTGGGATCGGGCAGTTTGACCGAAACGATCGCTGTCAGCCCTTCGCGCATGTCATCGCCGGTCAGCGAGACCTTTTCCTTTTTGAGAAGCCCGGACTTGTCGGCATAATTGTTGAGCGTGCGGGTGAGCGCCGCGCGGAATGCCGCCATGTGCGTGCCGCCATCACGCTGCGGGATGTTGTTGGTGAAAGGCAGGACATTCTCGTAATAGCTGTCATTCCATTCGAGCGCGACATCGATGCCGATGCCGTCGCGCTGGCCCGAAACCGCAATCGGATCGGGAAAGAGTGGCGCCTTGGCGCGATCGAGATATTTGACGAAGGCGGCAATCCCACCCTCATAGTATAACTCGTGCTCGACGCGCTCTGCGTGCCGCGCATCGACAAGAAAGATGCGAACGCCCGAATTGAGAAAGGCCAGTTCGCGATAGCGATGTTCGAGCTTCTCGAAATCGAACTCGGTGATCTTGAAGGTTTCGGGTGAGGGCAGGAAGGTCACGCGGGTGCCCTTCTTGCCATTGGACGGGCCGACAACCTTCAACGGCGCCACGGCATCGCCATGTGCAAACTGCATGTAATGCTCTTCGCCGTCGCGCCAGATCGTCAGGTCGAGGCGGATCGAAAGCGCGTTGACGACCGAGACGCCCACCCCGTGCAGGCCGCCCGAGACCTTGTAGGCGTTGTCGTCCGATGTGTTCTCGAACTTCCCGCCCGCATGGAGCTGGGTCATGATCACTTCGGCAGCCGAAACGCCTTCCTCGGCATGGATGCCCGTCGGGATGCCACGGCCATTATCCTCGACCGAAACCGAGCCGTCGGGATTCAATGTGATGACGATCCGGTCGCAATGTCCGGCAAGCGCCTCATCGATCGCATTGTCCGAAACTTCGAAAACCATGTGGTGAAGCCCCGAGCCGTCATCGGTATCGCCGATATACATGCCGGGCCGCTTGCGCACCGCATCGAGGCCTTTGAGGACCTTGATCGAATCGGCGCCATATTCGGAAGTATTGGGGGTATTCTGGGGTTCGTCTGTCATGCCGAGCCTATAGGGAAGGGCGACCGAAAACCCAAGAAAAATGCGACGCTGCGCCTGAATTGACCCGGACTATATAATTCGATATCTAATTATATAGTTTGATATCTAATCGGAGGTGGGAATGGCCATGAACAGGCGGAAATTCATCGCTGGCGCCGGCGGCGCCCTTGCGCTGGTTGCAGCGGCGGGCACCTGGCGCGTGACGCGGATGCCCCGAACGGCCATTCTGCCGTGGACACTCGACCCCGAACCGCCGGCCGATGTCCGCCTCGATGCCTTCCGCCACGCGATTCTGGCGCCCAACCCGCATAATCGCCAGCCCTGGCTGATCCGGCTTGAGGGCAATGATTCGGCGGTCATCAGCTGCGATCTCGACAGGCGCCTGCCCGAGACCGATCCGTTCGACCGGCAGATCACGATCGGCTTTGGCACTTTTATCGAGCTGGCCCGGATTGCCGCTGCAGAGCGCGGTGTGCGCATGGATGTCCAGCCCTTTCCCGAAGGCGAACCCCAGCCCCGGCTCGATGGCCGGCCAGTGGCCCGCCTCACCTTCGTGCCGGCCACCGGGATCAAGCGCGATCCCCTGTTTGCGGCGATCGTCTCTCGGCGGACAAATCGCGAAGTCTATGACGTGCGGCCACCACAGCCCGGTCAATTGGCCCGGCTGACGGCGGAAGGCATCGACGCGAGCGCCGACGCGTCACTGATGCAGCGATTGCGCACCATTACAGTCGCGGCAATCACGCGCGAAATGACGACGCAGAACAAATTGATGGAAAGCGTCCGGCTGATGCGGATCGGCCATGACGAGATCGACGCGAATCCGGACGGCATCCCCCTGTCCGGGCCAATGATCGAGGCCACGGCCGCGCTGGGCCTGACCTCGCACGAAAGCCTTGCCGATCAGAAGAGCAGCGCATCGAAGATCGGCCTTGATGGTCTGGTCAAATTCTACGGCTCGGTTCCGGCCGCGATCTGGATCGTGACACCGGGCAACAGCCGGACGGAGCAGCTTGAGGCCGGGCGCCTCTATGCACGGGCCAACCTCCGCGCTACGGCGTTGGGCCTTGCCATGCATCCGATGAGCCAGGCCTTGCAGGAATATTCCGAAATGGCACCGCTTTTTTCAGGAGTGCGCCAAACGCTGGGCGTCCAGGGCGGGGCGTGCCTCCAGATGCTGGCACGGCTTGGCTATGCGCCTGCAGTCGACCCGGCACCCCGCTGGCCGATAGAACGCCATATTGTTTCATGAGCCAGGACCCCCCTGTCTTCCGCCTGTTCAACGAAATCGGGATCATCAACCAGCTCTCGACGAAGATGTTCGAGCGTGCGCTGCCCAAGGGCATGACTCAGGCACAGTTCACGATCCTCAACCATTTTGTGCGGCTGGGCCATCATGAACGATCGCCCGCCGAGCTGGCATCCGCGTTCCAGGTCACGCGTCCGACAATGACCAGCACCTTGACCAGAATGGAGCGCGCGGGGCTCGTTGCGATCAGGCCCGATCCGCAGGACGGACGGGCCAAGCTGGTCTCGGTGACCGACAAGGGACGCGAGATGCGCGAAACCTGCATCGCGGCGGGTGCGATGTTCGTTCCCGTCTTGAACAGCTTGATGACAAAGGCGGAACTGGAGGCAATCCTGCCGCCGCTCACGCGCTTGCGGGTCGTGCTGGATGAGATGAGGAACCCGAAGGAACCGGGCTAGGACTGGATATTTGCAGCCGCTGCGCAGAAAATGCGTGCACTGGCGCGTTGTTTGTGATCGGTAGTATCAGGCTATTCCACAATGTGGAGCGTGAAACCGTCCCGATATGCTGCTGTCGCGTAACTATCCACCGTCTCCCGAATTGGCCCCCTATATCGCGCGGCACTATGTCTTCGAGGCCGAGCTGCCCGAGGATTTCACGCTGACGGACCGGCTCCTTTCCGAAACCGCATTTGTGCGCATCCTGATTCGCGGCGACTGG
>JGI24770J26754_10001923_pt1 | contig 14498 bp, 10 predicted proteins | sample LakOneMetagenome_FD_26754 | JGI IMG/M metagenome (IMG submission 26754) | reverse complement strand
GGTTGTAGCTCCCTCTCTCACCCCGGAAGGCTACAATCTGACTGACTCCAAATTCCCGCCTTGCATAGTTTGGCGGGAATTTTTTTGACGAAAATCTACGTCAGAACAGCAGCATTTGATTTGCCGGTACCTTTTTTTCCTGAAAAAGCGGCATGCCGACCAGGAGCTTGATGCCGGCAAACTGTTTTTCAGTGACGGTCATGCAGCGAATTGAACCAGCGGGAGGAAGGCTGTCGACAAGACGTTTCAAGTGCTTTTCATGGTCGTCATTGCCATTCAGTAGTCGGGCGTAGACCGACCACTGAATCATGTCGTAGCCATCGTTGAGCAGGAAGCGCCGAAACTGGACGTAGGCACGTTTCTCGGTCTTGGTGACCATGGGTAAATCGAAGAAGACGATGAGTCGCATGAAGCGTCGGGTCTCCTGTCCCATGCCTCAGCATTCCAGCCTGTGCGCTTGCAAGCCGATCAGGGTAGGAAGTTCCAGCTCGCTGTCGCCCTGCTCAAACAGGCGTGCAAGGCTTTCGACAGCGTATTCGATGGCGGACAGCGCAGACATCTTGCCTTGCGGCATACCGACGTCCACATTGAGCAATGCAACCAAAGCGGCCTTGTCTTGCGAGGACAAATCGCCTTCCGTCATGGCAGGGTGCTTGGCGACATGCAGGTCGACCAAGGGTCGAAAGGGTTCGATCAAGTCGTCGGCTAGATTGAATGCGTTTTGTTCGCTGGCGTGGAACAGCCCGATGGGTGGGTGCATGCCATGGGCGACCAGTCCTCGGGCAATGGCGCCGCGCAGCACGGCGTAGCCGTAATCGAGCGCAGCATTGGCCCAGCGTTCTTCGGCACGGTAAAACCCTTGACCGAACAACTGCGTGAAATAGAAGGCTGCGGCTTGCCCCTCAAGGTTTTCCTGATCGCCGGAGCGCACGCGGCGGGAATACGAATCCATACGGTCAACGCCATTTTTGGCGCAAAAACGAAGAACGGCCGTCTGGTTTTCAATCTTGCGTCGAACGATGTTGGCCCATCCCTGCTTGGCCAACGGGCGGGGAATGTCCATTTGCTTGCGCATCAGGCGAGTCGTGCGAGAGTGCGCGAGAAAGGGGAGAAAGACACCATTGGGTTGATGGTTGTCGCCCGTTGCGTAAAGGCCGATACCGTAGTCGGCGCAGGCGGAGAGTACCGGATGGGTAAGCTGGATTTCGCGGTGGTTCAGGACAATGATGGCGATGTCCTCGAAGGGGACGTAGGCGGTTTTTTCCTGCTCGATGGCAAGGGAGAAATGTTCCCGGCGCAGCTTGGTTGGCCGAGAGATCATCACGCTACGCCAGCCCACGACGTTGCTCCGGCGTGGCGGGGTAGATGTTGCCGAGAACGTCGACGTGGAATTTTTCGACAGACAAAGCTGTTTTCACCCCAATTCGCATTAGCCCATCCTTGCCGACATTGGCGCTGCGGTCGTGCGCCCACAATCCGATAGCGCCCGTTGCGCGGTCGCTACCAGCGTAATAACCCTGATACCACTCGCTTTTCAGATTTACCTGAACCAAGTCATTTGGATACAGCGAAAAGCACCAATCAAAGCCTTCATCGATCAGCGTCCATTCATCTTCATCCTTGAATGCCACAATCGCCCGATTCGGCAGCCCTGTTACCCGGTTATGCACATAAACCGGCACCAGATGGAACTTGCCGGCCTTGGTAAAAACATCCACCCGCAACATGGTGTCGTTCTTGGCGATGCCGCCGCGCACAGGAATGCCGGACAGTTTGTCGATAACCTTGGTCACGGTGCGAACAATGGGGCCGGTCGGGTTGCCTTCCTTGTCCGGTTTGCGCAGTGGATTTGTTGCCGGAAAGGCTTTGTCACCCTTGCCACCGTGGTCTTTTAGGCGCTTTCGGATCGCCGCATAGAGCTTTTTATTCCGGTTTTCATCCACCAGCTTGCATGGATTGCGCTCGTCATCTTCTTCTCCCAAATCACTCAGGCTGAGATTTGCGAGTACGACTTTCTGCGTGACGCTTCCATTTTTCTTCAATTTTTCCGATTGACCGTAGATAGTGTCCTTGTGCGCGGCACCGCCGTTGCGGCGTTGCGGTGCACGGGAAACGAACAACGGCTTCAGGGCCGCTAGTTCTTCCTCCGTATAGCTGCCCAAACGCGCCATTTCTTCGCGTAGCAGTTCCGGTGAGTCAATTTTCAAGCGTGCTTCCAGTTCATGCCGGAAGTAGGGCCACGGGTCGGGGAAATGTTCGCGCAGTTGCTGGTGCATGGCCGGATTGACGATTACGCCCGTTTCAATATCTACGAAGCCGTCACGCACCTGTTCCAGTTCGCGGGTGCGCGAGTAATTGGACAGGCGCTGAACCATGCTGTGACTGCAAGCCGCGACAACGGCCGCATCGAGGGCGTGGTGGCGGTCACTGTCGGAACGCACCTTGAGCAAGCCCCAGCGCGCACGCAGGAAATTGGTGAGCTGGCCGCTGAGAACAACGCAGCGCTTTGCTTCGCTGCCTTCGGCAAGTTTGAGGTGCTGCTCAACGTAGTTCTTGAAAAATTTGCAGATGTAGCGCGTATCGTTCAGATTGCGTGCGCGGAATTCCTCGGCTTCCTTGGCGCTGAAATCCTTGCGCAGCAGGCGAGTGCGCTTGGCCAGACGATAGGCTTTGTTGGCTTCGACGAAGGCAACATAGTGTTGCCAGCGTTCGCTGTTCTCGACGCCACCCAGGTATTCGTAGGGAGTGCGGTTGCCCTTGTCCCGGTTTTCGCGGGTCAGCACCAGAACCTTGTTGTTTTTGCTGTCGTCGAAACTGCGGGAATAGGGCAGCGCATGGTCGATTTCCGTCGATCCGTCTAGGAAAATGTCGGCGACATTGCCCGAGGCTGCAAGTGGGTTTTGCGAGTAAGCGCACTGGCCGTTTTGTTCCCGGTACAGGCGCCATTTTTCGAATTCCAGACCTTTGGGCGAATGGCCGAAAAGTTCGATGAATTGTTCCCGGTCGCGCTGATTTCTGCTTTGGTATTCGTCCTGATCCTTCTTGATTTTGTTGCGCTCGTCAAATGGTCTGGACAGGTCTCGCGCCATTTCAATATGAACCGCTGTCGGCGAGCCATAGCGGCGGATGATGGCATTAACTACCTTCCGCGCCTGGTTCAGCGAACGCAGCACGACGGGGTTACGTGGAATGTCGGCATCCTCGGCGAAGATCATTCGGCCGTTCTTGTCGCGCCCGTCGTAGAGCGGCGGCAGATATTTGTGTTCGCCTTCGCCGACCTTGTGTGACTGGCTATGGTGGTAGCCGGCCTGAACGCAGGCTTCGTCGTAGCGTAGCCCTTTTTCCATATGTGGCAAGAGGGCACGCAAGGACTTGAGCGACAGGGCGTGGAACTTATCGAATCGGATGTTGAGCAGGGCATCGGTCAGCGCTTCTGGGTTGGGCAGGGGCAGCTTGGCGAGTTCGGCGCGGACTTCGTCATCGTCTTTATAAACACTGAGCACCCAGGCGATTTTGTCGAAGAGTTCCGGTTGACCGCAGAGCGCCGTTCCCGAAATCTTTTCCCATTCGTCGGTGAGGCCGGCCTTGGTGAGCGTTTGCCGTAATTCATGCCAAGCCGGGATTTTGACCAGCGTGGCCGATTCCGGGTCATTGGCTTTGGCTTTGCCTTCGGCTTTTTGTGCCTCGGTCGGGTAGGCGAGGCCGGTGAATTTGAAGCTGCCGGGTTCCAGTAGACCGGCTTTGGTAAGCGCACCGCCAAGCTGTTTGTAGGTGAATTCGCCGGCTTGCCGATAAGGCAAGGGCAGGGCGAGTTGCCGCTCCTGTTCGGTAAGCGGGCGGGTGATGCCGTCGGTGACAATACGGAGATTGTTCAGACGCGTCAGCCAGACATGGCGTTCGGCTGTGAAACTGGCCTTGGGGGCGCGGTATTCGGTTTTCTCAAACGTACAGGTGCCGAGCATTTTGAGTAGATCGGCGCCTGCCAGGGCTGGCTTTTGCTGCCAGAGCAAACCGCTCTTTTGGTCACCGTTGCCAAGGATGGCCGTTTCCAGAGCGCATTGCGAATGCGAATTGCCAAATTCCCTTTGCTTGGCGAAAAGCAGGGCCAGTTCCTTGGCGAGCAGTTCGCGTGAAAGTGCCTTTCGGTATTCGCCTTGCTTGTTGCGCTGGGCTTCCGGAAATTCCGACAACACCATTTCAGCGGCGCTGCGATAGCCCTTGTCGGCCATCAGTTTGGCTGTTCCGGCCAGTCCTTGTTTGACCTTTCCCCCTTCGCTCGTGCTATCGCCATCGGCCTGTCTTGCTTCAGCGCGGCTTATCCAGTGAAAGCCACGGCGCTTGCACAAGTGGTAAATGACGCGCGCCCATTCTTCGTCGTTCAATCGGCGGTCAAGTCCGTCAACGCGGAGTTGCCAGAGCGAAGTTGAAAAAGGCCGTTCTGGTTTGAACTGTTTTGCATCGGCGATCAGCCCTTCACTTTTTAGTAGGCGAGCCAGCTTCTTCAGTCGCCATGCCCGGCGGAACAGGCGGCGTCGCATCAGGCGAGCGCTACGCCGGGCAAGATTCAGGGATTCACCTTCCTTGGCGGTTTCGGCTTTGTCAAAAGCTCGAACGCCCAAGTCCAGGATGTGAGTCTCGCCGAAAGCGCACCAGCCGACCGATGCGATGCCAATGTCCAATCCGATGGTATATGTCGTGCTCATGATTTGCCGGCGAATATTCAAAGCGAGTAGAATACGCCTGTCGTAGCTTTCCGGGGTGAGAGCCGTTGCTACAATAAGGTGTCACCTTCGGGTGACGACCGAATCCGGCCCGGCAGGGAAACCTGCCGGGCTTTCTCATTTATGACTCATATTTGCCGTTGACCGTAGCGACGGTTTTGGAAGCTACCTGGATCAGCCCTTGACCGGGCGTACCTTGCTGGCGGCGAGTTTGGCGCGTTCGCGCGCCTGGTCGGTATTGTCGCCGTTGGCCACGGCGACGCCCATGCGACGTTTCTTGAAGGATTCCGGCTTGCCGAACAGGCGCAGGTCGCTGCGCGGTACGGCCAGCGCTTCGGCGACACCTTCGAAGGCAATGCCCGTGGCTTCCATGCCGCCATAGATGACCGCCGAAGCGCCCGGTTCACGCAGGGCGGTATCGACCGGCAGGCCAAGAATGGCGCGGGCGTGCAGTTCGAATTCCGAAAAACGCTGCGAACACAATGTCACCAAGCCGGTGTCATGCGGGCGCGGGCTGACTTCGGAGAACCAGACCATGTCGCCCTTGACGAAGAGTTCGACGCCGAACAGGCCGCGGCCACCGAGGTTGCCGGTGACCGCTGCGGCGATTTCCTGCGAGCGCTTGAGGGCCGCCGNNGTCATCGCCTGCGGTTGCCACGATTCGACGTAGTCGCCAGAAACCTGCACGTGGCCGATGGGTTCGCAGAAGTGTGTGACGACATTGCCGCTGGCGTCGCGGGCACGGACGGTNAGCAGGGTGATTTCGTAGTCGAAATCGACAAANCCCTCGACNATGACCCGGCCCTGATTGACCCGGCCGCCNCTCGCCGCATAATCCCAGGCTTTTTGTACGTCGTCGGGGCCGCGCAGCAGTGACTGGCCTTTGCCGGACGAGGACATGGTGGGTTTGACGATGCACGGATAGCCGATGCCCGCGTCGATGGCGGCTTGAAGTTCTGCGAGCGAGTCGGCAAATTGGTACGGCGAGGTGGGCAGGCCGAGTTCTTCGGCGGCCAGCCGGCGGATGCCTTCGCGGTTCATGGTGAGCCTGGCGGCGCGGGCGGTGGGGATGACTTCGGCGAGCCCGGCGGCTTCAATCTCGACCAGCATGTCGGTGGCGATGGCCTCGATTTCGGGCACGATCAGCTGCGGTCTTTCCAGCTCGACCAGCTGGCGCAGCGCGGCACCGTCGGTCATGGAAATGACGTGGGCGCGATGGGCGACCTGATGGCCGGGGGCGTGGTCGTAGCGATCGACGGCGATGACTTCAACCCCCAGGCGCTGCAGCGCGATGATGACTTCCTTGCCGAGTTCGCCCGATCCCAGCAGCATGACGCGGGTGGCGGAGGGAGAGAGCGGGGTGCCGATTTGCATGGAATATCCTCGGGTGAGCAGATTTGAATTTTGGCCGAATTTAGGCGTCGACCGCGGAAGCGTCAAGCCGGATGTTGGTCGGCGCCGGGCCAGGGCGGCGCGCTGCTTTATAATGCCGCGATGTCTTCCCGCCCTATCCAGTCCATCGAGCGCTTTCTGCTGTCGCCGTTCAGCCTGTTGCTGGCGCTGCTCATTGCCTTCTTTCTGAACGCCTACAGCCTGCCCTTGACCGACGTGGACGAGGGCGCCTTCTCGGAGGCGACGCGCGAAATGATGGCGCGCGGCAACCTGATCTCGCCGACGTTGAACGACGCGCCGCGCCACGACAAGCCCATCCTGATCTANTGGGCGCAGGCNGCTTCGGTCAGTGTGCTGGGCGTCAGCGAGATCGGCTTTCGGCTGCCGTCGATNATTTTTTCGGTGCTCTGGATGCTGGCGCTGTATCGCTTTTGCCGCCGCCATGGCAATCAGATGACGGCACAGGTGGCGGCGCTNGTCATGGCGCTGACGCTGGTGGTGGGCATCGTGGCCAAGGCAGCGATTGCCGACGCGCTGCTCAACCTGCTGATCGCGCTGGCCATGTTCGGGATCTACGATTTCTTTTGCGCCTGTCGCGAGGGCAAGGGGCCGGCTGAAACCCGCCGCCTGCTGTTCGGGATTTATGCGGCCCTCGGCCTCGGGTTTCTGGCCAAGGGGCCGGTGGCGGTTTTCTTCCCGCTGGTGATCAGCGCCGTGTTCTTCGTCTCGGCCGGCGCCTGGCGCCACTGGTTGAGGGCCATCTTCTTCTGGCCGGGCTGGTTGCTTTTCCTGGCCATCGTCGTCCCCTGGCACGTACTGGTTTATCTCGATCAGGGTGACGCCTTCTTTCGCGGCTTTTATCTCAAGCACAACATCAATCGTTACGCCGACACCTTCGAGGGCCATGGCGGGCGCTGGTGGTACTACTTCGCGGTGCTGCCCCTGATCCTGCTGCCGTTCACCGGGTGGCTGTTTGCCATTGTCGGCAAGCTGGCCAGCGCGTTGCGTCAGGGCGACAACGAGGCGCTGTTCGAGCGCTTTCTGGTCATCTGGTTTGTCGTGGTTTTCGCCTTTTTTTCAACGTCAGGCACGCAATTGCCGCATTACCTGCTTTACGGCTGCACCCCGATCTTTATCCTGCTGGCGCGCCACCGGCTGGATTTCGAACGGCGCTGGCTGGCCTTTGCGCCGATCATTCTCTTTGCGCTATTGCTGGCGGCACTGCCTGAAGTGCTGGCGTTTGCCACCGGCAAGGTCACCCGACCTTTCGAATTGGCGCTTTTATCCGGGTTGACCGCGGCATTCGCCGATGAGGCACGCTGGCTGCTGCCTTTGCTCGCTATCGCAGTCATCGGGCTGGCATTCTGGCGCCGTTTGCCGGTCTGGCAAGGTTTGGTGCTGGCCGGCATGCTGCAGGCGCTGACGGTGGCATTTATCATCGCGCCGCGAGTCATTGGCGTCACCCAAGGGCCAGTGCGCGAAGCGGCGATGGTGGCCAAGCAGAGCGGCGAGCCGGTGGTGGCCTGGCGCATCATCATGCCAAGTTTCAGCGTCTATCGTCAGGCCGCGACGCCAACCCGCGTGCCCGAACTCGGCCAGCTCGTTTTCACCCGTACTGACCGCAAATCCGAGGTTCAGGCACTGCTGCCCCCGGATCTGGTGCTGCACGATGTCTATCAACGCAGCTTTGTCACGCTGGCGCGCGTCGAACGCGAGGAAAAGCGGTGAACGATCAGGGCTTGCATGCCCGTCATCCGGCTTTCGATGCCTCCATCCTCGCCATGTGCCTGCTGTTTGCCCTTGGGCTGGGCGGTTTGGCACTTGGCGGGGATTGGTATGCCGGTTTTATCCCGGCGCAGGCGGCCAGCAGCGTGCTGCCCGGCTGGTTATGGGAATCGCTGACCACCCTCGGTGATGGCCGCGTCCAGCTGGCCCTGATGCTCCCCTTCTGCCTGCGTTATCCGCGCGTGTTCTGGGCGCTGGTGGTTGGCGCGCTGCTGGCCGGGATGATGAGCCGCGGCCTCAAGGTCTGGTTCGAGTTGCCGCGCCCGGCGGCGGTGCTGGCGGCCAGCCAGATCACCATCCTCGGCGCTCGCATGACTTCGCTTAGCTTTCCATCCGGGCATACCGTGTCGGCCTTTTCATTCGTCGTCGCCTGGCTGGCCTTGCTCGGCTGGTGGCGGGCGCTGCCCATCGTGACGCTGGCAGCCTTGGCCGGATTTTCTCGGATCGCGGTCGGTGCGCACTGGCCGGTCGACGTACTGGCCGGCGCCTTGATCGGACTCGTTGGCGGCTGGGCCGGCTTGCACCTGAGCCGTCGTTTTCGCTGGGGCTTGGGCATCGGCCCTCACTGGGCGCTGGTGAGCATTGCCGTGATCGCCGTCGCCACCTTGCCTTTTGACGGGCAGGGCTATCCCGATACGCTGCCGTGGCGCATTGTGGCCAGCGCCTGGGGCCTCGGTGGCTTTGCGTTGGTCTATTTGTTGCCTTGGCTGCGGGACGGATGGCAGTCGGTGAATCGACCGTTGGCGGGGGTTGTTGACGATCGTTGCCCACCCTGAGCGTCGTTCATGTTGCCTGAGCTGGCGTAACGGCCTGCGACGTTGATGCAAGCCCGGACGGGGCGGCAGATTCTCACCAGGCAGTCATGGGTCAGCGTTACAGCACGACTTGAGAACCCAGTTCGACCACACGGTTCGACGGAATCTTGAAGAACGTGGTTGCACTACCGGCATTGCGGAACATCGCCACAAATATCAGTTCCCGCCAATAGGCCATCTCAGAGCCCAGTTTGGGGATCAAGGTCTCACGGCCGAGGAAAAATGACGTGTCCATCATGTCTATGTGCAATCCGGACGCNGCNCATAATGCCAACGCTGCCGGAATATCCGGCTCATCCTTGAAGCCATACTGAACNATGACCTGAATGAAATTCCCGTCCAAACGATGCACTTCAACACGATCAATGGTGGGNACATAAGGTACGTCAAANACTTCGACGGACAGGATGATGATCTGCTCATGCAATGCCTTGTAGTGCTTGAGGCTGTGCAGCATCGCGTGGGGTACCAATTCGGCGTTCGGGGTCAAGAAGACCGCGGTTCCGGGAACGCGTGCGACTCCGTCGTCGGTCATGCTCCGGATGAACGGTTTTAATCCCATGGCGTCGGCCGCCAAGCGTTCGCCCAGCAGTTCGCGTCCGCGTTTCCAGGTGGTCAGAAGAATGAAGATGGCCAGGCCAAATACGAGCGGGAACCACCCGCCGTCCGGGATTTTTACCGAGTTGGCCAAAAAGAACCCGAGGTCAATGCAAATAAACGGCATCGCTCCCAGAACTGCCCGCAGGGGGCTCCAGTGCCAGAGCCGGATGGCCACCGCAATTGCCAATATATTGGTAATCAGCATCGTGCCTGTCACGGCAATGCCGTAGGCCGCCGCCAGATTCGATGACGAACCGAATTCAATGACCAGCGCAACAATGGATATCAGCAGCAGCCAATTGATGCCCGGCAGATAAATCTGGCCGATTTCCTTGTCTGAAGTGTGCTGAATTTCAAGACGGGGCGTGTAGCCCAACTGAATGGCTTGCTGTGTAATGGAAAAAGATCCCGAAATGACGGCTTGTGACGCGATGATGGTTGCGAGCGTGGACAGGGTCACCAAGGGATACATCGCCCATTCCGGTGCGAGGAGATAGAAGGGGTTTTCCACCGCACCGGGATTGGCCAATAGCAATGAACCCTGCCCAAAATAATTGATAAGCAAGGCCGGCATGACATAGCCCAGCCAGGCAGTTTGAATCGGTTTGGCGCCGAAGTGTCCCATGTCCGCATATAAAGCTTCGGCCCCTGTAATGCACAACACCACTGCCCCCAAGGCAAAGAATCCGAGCGTTGGATTACCAGTCAGAAATTGAAATGCGTACAACGGATTGATCGCGGCCAGCACAGCCGGGTTATCGACGATGGCCAGAGCGCCAAGCAATGCGAGTACCGCAAACCAGACCACCATGACAGGCCCGAACAGCGCACCGACGTGGGCGGTTCCCCGACGCTGAAACATGAATAGCCCGACCAGAACGACCAGTGTGATCGGCAAGATGTACGGCGTGAACGTTGGGGTGATGATTTCCAGACCTTCGACGGCTGACAGGACAGAAATTGCCGGCGTGATAACTCCGTCCCCATAGAACAGCGCTGCGCCGACCAGGCCCAGGGTCACCAGCAGCTTCTGCTCCCACGTCCCCGGCGTACCCTTGTGCAGCGCCAGCGTCATCAAGGCAATGATGCCGCCTTCCCCTTTGTTGTTGGCACGCATGATGAANAANACATACTTCGCGGTGACCACGATAATGAGCGACCAGAAGAAAAGCGACAGGATGCCCAAGACGTTTTCCGGTGTAATCNGGACGGGGTGGTGTGCGCCACCAAAGACCTCCTTGATGGAATACAGCGGACTGGTTCCGATGTCGCCATAAACAATGCCGAGCGCCGCCAGCGTGAGCGTCGCCAGACGCTTCTTGTCTTGTCCTTGTTGCATGATGTCCCCCTACGGCTGGAAGCGATAGCCCACGCCGGTTTCTGTCAGAAAGTGTTTGGGTTGCGCCGGGTCGTCTTCCAGCTTTTGGCGCAAATGGCCGACATAGACCCGAAGATAATGGCTGCTCTCGATATAGGACGGCCCCCAAATCTCCCGGAGCAGATTCCGTTGGGTGAGCACCTTGCCGGGCTGTGCAAGCAGGGCCAACAACAACCGATATTCAAGCGGTGTCAGATGGACTGCCTCTCCGCCACGGGTCACTGTGCGCCGCGACAGGTCAACAATGGTGGTGCCGAACTCGATGATCGGGGATGCGCTCTCGCCATGGCGGCTGCGTCGTCTTAGCAGTGCGCGAACCCGGGCCCGCAGCTCCCCCACGCTGAACGGCTTGGTCAGATAATCATCAGCGCCGGCATCCAGCGCATCAATTTTGTCGTTTTCCTGAGCGCGAGCCGAGAGAATGAGTACCGGGACATCGGACCAGCAGCGCAGGTCGCGGATCAGGTCGATACCGTTTCCATCAGGTAGCCCGAGGTCAAGGATGAGCAAATCCGGCTTGCGGGAACCTGCTTCCAGCAGACCTTGGGTCATGGTTTCCGCTTCGGTAACCCGGCAACCCTCTTCTTCGAGGGCAACCCGCACGAAGCGACGAATCTGCTTTTCGTCTTCAATGACCAGGACTTTGGCGGGTGTGTTCATAGCCGTTCCTCCTCGACGATTGGCGGGTTGCCTGCAGGTAGCGTGAAACTGACGTTGGCGCCGCCTTCTGTTCGGTTGCCGGCACGGATTTGGCCACCATGGGCTTCCACGATGGCCTTGCAGATGGCAAGGCCCAAGCCAGCCCCCGGCTTTCCGGACGCGGAGTGGCCGCGAACGAACATGTTGAAAAGTTCGTCGCGTCGATGCTCCGGGAATCCGGGGCCGCAATCCTCGACACTCACTTCGATGAAGTGGTCAATAAGGCGAGCAGATAGCTGAATGGGCGTATTGGTGGGCGCATATTTCGCTGCATTCTCGAGCAGGTTGCAAAATACGCGCTCGACAAGTACCGCATCGAATTCGACAAGCGGCAAATCCGCCGGCAGATCGACCTTGACCGGGTGGTCGGCCAAGGCGCTGCCGAGTAACTTGATACTCGAACCAACCACTTCCTCGATGGATTGCCACTCGCGTCGCAACGTTACCTGCCCGGCGTTGAGTCTGGCCATGTCGAGGAGATTGCCAACCAGACCCGCCAGCCTGGCAGACTGTTCGTGCAGCGCCTGCGCCGTTTCCAGCGCCGCCGGGGGCAGGGCTGGTTTGATCAGGAAGAGTGAATCAGCCAGGCCGACCATGGCCGTCAGCGGGGTTCGAAGGTCATGGGAGAGCGCGGATAAAATCGAACTGCGTAAGCGTTCGGTTAACATCTTGACCTCTGTGGCCTGGGCAATCTCGACGTAATGCAGTCGTTCCAGAGCCACCGCTACCAGGGATGCCAGTGCTTCGAGCAGTGATACCGTCTCAGGCATGGGCTCTTGAGGGTTGTCGGCAAATCGCACGGCCAGAACACCACGAATACGCAGCGAAGCGCGTAGCGGCAAATATAAGGGGGCATAGCCCATGCCACTGACTTCGTCGCTGCGAACCAGGCTTCCGCTCTCCAGCGCAACAATTGCCAGATGAGGCTCTATGGGCAATGCATTGGCGCGGCCGGCATTGACCAATGCCTTTCCGGTTGGGTCCGGGACCAGGACGGTCGATTCTGCGAGCAGTTGCTGCTTGATGAAGTCCACGCTCGTCTCGACAACCTGATCGATTGTCAAGGTCCCTGCCAGTTGGCGTGCCAACTGATAGAGCGCTTCCGTACGCTGTTCGCGCTGTTCAGCCTCCTCCGCTTTCATGCGCAACACTGACGTGAAATGCGCGGTGGTCAAGCCGGTGACCAGCATGACTGCAAAAGTCACCAGGTACTGAAGGTCGCTGACAGCGAGGGAGAAGCGTGGCGTGACGAAGAAGACGTCGAATAAAAGAACACTGAGAATGGACGCCAGAATGGCGGCACCCCGGCCGAGATTGACCGCGACGATCAGGACGGTCAGCAGGAAAAGCATGACGATGTTCACGAGGTCGAGATGCCCAAGCATGGGGGTCGCAACTAACGTGGTGCCAATGCAAGCGAGGACCGTCAGGCCGAAGCGATGCATCGCTGGCAGTTGTTTGTGCCTGGGGCGTAACGGATTAACTGAGCTTTCCATGTCGGTTTTCCTGCTGTGGGATAGTTAAAGACTAGGCTTTCTCGTATAAAAACGATGAACATTCTTCCGATCGGGCTGTAAAAATGTCGTAAATATTGCTGGTCGGACATCAGAAAATTGTCGAGCGGTTTTTGTCTCCCCGTTCGGGAGGGTGGCCATGGCAGAGCGGGGTGGGGCAACCGTTTCAGCGGCTTATAAATGCGGTGCTGGCGCCACAGGTTTTGCAATGAAAGCGTAACGTGGCTGTAATTTTGCGGTCACTGGGCGACAGTATCGTGCGGTCATGCCCAAGGTCAGATCCGTCTTTCTCTCCGATATCCACCTTGGCACGCGGGCGTGCCAGGCGGACCGACTTCTCGATTTTCTGCGCGAACATCCCGCGGACAATACTTTCCTGATTGGCGACATCGTCGACTTCTGGGCGATGAGTCGCAGCATTGCGTGGACGCCGGCCCAGAATACGGTGGTTCAGAAGCTGCTGCGCCGGGCGCGGCATGGCGATCGGGTGGTATTCATTCCCGGCAATCACGATGAAGTGTTGCGCGATTACTGCGGCATCGTTTTTGGCGAGGTCGAGGTGATCAACGAGCTGGTTCATCAAACCGCCGATGGCCGGCGTTTCCTGCTCATCCACGGCGACCAGTTCGACCAGGTGACGCGTCACCATCGCTGGGTCGCGGTGCTCGGCGACAAGGCCTACGAATTGCTGGTGCGCATCAACCTGCTGTTGTCGTGGGGGCGGCGCAAGCTGGGGATTTCCGGCTACTGGTCGCTGGCCGGTTACGCCAAGCGCAAGGTGAAAACGGCCCTCAATTTCATTTTTGATTTCGAAGAATCAGCCATCCATCACGCCAGGGAGCGGGGGCTGGATGGCGTGATCTGCGGCCATATTCATTGGGCGCAGATCCGCGAGATCGATGGCCTGACTTACGTGAATTGCGGCGACTGGGTCGATTCCTGTACCGCCATCGTCGAGCATTTTGACGGGCGCCTGGAACTGGTTGCCTGGGGCGATCAGGCGCCGGTTCCCTTGCTGGCGGCGCCAGCACCCGCCTTGGAGGCGGTTGAATCCATGGAGGTATGAGATGCGCGTCATGATGGTGTCCGATGTTTATTTTCCGCGCGTGAATGGTGTTTCCACCTCGATCGAGACCTTCCGCCGTACGCTGTCGGTGCATGGCGTGGAGGTCACGCTGGTCGTGCCACGCTATGGCAACGAGCCGGATGAGCCTGGGATTGTCCGCGTGGCGGGGCGCCCCGTGCCTGGCGATCGCGAGGACAGGCTGGTCGGCTGGCGGGCGATGCACCAAGCCGCGCTGGCGGTTGGGCGGGAGTGCGATCTGGTCCACATCCAGACGCCGTTCATCGCGCACTATGCTGGTCTTAAGGCGGCTCGTACCTTGGGCCTGCCAGTGGTGGCGACCTATCACACCTTGTTTGAGGAGTATTTGCAGCACTATGCCAAATTGATTCCGGCGGGCTGGTTGCGTCGGCAGGCTCGCGCCTTCTCGCGTCGGCAATGCAATGCGCTGGATGCGGTGGTTGTGCCGTCGACCGCCATGCGCGAGCGTCTGGATTCGTATGGCGTGACGTCACCCATGCATGTGCTGCC